>ERZ1669250.427-NODE-427-length-19635-cov-4.030031_pt1 | contig 19635 bp, 15 predicted proteins | sample MGYA00579295_ERZ1669250 | MGnify/ENA primary metagenome ERZ1669250 (study PRJEB41166, sample SAMN08046056) | hot springs metagenome | biome: hot spring; feature: acid hot spring; material: thermophilic sediment; isolation source: thermophilic sediment from acid...
TTTTCGTTAGATTTAGTTAAATCGAAATACAGAATTATTTATGAAGACAATAAAGAATTCGTAAAAATAATAAAAGCTGATTATAGTATTGAAGATTATACGTATGATTTAATGTTAGAAGGAGCAAAATATTATATAGGATTTAATAATGGCTATCCAATACCATTAGAAGACACAGGTCATCCTGTTATGGCCACATTTCATGCTGGAGACTTAACAAGGTTAATCCAAAGACTCACTGGAAATCCTATAAATATACCCAAACCATATATGGATAATTTAAATTTTGCATGGTTTCAAGCATCAACATATTCAAAGACAGGTTTGTTGGTAAGAAGACAAACATCTTTATATGAGCTAGTAGGTTACGACCCAAATACAGACCAAGTAAGCGCTATACCAATATTTAACTGGGATCCAAGTACTGACAAGTTTCTTTTCTCAGGTAAGGGATCTTCTTATTTGCTTGAAGAAAAAATAGCCAGAATGAGAGGGTTGAGTAGAAAGAATTACGGACTTATTTATGACGAACTTGACTTAAGAGCAAAATATTTAAGAGAACTAGTAAATAAAAAAGTGTTTGATTATTATAAAGTTTTCAAGGCAATCACTATTGCGGAATCTATAGGAATAGAAAATGCATTAAAAGAATTAGTTTCTGGGAGGCTAAATCTAAATGAGTAATTTAATGCATTTTATCAAAACAAAGTTAAAATTAACGACTTTTATAACTTTGGGTTTAATTGCTCTAGGTTTAATTATTTTAATAATAGATAGACCTTTTCTTTATATTGGACTCGGAATAGTAATTTCCGGAATATTATTTTATTTATTACTTTATTTAAAAAATAGAAGCTATGTGAAAATAGATTATGATTTATTATATTCTATTATGCATATGTATTCGATTTCAACAGGTTCTCAACCTCCAGGAGTTGTTTTAAAAATTGCTGGAGAAGGTCCTCATGGAAGGTATTCAAAGGTATTAAAAAGAGCTGGAGAACTTTCCAAAAAATGGGGTTATACGGTACCAGAAGCTGTTAGCTTGATTGCTTTAAGAGAGAAAAATAAGGCATTTAAAGAGTTTTTAGAAAGGTTTGCAGTTGTATCCTCTGTTGGAGAAGAGCTCGTAACTTTCTTAAAAGTAGAATTCGACACATTGAAGTTTAATTTTGAGAATATTTATAATAGATCATTAGATTCTTTAAATGTCCTATACGGCGTATATACATCAACGATGGTTTCTGTAATTTTTGCAATATCTACATTGCTAATGCTATCATTTTTCTTTGGCGGAGGAAGTCTTAAAATGATCCTAATGGGTTACATATCTGCAATGTTTATTATTATTATATTGGGTTCATTGGTTATTTTAAAAGCGCCTAAAGATTACTTTGAAGCAAAAGCATCAAGAAATCCTGTAGCACAATTTGCTGATATACTAGCAATAGTCGCTATTATTATTGGAATGATTCTATCATATTATATTATAAACGATGCAATAAATTATGTAACTTTAGGTTTTTCAATGCTTATAATAGGCTTATTGTTAATACCTGCAGGATATATAATAAATAATATGGAAAACGTAATTAATGATTATGATACATTTTTCCCAGTAATGATTAGAAGTTTAGGCACATACCTTTCACAAGTACCAAATTTGAAACAAGCAATCAAAGATTTAGCAAAGGTTGAACTGGGAAAATTAAAGAATTTATTAAAAAAATTAAATTCTGCTCTGTTTCTTGGCGTTGAAAATGACATTGCAATGCAAAAGTTCGGTTTAGATACAAACAGTGAAACTATATATAGATCTCTAAAGATATTTTCTGATACAGATAAATATGGCGGAGATTTGTTAAATGTAGGTGTTGTATTATCAGATTTTGATAATATGATACTCTCTTTAAGGCAAAAAAAATTACAAGTTTTTGGGAATTTCTTTTCGGCTTTAATAATAATGCACGCAAGTATCATAGCTATATTAGAATTTATGTCATTAATAACATATTATTTTAATAGCCTCTTAGTTCCTTTAAGCTCCGGTCTTTCTTCAACTTTCCCTGGATTTATCTCTCCTCAGCCTGGCATGGTTGTTTTTCTTAACTTAGGTACTATCGCTTTTTCCGTAATACTTGCAGTAATTAATTCGTATATATTAGCAATAACAAAGGTAGGAAGTGTAAGATCATTTTATCTATTTTTAGCTATAATGTTTATTCTAACTGGTTTAACATTAGTTGGTGTAGACGCTATAACTATGTATATGTTTCATCTATTTCCAGTTACATCTACTCCTCAAATCTAATTATCTTTGATATTTACCCATTAATAGTCCGTAACCGATCACTTTTCCTCTGATTAAATTAATAAGTTTGTCGGCGTTCACTTCTCCCTTAATATTTAGTTGATCAACATTTAGAGCATGCATTGCAAAATAATATCTATGAACACCATGACCTCTTGGAGGACATGGGCCATCGTAGCCAATCTCACCAAAATCATTTTTACCTTGTTTTCCGACTCCTTCTACAACTACATTTTTCTGTATAGCCTCATACAATGAATTTAAAGATGGAGGAATATCGTATAAAACCCAATGAATAAATGTCTTCATTGGAGCATCAGGATCATAAACTATTAATGCATAACTTTTCGCTTCGCTCAATCCATTCCATTTAAGTCTTGGACTTATGTTATCCCCATCGCATGTAAACCTTTTTGGTATAGTTTCACCATTTTTAAAATCATCAGAAGTTAAACTAAATTCACTTCCATCTTTCAACAAATACTCTCTGGGCATTTTAATCCCCGTTCTATAGTGACGCTCAAAAAATATAAATTGGTCGGTTGAGACAGGTATCATCACCTATCAGACCCGTGGCAACCTCATTCCATAAAAATAGTTTATTAAAAAATTAAAATGCTTATTTTAGAAAGAAAACTTAAATTCTTTATCAGATATAATAGATAATAGATTTTGAGGGGAAAATTTTGTGCGGAATTATTGGAATAACTAATAAAAAATGCAATGTTGTCGACAAACTTATTGTTGGCCTTCAAAGACTTGAATATAGAGGATATGATAGTGTCGGTATTGCAGTAATTAATGGAGATTCTATAAACTTTAAGAAAGGAGCAGGAGATTTAGATACAGTAATGAAAAGGCTAAGTTTTACTGATCTATCGGGTAGCACTGGTATAGCTCATACCAGATGGGCAACTCATGGAGGAGTCAATGATATTAATGCGCATCCCCATATGGATTGTACTGGTGACATAGCTGTAGTTCACAATGGCGTTATAAGGAACTTTGCCTCTTTGAAATTAGAACTCGAAAGTAAAGGACATAAAATAAAAAGTGAAACTGATACGGAATTGTTTGCTCATTTATTAGAAGATGAGGAGAAAAAAAGTGCAACATTTATTGAAGCATTGGCGAAGGCGTTAGCAAGAATAGATGGTACTTATTCCTTCGCAATATTATATAAGAAAGATCCTGACAAAATATATTTTGCAAAAATGAGGTCACCATTGATAATAGGAGTTGGCGAAAACATAAAAGCCATAGCAAGCGACTTACCAGCTTTATTAGACATGACCAAAACAGTTATATTATTAGAAGATGGAGAATTTGGATATATAAGTCCTACAAATTTTGAAATATATAAATTATTACCTGGAGGAGGGTACAAAAAACTAAACCTTGAGCAAATAACGCTTAAAGTTAAAACTGTAGAGCTAACGCCTGAGGCAGCAAGTAAAGGTGGATATCAGCATTTTATGATAAAGGAAATATATGAACAACCTAACGCTATAAGGGAGACATTCGAGGGAAATATAGAAGATCCTGCCCTAAGCAAAGCAGCTGAAATTATTTCTTCATCTAATAGAATTTTCCTAACAGCTGCTGGAACTAGTTATCATGCTTCATTGGTATTCTCAAAAATTTTAGCTAAAAGGGCAAAGCTTTTCTCATATCCAATAATATCATCTGAAATGAGCTATGTATCTTCAACATTTCAAAAAGACGATTTGCTAATAGCAGTATCACAAAGTGGCGAAACTTATGATACTTTGCAAGCGATAAGAGATGCGAAAAAGAATGGAGTAAAGGTTATAGCAATAACAAATGTTTTAGGAAGCGCTATAGTTAGAGAATCCGATTTTTCCTTATATACAAGAGCAGGGCCAGAAATAGGGGTTGCTGCAACAAAAACGTTTTTGTCTCAAATAATGCTTCTAGAGATGCTATCAGCTTTTATTTCACATGAAAGAAAGGAATTAGATAAAAATGAAAAAAATAAAATATTAGATTATTTAAGATATGCTCCAAATCTTATTCAGTCATCTCTTGAAGCAAGCGATACGTTAATACCGGCTTTGTTAAATTTACATAAAAAGAATTCATCATATATCTTAGGTAGAGGTTTAGGCTCAGCAATAGCCATGGAAGGTGCTCTAAAGATTAAAGAGATAACTTATTTACACGCCGAATCATATCCAGCTGGAGAAAGCAAACATGGTCCTATCGCTCTAGTAGAAAAAGACTTTCCAGTTTATATAGTGTCAACTAGTGATGCTCCAGAAATTGCTGGAAATGCTATAGAAATGGCTGCTAGAAACGCAAAAGTAATTGTTGTTAAACCTGCAGATTTAAAATTAGAACTAAAGGAAGATAGAAAAAGCATATATTTCGCTGATATGCCGCCTTCAAACTCAATTATAGAACTTGAACCATTTATTTTAACTCCTCTATTTCAATTACTTTCATATAGGCTTGCAGTAGAAAGAGGTTATAATCCAGATAAGCCAAGAAATTTGGCTAAAACTGTAACTGTTGAATGAGGTGATTAAAATGCTCGGAGTAGTATTAGCTGGAGGATATGGTAAAAGGCTTTTACCTTTAACAAAAGAAAAGCCGAAATCTTTTTTAGAAATTGGAGGAAGGCAACTTTTCGATTATAGTGTAGAAATTTTAAGAAATGCAGGTATAAAGAGAATAGTTGTCATAGTGCCTCCTGGATATGAAAACATGGCTTTACCAAGAGATGAAGAAGTTTACATTGTAACACAGAAAGGAGAAGACATAAGAGGAGGGATTTTTACAGCTGTTCAAGAAGCTAAGAAAAGAAATGAAGATCAAGTTTTAATCGCATATTCAGGTTTTCTAGCAAACCCAAATATTGGAAAGGCAGTATTAGATTATTATTCTACATCAGGATATCCAATTGTTATAGGTGTAGCTCCAGTATCAACTGGTTTAGAAACATATGGATTTGTTAGCATAGATTATAGAGGACAAATAACAAGCTACATGCAATCAAACGAGCAAAACAGAGGATGGTTAAAAAATAGAGGGTATGTTTTTGCAGGTATAATGGTCTCAGATATTAAACAATTAGAAATAATAGCAAAAGATCAATTTGAACAGTCCATGATGATAATGTCAAAAGAAGGAGTAGTTGGAGGTATAATATGGAATAACAAATGGATAGAAGTAGGATATCCATGGGATCTCTTAGATGCATTAAAAATTATATTAAGCGAATCAGGAATTAAAATAAGCAAAAATGCTAATGTTAGTAGATCAGCCATTATATCAAATGGAGTTACAATAGACGATTACGCAATAGTAGAAGATGGTGCAATAATTATGGGTCCAGCTTATATAGGCAGAAGAAGCCAAGTATTAGCGGGAAGCATAATAAAGCCATACACTAGCATTGAAGAAAATGTAATAGTAGGTGAAAACAGCATTATTTCATCTTCTTTGATAATGAAGGATTCCATAGTATCATCACTATCAGAAGTTAGATCTTCTGTTTTAGGAGAAAAAGCTAAGGTAGATCAATGCTCTCATTTAATAGAAGGAATGCCAGAAATGCTTCCAGAAAGATTAAAAGGCGTTACTGAATTCTTAGGAGAAGTTAAATTGGGTGCAATTATTGCACCTAAAGAAAACGTCAAGGCTTTTAGTATAATAGGAAGCGGCAAAATTATTGAATAAGCAAATACATTATTGTAATTGTATATAATAAATATCAGATTTATTTTAAAATAAATTTTTATCCTTTTTTAAATAATTTCCAAATATCTCTTCAATTTTTCTATAAACTTTTTCGTCTTCACTTACAATCTCCGGCCAAACTTTACCTTCTCTTTCTTCAGGTAGCTTTCTTGTTGCATCTATGCCCATTTTGCTTCCAAATGATGGAAATAAATTTGAAGGATCCAAAGCATCACTATGAGATCCTTTAATTATTAAAACATCGTTTTCAGGATTAACATTACTTGAGATAGCCCAAATTACTTTACCAATATCATTAGGATCTATATCATGATCTACTACTATTATAATTTTTGTTAAAGATGACTGCCCAATACCCCATAAAGCATTCATAACTTTTTTAGCCTGTCCAGGGTATCTTTTCTTAATGGAAACTATAATCATACCTTGAAAGACACCTTCAACAGGGTAGTTTACATCAACAATTTCTGGTATTATTGTTTGCATTATTGGTTTAAAGATTTTTTCTATGGCTTTTCCGATAACAGCATCTTCTAAGGGAGGTAGTCCAACAACAGTACCATAGTATATTGGATCATCTCTTAAATATACCCTATCAACAACTAATAATGGATATTTTTCAATAGGCTTATCGTAATAACCCCAATGGTCTCCAAAAGGACCCTCTTCTAATAATTGATTAGCTAATACTCTCCCCTCTATAACTATTTCCGAATTTGCTGGAACTAAAACACCATTATTAAGTTCGTAAAGCTCAATACCTTTATTCCTAATTATACCTGCGAAAAGTGCCTTATCAATAGGATAAGGAACTGGAGAAACTGACGCAAGCATAGTTCCAGGATCGCTACCTATTGAAATAGCTACTGGTATTTCATCCTTCTTATTCTCTAAAGCATTTAAATGTACATGAGCCCCTCTTTTATGTATTTGCCAATGGATAATCCCTTTATTACCATCCAAAATCATAACCCTGTATACCCCCATATTAACTGTTTTCTCATTTTCCAGAGTAATAACCATACCGAATGTAATATAACGTCCCCCATCTTTAGGCCAAGTTTTAAAGAAAGGTATTTTATCTAGTGGATTGTCGTTACCTTCGATAACATTTTCCGTAAAAGCTGCTTTGTTAGTTTTCTTAGGTAAATATGAAGACATTTTTGTTAGATCTCCCAATGTTTTTATTTTATCAAACGTCTTATATGGAATTGGTAATATTAAAGGTTGAATCATCCTAAAGCCTACTTCTTCCAAATTATTTACAGACAAAAATGATGATATTGTATCCAAATTAGGAAAAAGATTTCCAACTATACGCCAATTATCAAATCCTTTAACTTTTTCAAAAATAACTGAAGGTCCTTTTGAGTACATTAACTTCCTTAAGAAAGTTGGAATCTCTAAAATTGGAGACAACTCTTCTCTAATTCTAATAAGACTTTTTCTTTCTTCAAGCCATTCTATATAACTTCTTAAATCTCTTAATTGATCCATAAATACACCAACCTTAAATATATATGGGAAATATAAAAAGTTTACATACAAAAATAATTTAAAAATAAAAGTATTTATGAATTATTAAAATCACTAAAAATTATAAAATTTAAAAATAAATTATTTAGCAACTACCTCAACCTTCTGGCCCGTTACTTTAGGCCCTAATATAGCAATGTCAATACCTACTATTAATGAAAATACAAATGTTACTAAAAATAGGGCAGATGGACCTAATGATACTAATATTGAACCAAGCATAGTTAACAATATAAAAGTACCTAGCCTGCTTATACTATATTGAAGCCCGTCAGCAGCAGCCCTTACTCTTGTTGGAAGTATTTCTGCCATATACAAATGATATGTATTAGAAAACAGATTTAAGAAAGTAGCTAACAAAAATCCAGTTGTTTCTAATAGGGCAACACTTTTAGAGTATCCAAACAAAACTCCAAATATTCCTGCCAATATTATATACGTGACTATTTGCCATTTTCTATCAAATAACTTTTCTATAACAAATATAGATATGACCGAACCTATAAAGTAACCGGTATAAATTACAAAAGTCATTGTTGTTGATTTTGCAAATGTAAAACCTTTTTCATAAAGAACTGTTGGTGCGAGTGAAGTAAAACCATAATAAACTGCAGCTTGGAAAAACTGGAAAATTATAAGCATTATCATTCTTTTCAGATATGGCCCTTTAAAAGCATCACTTAAAGGTACTTTCTTAGTTTTTATTACTTCAACTTCGATAGGTTCAGGTAACTTTTTACCTTCTTTCATAGCCTGCTCTTCGAATTTAGATACTATTTTGTCGGCCTCGTCATATTTTCCATGAACTTCTAACCATCTTGGCGATTCTGGTATCATAAATCTCAAAGGAATTATTGATAGAATTCCTAACCCACCTATCCAAAATATCCATTGCCAATGAGTTGGTAATACAAATACTGCTATACCTGCTACAACTAAAGGAGCTAGCCATGCTATAGTATATGCTATTGCTAATCTGTTACCTCTTATAGAAGGTTGGAAAAACTCAGTTGACATAATATCAACTACCAATATTGCCTCTGGTCCTGCTCCAAAGCCCGCTAAAAACCTTAAAGCACCTAATACGTAAATGTTAGGAGAAAATGGTGTTAGCAAGTAAGCTAAACTCATTATTGCCATATTTATTAATATAACTGTCCTTCTTCCAAGATAGTCTCCTATATAACCTAACAAAATTACTCCAATAAATGCTCCTAAAAAGAATATTGCTATTGTATAAAATATTGATGTGGAAATGCTTACGTGATAATAAAGGTGTATTGGAGCAACTGTAAAACCCCCGGCTATTAAATCGTATAGATCAAAAAATTCTCCTAAACTTAATAATATCAATAACTTAGTATGCAAACTTGTCCATGGTATCCTATCTAATCTTGCTGCAATAGAATGCTTATTTGAGCTCATACCCAATTTCATCACCTAATGTATTCATATTTGAATTTTAATCTTAATAACAGTTATATAAAACCCTTTTTATGTAAAGCAAATAGCTGATAAATAAAAATTAAATGTGGGATAAAAATTGGTTCAGTTAATAGATGATACGTTAAGAGAGGGGCTTCAATCTCCAGGAATTTCCTTCAAAATGGAGGAAAAATTAAAAATAGCTGATTTATTAGGTAAGTCAGGTATAGAAAATGCTATTGTAAGCTATCCTTCAGCTCATTGGTCCGAAAAGAAAATTACTGAAGAAATAATTGATAAAAAATTGATAAAAAATACCTATGGATTAGGAAGAGCCATAAAAAAGGATATCGATGAAATTCTTAGCACGGGAGCTCATATTGCATTGCATCTACCATTTAAATATAATAACATAGATAGTGTTATCGAAGATATAAAATATGCCATAAAAAAAGATGAATTGACTTCAGTAGCATTAGTTAATATTGTTGATAACAAATCTTTAATCATAGATATATTGAAAAAACTTAATGAGATTGGATTAAAAAAGGTTCAGTTACCCGATACTACAGGAAACGCCAATCCTAAATTTATGAGAAACCTAATAAAGGAAGCTATAGAATCTTTAAAAAATAACATCGATATAGAAGTTCACTGCCATAATGATTATGGGCTTGCTGTAACTAATTGCTTAGCTGCTATAGAAGAGGGTGCATCTTCTGTATCGGTAACAGTTTATGGCATAGGTGAAAGAAATGGCATAGCAGATTTATACGTAATGTATAATGCATTAAAAGAAGAAGGGTATAAATTAGATTTAAGTGAAGAAGGCTTGCAAAATTTGTATAAATATGTAGGAGAATTAATTTTAAACAAAATTGGATATAAGTTCTTTTATTATAATTTTCCAATAGTAGGCATAAATACAAAAACGATGACAGCTGGAACGCATGCATCATTTACCTCAGTATTTACTCAAGAATTGTTTTCTGTAAATGTCTATGCTGGCAAAAGCTTAATCAAAAAAATATTAGAAAAATACGGTGTTAATTTAAGTGAAGAAAAGTTAACCAAATTAGTAAACCTAGTGAAGGATATAAGCGTAAATGAAGGTAGAGCTCTTACATACAATGAAGTTTTAAAATTATCTAAAGAGGTGTAAAAATGAGAGCATTAGAAATTGGGCATATAGTTGCTGGGCCTACAGCAGGATTAATTCTATATTCATTAGGATTTGAATTAATAAAAATCGAAAAACCAAATGAAGGTGACATATCTAGAAGATTACCTGGAAGTAGTTCAGGTACTTTTCCGTACCTAAATTGGGGCAAGAAAAGCATGACACTTGATATATTTAGAGATGAAGGTAGAGAAGTTTTTAAAAAATTGATAAAGACTTCAGATGTGCTCATAGATAATCTAGCAAGAGGTGCTTTAGATAAGGCTGGCTTAGGATATGACGAAATTAAAAAAATTAATCCAAGAATCGTTTATGCGTCAATTAAGGCCTATGGTTATGGAAAATATGAAAATAGAAAATCTTTAGACTATCCAATTGAAGTACATAGCGGCCTAGCCTACATGACAGGACTCAAAGATAGACCATTAAGATTAGGGGCATCTATTGTTGATATAGGAGCTGCTATGTTTGCAGTAATTGGAGTTTTACAAAAACTTTTAGAAAGAGAAAAAACAGGATTAGGAGGGATAGTAGATGTTGGATTGTTCGAAACAGCAATGTTTTTTGTAGGCCAACATATATCAACATATCAAGTTTTAGGTAGGCCTATTTTACCTATAAATGAAGAAGGATTTGCATGGGGCATATACGATTTTTTTGAGACCAAAGATAATAAAAAAATTTTTGTTGCAGTAACAACAGATAAGCAATGGATAGATTTCTGTAAATCTCTCAATTTAGATATTTGTTATGATGAAAAATTTAAGAAAAATGAGGATAGATATAAAAATAGAAGTTTCTTAATACCATACCTACAAAATGAAATAAAAAAATTTAATGCTAATGAACTTATAAATATATTTGATAAAAATAACATAGGATACTCAATATTGAACAAACCATGGGATCTACTTCAAGATCCTCATGCATCGGAAAAAATGATCAAAATATTTTATAATGAAAGAGAGCTAAAAGTTCCTACACCACCTTTAATTAATATCATAAAAAGTACAAAAGTGCCAAGCTTAGGAGAATATACATATGAAATTCTTAAGGAGTTAGGATATAATGATGATGAGATCATTACGCTAAAGAAAAAAGGGATTATCTAATTAGGAATCAGACAAAATATTGCTAAGTATTTTATTTATTGCATTTCTAATATGATATATAATTGTCGGCTGAGAAACACCTAATTTTAAGCTTAATTCTTCTAAATTTATTTCTTTAGGCCAAGAAAAATAACCATAATTATATGCTTTGGACAAAATTTCATATTCTCTATTATTAATATTACTTGCTTCTATTATCATTTTTGAAATCCAAGATAAAAGAGACTTCATATTTACATCATTATAATTAAAATTGATTACATTATTATTGCGAGATATATCTTTAATTATGTAATCTATATCCTTTTTATTTTTTATTAAGATCAAAAATCTTTCATACCCATCTCCAGCAATGGTTGGAGTTATCAAAGCTCCTTTATATTCAATTAATGTTTTTACTATTCCATGACCTTCTTTTAATCCATTAAATAAGATACTTTTTTCACCTATCTTATCCCAATTTAAATATGAAAAATCTCCATATCTTTTCTTCCATGACTTCATTAAAGTTTCTTGATTTTTTTCTTTTAAAGTTACGAAGGCAATTATTGAGTTCATGCCTTTGCTAAATTGCGATACTGAAAAAGACAAAACCTCTCCATTAAAATCATGAGCCATTTTTGATAGACTACAATTACTTTTTATCGATAAGTCTAATATTATCATTAATTCGACCTCTTATTAATTTCATGTCTATATATGCAATTTTGACTTAATAAAGATATTTTATTAAATTATTATAATTTAATTGTTATTTTTAATTCGATAAATAGAATTTATTTTTAAATATATTTTAGATAAATAATATTAAGGTATTGGGGATAAACTTGAAAATTGGAATCATTGGATGCGGAGCAATAGGAAGTTTTCTATCAATTATTTTGAATCGTTCAGGTCATGAAATCACCATAATTGAGAAAACAAAAGGATGTAAAAAACAAAAAGTAATAGTAGAAAATATAGGTGAAGAAGAAATTAAAGTTTGCAATTATAAGGAAATTAAAGGACAAAAATTTGATTATTTAATTTTTGCAGTAAAAGCATATGATTTAGAAAAATCTATAAAAATTGCGAGAAAATATATTAATTCAGATTACGCATTATCAACTCAAAATGGTTTATATTCTTTAGAAAAGCTTGAAAAATACTATAAATCTGGTTCAATGATAATTTATTATGGACTTAATAAAATTAAGAAGTGCCATTCAATATTTAATGGAGGATCCAAATTAATCATTGGATGCAAAAATAGAGATTGCAGAGAAGAATTTAAAAACTTGGCAATAAAAGATGTTAAGACAGAGCTTGTTGATAATATAGAACCCTACAGATGGGAGAAGGTTATTGTTAATTCTGCCATAAACCCAGTCGCATCGTTATATTTAAAAAAGAACGGATTTATATTGGAAAACAAAAATGCTTATAATTTATCACTTCATATAGCCAATGAATCTAAAAAAATAGCTTCTTTATTTAAGATAAGCTTAGCTAATGATCCTATTATAGAATTAAAAAACACAATAAAATTTACATACAGCAACTATAATTCGACCATTCAAGATCTTTGTTCAAATAAAAGAAAAACTGAGCTCGATTACATTAATTTAGCTTTATATAAAATTGCGAGAAAAATAGGATATCAAGCAAAATATAATTATTTTGCCTATAAATCAGTTATGGTCATGAAAGATCTTTTAAAAGAAAATAATAGACTTTGTGATTCCATATTAAATGGGTGAACATATGGAGAGAAAAAAGATAACGATTAGAGACATTTTAAAAATGAAAGGTAATAAAAAAATTGTAGCTATAACGAGCTACGATTATCCAACAACAAAAATAGTTGATGAAACAGGGGTTGATATAATATTAGTCGGTGATTCATTAGGTATGGTAGTCCTAGGATATCCATCAACTTTACAGGTTTCAATGGCCGAAATGCTTATTCATACAAAAGCTGTATGCAACGCTAAACCGAATGCCCTGGTTGTATCAGATATGCCGTTTATGAGCTATGAATATAACAAAGAGAAAGCTATATTAAATGCATCACGCTTTCTCAGGATTGGTTCTGATGCTGTTAAACTTGAAGGCGGTAGTGAATATAAAGAAATAATAAAAGGTATTGTAAATTCAGGTATTCCTGTCATGGGTCATATAGGATTAACACCTCAAAAACACAAACAGATTGGTGGATATAGGCTTTTAGGGAAAACCTATAGTGAGGCTAAAGAAATACTTAATGATGCTCTTCAATTAGAAGATTCAGGCATTTTTTCTCTAGTTATTGAATATACAGCATATGAAGTTGCTAAAAAAATAACAGAAAAAATTTCAATACCAACTATTTGTATTGGTAGCGGACCATATTGTGATGGTCAAATAATGGTTATAAATGATTTATTAGGTCTCGGAGACTATTCCCCTGAGTTTGCAAAAAAGTATGTAGATTTAAAATCAGTAATAAAAGAAGCTATATTAAATTATAAAACCGAAGTAGAAAGTGGTAAGTTCCCTGAAAAATATTGGGGTATGAAAAACAATGAAGATAAAAAGAAATTCATGGAAGAATAATTTTTTAATAAAGCAACAAATAATCAATAAAAAGCTTCGTTATTTATTCATAATATTATTAAAGATTACATTTACTATTTCAATAAAGTATTAACTTGCTTTAGCTGTGATCAAGCATATTATTTTATAAAGTATTTATAATCATTTTAGAATAATTTATAGTGAATTAATTTAAATTTTTTATAACATAAGTTTTTATAAAATTCTTAAAAAATAAGGAAAACATTATCACTAATAAAAACTTAATTAATCAAATAGGTTAAATAAAATTTTTATTAATATATTATGCATAAGAAATTTATACTCTTTAAAGAATGGTTTAATTAGGTGATTTTGTTTGGATGATAAAGAGAGTCCAAACAAAAGTACAAGCCTCAAAAAGGAATTATCTTTTTTGGAAATATTTATAGCAGGCGTAGTAGGAGCTGTTGGTACTGGAGTATTATTTTCAACTGCCGGAATGGCTGGATATGCAGGACCATCATTAATTATTTCATGGATTATTGGAGCACTATTTTATACATTTATTGCCATTCCAATTATTGAGTTATCATTAGTATGGCCAGAAGCGGGAGGACCTGCAAGGTATCCCTTATATACGCATGGAAACACTTTAAATCTATTATCATCATTTATGAACTTAGTTTGGTATCTTTTTATTCCTCCAATAGAAGCTTTAGCAACTGTTGAAGGATTGGCGTATTTCTTTCCAAAACTATTGGTTCCAAATTCTACAATACCAACACCTCTAGGAGCTATTGTTGGCACTATCTTGTTGCTTTTATTTGTTCCATTTAATTATTATGGTGTTAAGGTATTTGGAAAATCTACATTAGGATTAGGCATTTTTAAATTAATACTATATATTGTTGCAGCTTTATCAATTTCTTTTGTGTTTTTCTCGGCTAAGAACTTCACATCTCTACCCGGAGGATTTATTCCATATGGTTTCACAGGAATATTTTATGCAATACCTTTGGCTATGTTTGCATATGGTGGAATAAGAGTTATACCAGATTTTGCAGAAGAAGTAAAAGATAAAAATTTCTTGGGAAAAGCTATAATTTTAGTAGTTATTGGGCAAACTATTATTTATATATTATTTTCAATAGTTTTTGTTGGAGGTATAAAATGGGATTCTTTTGGCTTTAAACCAGGCGACTGGACTTCCATATCTAATTTACCAGGTAATCCTTTTGTTGATATTTCATCTGCTATTCATTCCAACATATCATTGTTCTTAATATTAATCGTTGCTATACTTGGTCCTTTTGTAACAGGATATATATATTTAGGTGGTGGAACTAGAGTAGTTTTTGCTATGGCCAGATCTGGATATATGCCAGAAAAATTAAAGGAAGTAAGCGAAACATATGCTATACCATATTGGTCTTTGATAGTATTTGCAATAATAGGCGCAATATTAACTTTTCTAACAGCACCTATCCATGCAATTTATTCTTTATTGGAAGATGCCGTAGTTGGCGGTTATCTAGCTTTTGCTACTCTACCAGTTGCTATGCTTTCAGCTAGAAGGAAAGGATTAACTCCAAATAATTATAGATTGCCTGTTGGTTGGCTATGGAGTGGTTTGGCTTTTATTTCTGCTTCATTAATTGCTTTTTGGAGCGGATGGCCATCTGTTCCATACGCAATTGCTATAGGAATTATTGCCTCTATTGTATTCGGATTTATATTTAAAGTTAAAGGAGATTTTAAAAAATCTATATGGTATGTTGTTTATCTTATATTCATATTAATTATGACATATATAGGTAGTGATGGCGCATTAAATATAATAGGCTTTATACCATCAACAATAATAGTTGCTATAGTTTCAGTTTTTATATTCTTGCCATGGGGAGTATTAAGTTCATAATTTTTTTATTTTTTAAATTATACGGGATAAACATTTAATGCTACTTAAATTTATAGTATATTTTTCACTAGCGAAGATTTTCATTTTAAGCCTAAAGGGCTTTATTATTAATCTATTTTCTTTATAAGGATAAAAATACCAAACGTTATCGTATTCTTCTCCCAAAGGAATACTATAATAGTCTTTTATATTACCGTTCATTAGGTAAAGAGTTGTTATATTATTATTGATTCTTCTAATCATTGCATCTAATTCAAGTCTAGGATATATCTCATTGTCAGCTAATAATTGAATTAAAGCATCTAGACCGATATTTAAGACAAATGCTGGTTTTTCCATTTCTTCAATTTCATTAACATGATCAAAATACTCTGTCAATGAATATTTATTAGCATCTATGCCATCTATTATATAACTTTTTAATAATTCATCAACTTTATTTTTATCTATACCAGCATTTAGTAAGCAATTCTTTATCTGACTTGAAAATTCTTCAGCGGTGTAACTCATCATTCTTATAATGGTTTTTCGTCTTATATTTTCTGATAAATTTGGTGTCCCAGTAACCGCACCAACAATTATCAATGAAGCCAGAGCTTGAATATCAATTTTTGGATTTGCAATTATTAAATTTTGACTACCTAATGAAATTGTAAAACTGCTATTACCTACAACTACATTAATTAGTTTATTACTTCTTTTTTCTTTAACATTTTTAGGGTACAATACGGAAATTCCTTTATCTTTTCTAATAATAAAAGGTATTGATACTAAGGAAACATCTGAACCCCTAGCTTTCTTTATTTCCATAATTCTAATGCTTCTTCCTTTGATTTGAACAGTTTTCAAAAAGATTACTGCATCAACCAAGAATTCTTCTACTCCAAAACCAATATTTTCATTCCCATAAGGAACTTCCTGGATTAAAATTGTAGTAATTCCTTTAATTTTCGATAATCTGTAAAAGAAATTATGTAATATTTCCCTTAAACTTATTATATTTTCAGTAACTTGCAATAAGGGTGAAATACTATCTATAACTATTATTTTTGCACCTGTTCGTTCAACTGTGTTGAGAATTTGATTTAGAATATCTGGTATTAAATCCTTGTTAAGAAAAGTTATCTCTTCTAAATAAGTGAAAAGACCTTTTTTCTCTAACTCTTCCATATCTAAACCCAATCTCTTTAAATTTTTGTAATATTCACTTTTTGTTTCGACAAAGCTTACATAAATTGTTTTAATACCGAGCTTTGTCATATTTTCATACAATATTTTAGAAGCTCCAATAGTTTTTCCTGTTCCCGGATTACCTGCGATTAATATGACATAACCAAGATCTATCTTATCTGCAATTTCGTTTAATTCTTCAACTCCCAAAATAAACTTGTTATTTTGTTCCATTTTAACCCTAATAAATTACAAAAAATCTTGTTTAAATATTTTTCCTTATATCATCGTTATCGACCATCTTTAATATAAGTTATCTACATCGCCACCATGTTATAAGTGAACTATCAATTAATAAAATGCTCGGAAATTATTTTAACTTTATATTATCAAACTTAACAAAAATTAACATTATGTATTTAATATCTAGTTTTTAGAATAAAAAACATAAAATATACCCTATTTATTTACTTTATTTGGGAATTAAGCTTGATTTCAAAAGAAGTCTATAAATTAGCTTTCTCCGCATTCTTTGCGGATCTTGGATATCAAACAGCTGTAGTCATGTTTCCCTTAATTTTCGTTATTATTCTAAAAACTCCTATATGGTTATATGGAGTTGCTGAAGCACTTAACTATGGACTTGGAAGTTTCATGGGTTTAATTGGAGGCATAATGGGAGATAGATTTGGAAGAAAAAAGATGGCTGTTTTAGGTAATTCAATAATAGTATTTATTTCTTTATTAGGATTTTCAAAAAATTGGTGGGAAGCATTACTAATATTTATGATACCATGGTGGTTTAGGAATTTTAGGTCTCCTATAAGAAGATCTATGATAACAGAAGTAACAAGCGAAAAGGAAAGAGTTAAAGCCTTTGGAATACTTCATAGCCTTGATATAGGTGGAGCTATTTTAGCAATAACATATACTAGCATTTTGCTATACTTTAAGTTCCCAATAGAATATTTATTATTAATAACTTCAATACCTATTATTATCTCAACAGTTTTATTATCGGTATCAAATGCCGGAAAAATAACTTATAAAAGGAAAACAATTTTTAAAGGAAATGATAAAATAATTATCTTATTGATAATATCGACAACACTTTTTGGCTTGTCTCAATATAGCTTTGGCTTTCCTATAATTACAACAGCTCATTTTACTCATGAAAATTATTTAGCAGTTATAAGTTATGGTATCTTTTTAACAGCCTCATCCTTTTTTGGCCTCATATATAGTAGAACTAGAATTAATGAGTTTATGGGATTAGGATTTCTTGGATATCTAATTGCATCTATTTCATCTTTGGGGTTTGCTTTTCTATCCCCTTTTGGCATAAAAGGGATATATCCAATGGCATTCCTATTAGGTGCTTCTGTTGCATCTGCTGAAACATTTGAACCATCAATAATATCAATATTTTCAAAAAAAGAATCCATAGGAGAAAATATGGGTTTGCTAACTTTTGGTAGGAGTATAGGTATTTTTACTAGTAACTTTATAATGGGATTTCTTTATCAAATTAAATATTACTATGCATATTATTTTTCTTCTATAGCGTCTATAGTAGCCTTTTTTATAGTAGTCTACATAATCATATCTCAAGGTCGTAATAATGGTTAATTACTTAGTCTTATAGAGTTAGATGTATATATTTAATCTTTATAAGTAAAAACTAGGAGCTAAAATGATCCAAGATATTAAGTTTGAAAAAGTTATATATTCTGATAAAAAATTAGTTGAGGAACTAACGAAAAACACATTTGAATGGGGAGATTATATAAAAGAAGTTTTTGATGAATGGATTAATGATGGACTTTTTATTAAAGCTGTTGATAGCAACGGAAATATTTTGGGCATAATACACGCCAAAATATGTGATGATTTTGCTTGGCTTGAGGGTATAAGAGTTAATAAAAACTTTAGAAAGAAAGGTATTGGTAAAAAGCTAACAGAAAAAGCTATAGAATTAAGTAAAAAAAGAGTCTTCAGATTAACAGTAAATGAAAAGAATGAACCATCTCTAGCCTTAGTAAAATCAATGGGTTTTAAAGAAATAGATCGAGTCTATTTTAATAGCGGAAATAGACTTGATTTTAAAAACATAATTGAAATGTATAAATTAGAGCAAAAGAAAAATATAGATTTTATTTTTAATGGATATGTTGATAATTGGGTATGGTATCCATTTAACAAATACAAGAAATTATTTTACAAAAATGATCAAATAATATTATTACAAACTAACCCTCCATTTGTTTTAAAAGGGGACAACCTGGAATTTGAACATATATCAATAAATAAAAAGGAAAATTCAGAGGGATTTATAGTATTTGAGTTAAAAATCTGATATTAAAATAATAAATAGTGCAGCAAGATCAATTTTATTTACTTTATATAATTTTTTAAGTAAAAGTAAATTTCAGTTTATAAGAAGCTATTTAAAGATAAAATTATTAAAAAATAAATTTTTTTATAGTTTAAACTTTTAAATTTATATTTTACTAATTAAAGAGGTGAAATGAATAAATTGAGTAATAGCGAAAACGATAAAAAAGCTATTTCAAAACTTTCAATATATAACTTAATAAACAGTATGATATCTAGCTCATATTCTCCATTTTTAGCCTTTATTGGTGCAACGATAGGATTACCCGGTTATCTATTAGGTATAGTATCAACTTCAGGAACATTTTTTACCAATATTTCTCAATACCTT
>ERZ1669250.428-NODE-428-length-19596-cov-8.473057_pt1 | contig 19596 bp, 27 predicted proteins | sample MGYA00579295_ERZ1669250 | MGnify/ENA primary metagenome ERZ1669250 (study PRJEB41166, sample SAMN08046056) | hot springs metagenome | biome: hot spring; feature: acid hot spring; material: thermophilic sediment; isolation source: thermophilic sediment from acid...
AATATATGCAGGGGCCGTTCATATTGGTCGCCTTTAAACCTTTATGAACTGTGCCTCTTTTATATCATATCAACCGTATTTGCGGATAGAGCCAATGCTCTGGCTAAAAATAAGTAATGACCTTAAAATTCAACTTTTTACTGTTTTTTCTTTTTTGTCCCTGTCGATGAATATTCTCTTAAATTCCTCAGGAGAGTAGTAATCAAATGCAAGGCGAAGATTTTCGTAATCTTCCTTCTCACTTGTTGCATGTTCTTTTAATTTTTCATCATCTTTTTTGTCCCTGTCGATGAATATTCTCTTAAATTCCTCAGGAGAGTAGTAATCAAATGCAAGGCGAAGATTTTCGTAATCTTCCTTCTCACTTGTTGCATGTTCTTTTAATTTTTCATCATTCTTATTGATTTCAATTGTTGCCATCATCACACCCAATATATTTGAATCGTAAAATCTATATCCTTTCATATGTTCGCTCGTTTAACAGCATTTGCAAAGATTAATAAACCCTTATTTAAATAAATTATTGATTTGTATGGAGCAGAAACGAACACTCAACTTGAAGCCTGCCATAAAGATACAGAATATTGTAGTAAGCGCAGATCTTCATGCAACGATAGACCTCTATGCCCTTTCAAGGAATGTAAAGGAAGTCGACTATGAGCCAGAGCAGTTTCCAGGAGCCATATTCAGAATAAAGGAGCCAAAGGCTGTAATAATCCTTTTCAAAAACGGCAAGCTTATCTGCACAGGCTCAAGCACCGAATCTGACATAAAGAAAGTGCTCGAATATGCCGCAAAGATCATATCAAAATACGTGATTGAGGAAGGCCAGGCATGACTAATCGTTAGCTTCTGCAACCCCCCTTGCAAGCTTGTCGAATTTTTTGAAGAAAGTGCTCCACGAGTAGTTTTTCTCCACGTGTATTCTTCCCTGCTTGCCTATTTCTTCTGCTATTTTTGGATGTTCTGCTACAAATAGCATTTTTTCAGCCATCTCCTCTTCAGAGCCCACTATGAAGCCTGTCTTTCCGTCAATGATGGTCTCTTTGGGCCCGCCTTCATTTACAGATATTATGGGCTTATAGCTAGCCATAGCCTCGAGCGGTATGTAGCCGAAGTCCTCGTTTAACGCTGTGAAAAGCACAGCTGTCGAGTTGGCATACAACTCTATGAGCTCCTTGTCTGTTATGTTTGTCTTGAATACAACATTGTTGTCTGCGAGCTTTTTTATTCTATTGAAATACTCAACATGCTCCTTATCCTTAGAAAGCGTGCCTGCAATTATGAGCTTGTAGCCTTTCTTCTTTTTCTCAAACCTTTTAAACGCATTTATTGCGTATTCCTGCCTTTTGTTTGGTATGATCCTTGATGGGTAGAAGAAATATTTGCCATCCCCTTCATTCCTGAATTTTTCGAAGTCTATTGCAGGATTTATTACAGTTGCATCTCTATTAAAATATTTTTTAATTCTCGATGCGGTATTTTCGCTGTTTGTTGCTATGGCTTCAATCTCTTTTACCACACCTTCAGCAATGAGCTTATATGCTTTGGTAAATGTTGCATATATGAACTTCTCAGTATAGCTCCTGTTTTTCATCCTCTCCGCATACAAGTCATATACCTCCCTTGGTGGAGTATGGCAGTACCAAAGGACCTTCTTGTTCTTGTGCCTTATCCACTCGCTCGGCGATATATGTGCGTTTATTAGATCATAATCTTCTTTGAGCTTGAGATTATAGAAAGTGTATCCATATCTAAGCCCCTGCGAGGCCCTGTAGGGAAGCTTGTTTGAGAGAGGCACATGCTTTTTTATCACTTCTATGTCAAAATTTTTGAACTCATTGAATGTTGTGCTTTGGGTATATTCTGTAGTATATATCTTTGCATTGTAGTGCTCAGCAATCTTCAATATGACCCTCTCTGCCCCTCCCCTCAAGGTAAGATAGGGTTGTACAATTACAAGCTTCATCATATCAGCCAGGCATAGTATAGTTGTTGTGCACCCAGCTTGGCTTCGGAGTTACATAAGGCAATCCGCCCGTATAGTTGTTCAATGCCAGTATTACTATAGGGTTTGTAGAATTGAGATAATTTATTCCTGTAAAGTTCTTTGGATAGACGCGCGTGAATCCTGGAAGCGAGCCGAAGAAGAATCCCCTATAATAGTTGGAGCTATAGAATTCTGAAGGCGCATTTGTAACTGTGTCGTTCGGCCCGTTAGGGGTATACAATACCATGAAATCCGCGAAATTCTGCCCATACAAGCTTATGGTCCCATAATAGAATTCCATGTTCGGCACTATGTATGCATTGCTTATCTCGGTTCCGTTTGAATAATATATGTTTACGGGCTTTGTCATGTTGTAGATGCTTGTTGGAATGCAGTAGGTGTTGTTTACATATACTTGGTTGCCGATAAGCATTATTGCCTTAACCATAGGCACTGTAGAATTTATATTGCAATAATTGTTTATGTTGTTGAGCTGGACAGGCAGCAAAACATATGCAGGGTCGTGGTTTATCTCGCATTGCGATGTCCCAAGCTGATAAGGCTTTCCAATAAGCTTGCCTTGGCTCTCCGCAAATGACATATTGGTCTCGTTTACATGCACGCAGGCGAGGAAGTCAAGCGCCCCCCACTTCGGCAGGAGCTGGTCATCGAGAAGAAGGTATTTTGCATGTACCACATTGTCCATGAAGTAAGCCATTTCGCGAGCCCCGTAAGAATCTGCAGGTCCTAATACATATTGTGCAGCTGCAGCATAATCCAATGTAGCAACAGCGTTGTCTCCCCTGAGCACTGCATTGCTGTTTCCGAACCAGTTGATCCAATCGCCGTAGTCCCACCACGATAATATTCTCGGCCCGAAAGGCCCGACGTTGGCTCGCATCCATGCAGTAGCATCAAGCCAATACTTTGGGACAACATTGCAGAACATATCATAACCTATGGCGTTGCCGCTGTTTATTATTGAGGTGCAGTTCGGATTTGCTATGGCTGAGAAGAGGGGGACAAATGTCGCCGCTTCAAGAAGTGCAATGAATACGCCAAACGCATAGAGGGCCTTCATTGCCTTTTCATTTATCGGGCCCCTTCCAGGCCTGAAGCTCGAACCGTTTTGCACGTATATAATAAGCTCTCCTATGATTGCGCCTATTGCAATTATATAGCCTACTCCGAAGTGCGGCAGGTATTTTACTTCTATCATTCCTGCAATGGCAAGAGGCCATACTGCAGAGAGGGCAAGTATGCTTGTTGTAGAATTCCTATAATAGATTGCAAGCAGCTCGAGTATCGTAAATAAAGCAAGGACAAGCCATATTATTATATTTACCCCGCCTATGCTCATGCCTATTATTCCAAAGCCTGCAGAGCCGAAGTTGAAGTTTATTCCAGTAGGTTCATACTCCTGCACAGTCATAAAGAGTGGTATTGAGGGGGTTGTAAAGTGTACTGTCAGTGAAATATATCTGTGCACAGGTTTGCCTAAAGGAGTAAAGAGTACAAGCAGTATCACTAAGAAAGCAAGAAGCGAGGCAATGCTGAACTTAGCCAAAGGCTTTGCATCCTTCTTCATCCTTCCTAATAAGGCCTCAACTGCTATTACTGCAGCACCAGCAAGGGAGAGTATTGAGAGTATTGCCATAAGTATTGTATTCTTCTCTATCTTTTCAGCGTATAGCTTCGAGAGGTAATCAAGCAAGAATATGAGTATCAACGCAAACAGAGGGAATGCTATTATTACAGGTATGCCAACTACAGAAGGCGTTCTCTCAGTAAGAGTGGCTGAGTAAGGCATGTAAAGAAGGTAGAAGATTGAGAACACCACTATTACAATAATGTTGATCTTGTAGAAGTCCTTCATCTCCTTGCTTCTTAGCACGTTGATAAAGCCCTGCAAAAGTATGTAGAATGCCAATATGCCGGCATTGACAGTATAATAATGCGCGCCTAGGAATGTAGATGCATATGCTATGCCTGCAAGAACAGCAAGTCGCGATTCCTTGTATTTTATGGCAACAAGATATGTAGCGTAGAAGAAGAACATTGCGAATATTCCCCACGGCTCAAGAAGCTGCTCTCCGGCAATGAATGTCGTTATAAGCGCAGGCATCGAAGCCACAAGCGTCGCGCCGATCATGGCAGGGAATTTGCCGTATTCATGATAAAGGAAGAAGAAAACGATGAAGACGAGCAGTGCAGCTGTTATAGGTGGGTACCACCCGCTTACCAGGCTAAGAAGGTTTGTATCTATGCTCGTTGCATTTGCAGGGTGCGTATTTGCTAGATCATACCAATAAGCCTCAAGGTACGGCACTAAGGGTTGGATCCTATGTATGGTGCCGTTTGCAATGGTGGGCCAAGCGGAGTGATCATATAGGAGCTGGTAGCCGTATGTAAGAATATATTCTGTGCTTATCATGTCAAAATAAGGATCAAATTCGAAATACCTTGGGGCAACGCCTATGTTTGCAATCCTTGTTGCAAAAGTTAGGAACATCAAGAAAAGAAGGAAGAGCCAAACATAGTTCATATTGCCTGCCTTTTTCTCACCCTTCTCGCCATACCTATCTATTATTAGCTTCTCCTCTGCCTCGTGGGCCTCTATGAGCTCCTTCTCTTCCTTTTTGTGAAGCTCAAGAATCTTTTCCCTTTCTTCTGCGCTTAAGCTTGAGATTGCAGCCTCTTCGCCCTTGTGCTTTTCCTCAAGATCCTTTTCCTCAGCCTCATGCTTTTTGATCAGTTCAAGGTCAAGGCCAAGCTCCTTTATCCTGGCCCTTATCTCACCAATCCTCTCCTTATAATCTTTCTCCCTGGCAATTTCAACGCTTTTTTGTTTTGGCTTTGTTTTGAATGCACCTTGCTGGAAGCAAAGCACAATGCCCACCAAGGTAAGGAGCATTACATTCGCATTATAAAGCTGGCCTGAGAACGAAAATGCGTGTATATAAGGTATAAGGTAGCCCTCAAGCCAAACAAGCGTGGGCGGAAATATAAGCCCAAATATAAATCCTATCACAACAATCTCGAACATCGAAAGAGACGTTTTCCTGAGCAGGGCAAGGGCTAAGAAAAACCCTGGAACGATTATGGATAAGAATGCTTCTAATACTACTAAAAGCAAGGACATATCTACCCCAACTGCTAAAAGGTTGTAAGAATATTAATATAGATAAATTATAAAATGTATCTATTTGTTTCGAAGGATTGCATGGAAATAACAATAATCGGTGCAGGAAGCAGTGGCCTGATAGCTGCAAGGGGGCTTGCCAGGCTCGGCATAAGCGTAAAAGTCTTGGAGAGGAAGAGTGCAATCAAGCCCATATACAGCAGCTCAGGCATACTCTCGCATAGCGGGCTTGAAAGCCTTAAAATAAATTACAAAAAATGTGTGCTTAACAAGCTTTATGGAGCAAAAATACATTTCCCTGGAGTAACACTTCACATCAGGTCCACGAAGGTGCAGGCATATATAGTAGATAGGACAAAGCTCGCAAATGAGCTCTATGAAGAGGCAGTAGCTAGCGGCGCAAACGTGGAGTTCTCCCACAGTGTAACAAAAGGTGAGATGGGTAAGCTGAATGGCATATTGGTCGGGGCTGACGGAGCAGCATCGCAGGTAGCTAGCTATTTCAAATTTCCTCCTATAAAGAGGTTTGTCTTAACTTATAGGGCTGAGTATAAGGCGCGCGAGAATATTGGCGATGAGGTGGAGATCTTTTTCGACAACAATGTGACTAAGGGCTTCTTTGGATGGATCGCCCCTCATGGCGATAACATTGAGCTCGGCGCAGGAATAGATGAGAAGTATGGCAAGAGCACAGATGCATTCAGGAAGTTTGTGGCAAGCAGCAGCGTGAGGAAAATGATAGAAGGAAAGCCTATTGTAGAGGGCGCGGGCATAATCCCAGTTTCTTTAAGAAGCAGGTTTGTCGATGAAGAGAGGAGAGTTGTTCTTGTAGGTGACGCTGCAGGCCAAGTAAAAAGCTCAACAGGCGGAGGCATAATTTTTGGTGGCAATGCCTCTTTGGTTGCAGCTCGGGCAATAAGCAATTATATCCAAGGAGATGGCAGGCTTGAAGATTATCAAAGAGCCTGGCTAAGCACGTTTGGAAATGATATAAGGATGCACAATCTTATTCGCAATATTTACAGTTCGCTAAGCAACAGCGGCCTTTACCTTTTCGCAAAAACAGCAAAAAGCCTAGGCATAGAAAGGTTTCTTTCAAGATATGGCGACATGGACAGGCCTAGCTTGATTCTTAAGAGGCTCATTTTCAGAAAGGCCTAGCCCTTTTTCTTGTCCTCCTCGGCCTTTTTTGCCCTTTCCAAAAGCTCCCTACCCAGCTTTTCGCGCCTTTCCATACTTTCCTTTATTTTCTCATAATCTTCTTTCGAGAGCACCTTGCTCAATATATACTGCGAGTAGCTCAGCGAGATCTGGGCAATGTCAAGCACAATAGACTGCATCTGGCTCGTCTTTAGTATATACTCCTTCTCCGGCTTAAGTATCTCTATCCCAGCCGGGGCATAGTTGAAAGAGAGGTTTATCAAAGCCCCGAAGTCCTTGAAGAGGATGGTAAGCGCAGCGCTCGTAGAGTAAGTTGCTTCATCCACCTTTATGGGCTCGTCAATGCTGCCGTAGCAATATACAACGCCGTTCAGCTTCAGTATATTGTTGTTTATCATCTCAGTCATTAATGGCTGCAGATCATCGGGCTTCTCGCTCTGCATGTCGAAATAAAGCTTTGCAAGTATGCCTCCCTCTTCGAGCACCCGTTTTGTTACCTCTTCCATCTCATTCTTCTTCATCTAACCACTTTCTATTAACTTTATCGCCTCATCCAATCCTAGCAGCTCCTCATTGCCGGTTACCATGTCCCTGAGCTTCACCTTATTCGAGGACTGCTCGCTTTCCCCTACAATCAATACATACCTGAACTTCAGCGAGTTTGCATACTCAAGCTGCTTCGATATGCCTCTTTTTGTAAGGTTTATGTCTGTATATATTCCAGATTTCCTCAAATAGTTTGCAACGCTGAGCGCATAAGGAATTGTATCCCCTATATTTGCTACAAATACCCTTGCAAACGTCTTTCTTTCTGCCTTTGCATTCATGACATCAAAAACCCTGTCTATGCCTATGGATATGCCTGTTGCCGGTATCTTCTCCTTTGTGAATATGCCGATAAGGTTGTCGTATCTGCCGCCTGCTACTATTGTAGGCAACCTCTTGCCCTCTTCATCGTATTTTACAAACTCCCACACAAAGCTTGTATAATAATCTAATCCTCTTGCAAGTGTAAGGTCAAGTACAATCTCTCCTTTTATCCCGTATTTTGCTATAAGGCTTAGCAGCTCTTCAAGCTTTTTAACCTCACCTTCAAGGCCTAAGTTCGCCTTCACCTTGTTGATCTTCTCCTCATTGCTCATCTCTTCTGAGAGGAATTCGATAAGGGCATACGCCTTTTCTTGCGCAAGCCCAAATTTTGAGAGCTGGTTTACCACCTCTTCCCTCCCTATCTTGTAGAGCTTGTCAATGACCCTTATCGCATCTAGTTCCTTGCCTTTTTCTAGCCCGAAAGAATCCAATATACCCTCAAGTATTATCCTATCATTTATCAGTATTTTGTAGTCCCTTACTTCAAGCTCATCCAGTATTTGTCCTGCTAGCGCCACTACTTCTGCGTCGCTAATGACTTCTTCGCTTCCCACGATATCTATGTCTGCCTGCAGAAATTCCCTGTACCGCATGTGCTGTGGCTCCTCTTTTCTGAATATGGAGCCTATCTGGTAACGCTTGAATGGCAAAGGCATGTCCTTGTTCATCGCCACAAATCTTGCCAAAGGAACTGTAAAGTCGTATCTTAGCGCTGCATCTTCGCCCTCTATCTTATAAATTTCTTTGCCCGATTCCTCGCCATATGTCTTCGCATAGAGCGTGCCAAGGTTTTCTATTGTTGGCGTTTCTATTGGCGAGAATCCGAACCTCTTGAACATCTCTTCTATAACACCTACTATCTCCCTTCTAGCTATCGCTTCCCCTGTCGAATAATCGCGTGTTCCTCTTGGAAGAGATGGTTCGGCCAATAAATTCACCAATAATAATATTATTCAAGGCATACCTTTATTGCTTTTGCCTGTCTAAACCTCCAGGTTCTTGTCAAGCCATTTCTTGAAGTTCTCCTGGGGTATTGCGCCTATGGAAATATCCTTTACTTCCCCACCTTCAAAAAAGACCGCCGTAGGTATGCTCATTATATTATACGCCACGGCTATTTCTGGGTTCTCGTCTGTATTCATTTTGTAGAACTTCACCTTGCCTTTGTATCTTAAATCTTCAGAAACTTTTTCAACGATGGGAGAAAATATCCTGCAAGGGCCGCACCATTCTGCCCAAAAATCTATCACTACAGGCACATCTGACTTAAGCACTTTCTCTTCAAAATTTTCTTTGCTTATATCCTCCACAACCATCCAACCACAAAAGTAGTAATCATAAATTTCTAAATAAAATATTTAAACCTTCTGAAATAATTCTGCAGCATCGCAATAATATTATAGTTTTGCGCAATGTCATATATTTGGTGTATTTATGGAATACAAAATAGCAGGAATGAATATTGAATTGAATGATTATGTGCTCAGCATAAATGGCAGGATAGTAGAAAGAAGCGTAAGAGTGGCAAGCGAACTTAAGGACGTGCTCTACAGCAAGGGCTGGCTTAAGGGCAATGAAAATGCACATCTTTACTACATGTACAGGAATGTTGCAGCGTTCAAGCAGCTAAGCGAGAGCAAGGTAAGGTACGATATAACTGTGCTTAAGCCCCTTATGCTCGGCGAAGAGTTCAACAAGACCCTTGGTCACTACCATAAAATTGCAGAGAAAGGCCTTTCATACCCTGAGCTGTATGAGGTTTTGGATGGCGAAGCGCTGTATCTGCTCCAGAGGCCTTTGCAAGAAAAGACAGAAGTGGTTCTTATAAGTGCAAGAAAGGGCGACAAGGTGCTCATACCGCCAAACTATGGCCATATAACGATAAACACAGGCAAATCCGACCTTGTCATGGCCAACCTTGTCTCAAGCGAGTTCGAATCTGACTACAGGCCGATTATAGAAAAGCGCGGCGGAGCAGTATATGTGCTGCGTGGCAAGGAAATCGTGCCCAACAAGAACTATGGCGATATAAAATTAGAAATCAGGGACGGACCTGAGGAGTATGCCTTAGAATTGAAAGCCAACATACTGGATTCGTTCCTTGAAGATCCAGAAAAATTCAAGTTCTTGAACAAGCCTTCCCTCCGTTGGCAAAATGATGATAGGTATTTAAAACTCAAACGCTAAATAATAACAGTGATGAGATCCTTTCTGATTGGTGATGAAGATCTTGAGTGCTGATAGCATGGTAAATCTCTCAAGGGCAAGCATAAAAAAGATAGTCAAAAAGTACACAAAGGCCAACATAACAGACGAGGGCGCAGATGCAATTGCAAGAATACTGGAGAAAAAGGCGAGGGAGATCTCGAGCTACGCTGTAAAGAGCGCTAAGGAGAAGAAGAGAAGCAAGATAACAAAGGAGGACATAACATCATACATACTCAAGCACTAGGATGTCAAGATGGAGTACATGTTTGCTTACAAAGGCCAGAACGGCAAGATAAGGACAGAGACAAGGGATGGGAGGTTTGCAATAGGGGAGGAGCTTAAAAACGGTTCTCTTGTGACCCTTTTCGACGAGAACGGCAATGTACTTGACCAAAAAAGGTTCAAAACAAGCGTTGAAGAAAGCGTAGAAAGCTACATAGGCCCGATAAAAATCGTAGAGTCAGAATACAAAAGCGTCGAGGTAAATGCTGTTTGCCCGAAGTGCGGCAAGAGGAGCATAAAGAGGGAGCTCGACATAGTAGATACAAAGAAGCTTGAGAATGTACCGGAAGTGCCTGTGTATGTTTGCACATCATGCGGGCACGCCTTTTACTCGCTTACAAAAGAATATCTGAGAAAGCTTGCAAAGGAGCATGCGGAGCTTTTCACAGAAGAGGAGGAAAAAGAGCGCGAGAAGGACGAGGAGGCATTTGTAAACGAGCTCAATGAGTACATAATAAGAATTTTTGCTTCCAAAAAAATCATGAGGATTGAGATAGGCAAGTGATTTTATGGTAATGAACCTTTCTGAGATATATGGGAAGAAGATCATAACTTCCGGCGGCAAGCTTGTTGGCAATGTAAAGGAGATTGTGCTTGACATGGAGAATGGCGAGATTTCCCACCTTCTCACAACGAAGCTGGAGCATCTTGCAAAAAGCGAGAATGTAAAGGAGGAGCTCTCAAAGAACAGCGTGCTCTACAAAAGGGTAAAGAGCGTGGCTGAGAGCATAATAGTGGGGGAGAGCTAGTCTGTGGAAACCTCCCTTGCTAGGCTTGACCTTTCCTTTGCCACTACCCTATAGCCGCAGTACGGGCATCTTACAAAGTTCGATATATCTTTTATCTGCTTTCCGCATTGCAAACAAACGTAAGCCATGCATTCACCTCTTTTCCTTCAGGTTTGCCTTGAGCCACTTTACAAAATCCTTGTGAAGCTCGGAGCTGCTTGTGTCTATGACCCTTATGCTCATCGTAGCCTTGTACTCCTCATCATTAAGCGTGAGCACAGGAGTGTAGTCTTCCATCTTTGCAAAATGGACCTCAAGCCAGTGTATCCTGCCACGCATGTAGTCCTTGACAACATCATCCGTCATGGGCAGTGAAGAAAAGCTGAAGAGTATTCCGTCGCACCAGTACAAAGGCATGTTGCCTGCAGGCGTTATGCGCTCCCTGAGCAAGTCATCCTTGTCCACTTTTATGACTTCATGAACAACGAGCTCCGTTGCAGGCGCGTATTCTATTCTTACCATCTTATCACCATTATTGCGTATACTGCATTATTACCCTGTTTGCAGCTTCACCTGTTGAGGTCTTGAATGTATATGCTCCTCCTGCATATGTTGCCCCGCAGTGCTTGCACCTCCATATGCCTGTGCTGATCCTTTTTACCGCTACTTTTCCACAAACATCGCATTTGTAAAGAGCCTTTTTCTCCCTCTGCACCGCTTCGTACCTCTTTCTTATGCTTACTCCGTATCTTATGCTAGCGTTCGCCATTTCAATCACTAAGCTTATTTATTATGGACCTTAAATCTTTAGATTTTTCGAAAGTCATGTCTACAAGCTCGTTTATCTCGCTTTCCTTGAAAGAGCCGCTGAGCCCTTTCTGCATTGCCCTTATGTATGTCTCGTCGTTTGCTATCGTGAGCCTCGAATCCATTACAGATTCCTCGTCCCCATTCGGATCGAGTATGATCCGGTTTCCTATCTTTGCATATGTGCACGAAGTTACTATGTTGTTTATCTTGAGCTTTTCGAGCTTTCCTTCCCTTATTACCTTCTCGTCCTCATACTTGGGCATTCTCGTGCTTGTCAGCGCCGCCATCGCTGCAAGAGTGCTTGCATCAAACAAATTGCCGTCATAGTTCATTATGTATATGTCTATGAATACAGACCACACCTTGCCCTCGCTTATGAAGAGCGATTCGGTATCTATTACATTTGCTGCCCTTATGCCCCTGTCTACCACTCTTGCCAGCTCTATCGCTTCTGGGCTTGGCGGACCTGTGTCATAATCGGCAGAAGCAAGCGGAAGAAGCTCGGCAGACATTACCAAATTGCCCTCATTGGGCTTGTCCGGCATGGGTTCGTCAATATCTATCTTCACCCCTGCGAGGACCTTTGTGGAGCCAAGATTAACCTCAGCAGAGCCTTCCGCATTGGGTATAATGTTCCTTGAGACGCTTATGCTTCTGTAGTCGAAAAGACCGCGCTCGCTCCTTACCCCATTGTTGAGCATCTCCTTTATATATGCACTCTTAATAGAATTGATATTTTGCATCTTTTCACCTCATTTATACTTGTTGCTTATCTTCTCGTATGGCGCCTTTAGCGCTTCGCGCTGTATTTTTGAGATTACCTGCCCCGCCTTCTTTACCTTCGCAACTGCTTCCTTGAACTCCTCCCTTGTTAGGGATCCATCCATCTGCAAAAGCAGAATCTCCCCTGTCCTTGGGCTTATCGCAATCGGCACGTCCGCGTCAGAATAATTGTCCTCTATTTTGTTCAAGTCTATTACAACATGATCTCCTATCTTGCCTGCAGATACAGCGAAAGGCAGGTCTCTCATTGGTATGCCAGATGTCGCAAGTGCCACTGCAGCAGCAGTTATGCCTGCCGCCCTCGTGCCGCCATCGCTTTGCACGACCTCTATAAATATACTTATCTCTGTGCCAGGGAAGTTCTCGCCCATTATTACATTCTCAAAAACCTCTTTTGTCACCTTCGAGATCTCTATGGCCCGCCTGTTTGGCCCTGACCTGCCGTGCTCTTCGAGCGATGAGAAAGGGGCCATTGCATACCTGCATTTTATTACAGCCCTCTCAGGATCAGCTGTGTGCTTTGGCAAAGCCTCTCTCGGCCCGTATACCGCGGCAAAGACTTTGTTTTTTCCCCATTCTAGATAAGCGGAACCGTCTGCATTTTTCAACACACCTGCCTCTATCTTTATGGGCCTCAGCTCGTCAAAATCCCTTCCGTCGAGCCTCTTTCCGTCAACAATAAGCTTTGGTTTGTTTGCTTCCATAATCACTCACTTTTGGTTGTTTTTGATTTTTCAAGCATCTCCCTTATCCTGTCAGTCAAGCCAGATGTATGGGCCTCGTCCTGTATTCTTAGAATAGCCTCTGTTGTAAGGGCAATGTCTCCGCCCTTTATCCATATCCTCCCGTTCATTCCTACCACAATAGTAGATTTGGTGCCCTCTACAAGCTGCTTTATCATCGTGTTGTTCCTACCTATTATCCTCGGAACCTTTGACGGCTTTACATCTATTATCTTGCCTCCGTAAAGCTTTTTCTCCCTCATAAGCACTACTGTCTTTGTTTCGTCAAGCTCCTTTACTGTTGCTTCTATTATATCCCCTACCGAGAGCCTGTCCCTGACATATTTTGCTATAAGTATACCCTTGTACGGTGCATTCAAATCTACAACGTAGCTGTTCGGCCTTTCCTCTGTTATTATGCCTACAACAAGTTCTCCATGTTTAGGATACCAAAGCCCTTCAAGTGGTATTAGCGTTTTCTTCTCCCTGTCGAATACGCCGAGCACCGCAGCATATGTCTTCTCGTTTTCTATGAATGTATTCTCCATATGTATGGGTTTGTCTAGGATCATTTCTCCTGGAACAACAATTTCCATCATTACACCTCTAAAAGCTTAGTTTCTGCATTTCCCTGTGTCAGGCTGTTGAGCTTGTCATAAAATTCGCTCTGAAGCCCAGCTGGAAATTCTACAACAGCCGAGAGTGAGCCATCATTGAGCCACTTCTCAGACTTCAAGCCGTATTGCTTGAGCAGGTTGTAAACCCTGTTTGCATAGTTTGCAGGAATTGTAACCTCAATCTTTGCCACTGCAAACTTGATAGGTATTATCATGCTAATCTTTTTAACTATTTGGTCTACTTGATCGCTTGCGCTCTTGAACGGGTCTATGCTTACCTTTGCCTGCTCCATGGCGTTTTCAACCCTCTGCATGGGCAAAGGAGCGTTTGTCCTTGGGTCTATAGAATTCCTTGATATTATTGCAATTATCTGCTTCCTCTTCTCTTCCAAGAGCTTGTTCCTCTGCTCTGTTGTTATGGGCACATTCCCGTTCTTCAATATTATCGATACAATCTTTGCAAGGTCAGTGGTGTTGAATGCCTTCTCTATCTTTTCCTTGCTCTGCCTCTCTCCCTTGTTTGCATCCTTGAATATCTCATCAATTTCAAGCGCTGACAGTGGGTCGCTTCTCTTTCCTGTGATAAATTCATATGCAAGGTCAGAATCGACAATGATTTCAAACTCCTCTCCAGCAACAGAGTATTTTGCTATTACTTTCTTTGAAGACATGCTCTCACAGAAAACAAAAAGTCAAACATATTTCCCAATTTCTTCGTTGGTTAAGATTGTAAACTCCTTGCCGTCTTCGATGTAGCCGACGTCAAGATTATCAGCCGTTACCTTAGTCTCGCTTACCTTCTTTATTATTTTCACGCCAAGAGAGATTGCGTCATCAACAGGCATGTTATCCTTGTACTCTTTGATAAGAATGTCAGATGCCGCTTTCTTGCCAGAGCCTATAGCATCTGCCTTGTAGCCTAGGAAAGAGGCGCCAGGCTCTATCTCAAACAGCCTCGGCTCTGTATCTATGCCCCCGATGAGCACAGAAACTGCATAAGGCCTTATGCCTCCATATTGTGTAGCCTGCATCATGTAAGCTGCGAGGTCCTTGGCAACTGATTCTATGGATTTTACCTCATTGAATATGAATCTGTGCTGCTGCGCCGTTTCCCTTGCAACTCCGATTATATGCAAGCCATCAGCGACCATCCCGCTATATGTTGCTCCTATGTGCGAATCCACGACAAACACCTTTCTTATCGTGCTCGGCACAGCAAGCGGTTCTGTAATATTTTTGTGTGCTATAAATATCACGCTATCTTTTCCAATGAGCCCTATCGATGTAGCGCCCTTTCTTACTGCTTCCTTTGCATACTCTACCTGGAATAGCCTGCCATCTGGGTTGAACATTACTCCCCGATCATACGCTTGTATGTTTGGATACATAATTTCACCTTAAATAAAAAGTCTCTTTATTATTATCTTGACACTAAAATATAAACTTTTGCTTTATGCTTTGCCAGCCCTTGCCCCGTATTTCCTGATGATAGAGCTTATTGTCCCTGAGGTAAGCAAAGAGTAGAAGCCTATCTCTTCCTCTCCTTCGCGCAGCCTCTTTACGAAAGATATAGCAAGGATAAAACTCTTCTCCTCGCCCCTTGACATCTTGAATATGAACAAATTCTCTCCGATGCTCTTGGCAAGGGAGAGATCAAGCTTAGCCAAGCCTATCTTGCCAATCTGTTCGGAAAGAGCATGGAGAAAATAATGATAGTAGGAGCTCATCTCTATGGGCTTTGAGCTCATTACAAGCACATATCTGCTCTTCCTTTTCATTATCATAATATCTCGCCTATTGCACCAAGCAAATCCTTGGCCTGCTCCTCGCCCGCGCCTAGGAATTTTGCTATCTCGAGCATCTGCGCGCTCGAGAGGAGGTAAGCCTTTTCCCTTGCAAATGTCGCCAAGGCAGTTTTGAGCTTGAAGTGGAGGGCGTTCTTGAGAATGCCCCTGAGCCTTTTTGACTCCTTTACAAAATCTTTGTTGAGCGGTGAGATGTCTATTATGAGGATTTTCTCCTCTTCTCTAAGTTTTTGGAAAAAAGCCTTGTCTACCTTGCTGGCAACCACCCCAACAACCTCATTTTTGTTTGGGAAATTTTTCCACATGGTATCGGAGATTATTATGCGCTCGCCCTTTTCATTGAAGGAAATGTCTTTTCCTATGGCAAGCACCTTTTTGTAGCCTAGGAGCATGCCGAGCTCTTTGCACTCAAAATAAGCTATATCGTAGTAAGCGCGCCTCACGCTATATCACTCTTTTCGGTTTTGCCCTCAGCCTCGCTTTCCTTGAACAGCTCCTTCTCTATTATATTTTTTATCCTCTCTGGAGAGTATGAGAGCTTTATGAGCTTCGTGTGGCCCCTTATGCCTTTTCCAGATTCATAAGTAGCAATAAGCCCCTGCATCTCAAGGTCCTGTATGTAATTCCTGTACCATCTTGAGCTCTTTGCCTCTTTGCCTATTGAGTTGCATATTGCAACATACTTGTCATACACCTCGCCGCTGAAAAGATAGGCCTCTGAGCCGTCTACGAGCTTCTTGTATTTGCTTCCCTGCATGGTGAGAAGGGAAATAGCGTATATGACAAGCTTCTGATGCTCAGGAAGCGTGCCCACAAGCTCGTATGCAACTTCTTCATCTGCGGATTTGGCAGCTTCAGACACCTCCTTTGGGGTTATCTTTTCAAGGCCCCTCTCCTCTGCCAGTTCGCCCGCTTTAGAAAGTATCTTCAATGCAAGCCTTGCATCCCCGCTTTCCTTTGCAGCAATGGCAGCGGCAAGGTTTATCGCAGATTCGTCTATTACTCCTTGCCTGAAGCTCAGCTCAGCCCTCTGCTTAAGTATTGCAGCAAGCTCTGTGGAGTTGTAAGGCGGGAAGACAAGCTCGTTCTCGTATAGTGTAGATATACTCCTTGGATCGAGCTCCTCCTTGAAAGAGATCTTGTTCGATATGCCCACAATAGTAACGCCGCCGCTCTTTATATCGCTGTTTGCGCGTGTAAGCGTGTAGATAAGGTCGTCAAGGTCCTTTACAACGTCTATCTCGTCAAGCACGACAACGAGGATCTTGCCGTCTTCTTCTATCCAGTTTATTATCTTTTCATAAATATCAACTATGCCATACCCCCTCTTTGCATACGATGGCAAGTGGTCTGAGACAATCTTGCTAAGAACCCTGTAGCGAGAGTTGTATATCCTGCAGTTTATATATGATATCTTCGCCTTTACAGATGAAAGGTCCCTTACCTTGTCTATCACATACCTCATGCACGAGGTCTTGCCTGTGCCTGTCTTGCCGTAGATAAAGAGGTTCCTCCCACGCTCCCCTCTCAACGAAGGCGTGAGGTATTTTACTATGCTCTCTATCTGTTTCTCTCTGAAAAGTAGATTGTCTGGCATATAATGCGGAGAAAGTGCATCCCTGTTGGTAAAGATTCTTGACTCTTTCATCAGGTTTGCAAATATCTCAGACATAGAACCCCATTAATAATAGAAACCAACAATTATAAATTACATCTCTTGCTTTTCAATAATTTTCTCTACTTCGCTCCAGTCTTTTGCAAACTCTATGCCGTTATTCTTGTATCCTTTGTTCCAAGGCCTCTCTATAAGTATTACCTTTTTTCCCTTCTTCGAGAACGAGAGCGCAATCTCAGGATTGTCTTCTACAAATATGTCGCCGTTTATCTCTAGCTTCTCGCTCTCCTTTTGCAGGTGCAGGAAATTGTCATAAGGTATTCTGTTTATTTCGAGCCAGGCCTTGAGCTCATTGTCTTTTGCAACTGAGCCTGTCATTATATTTATAGTATATTTGTTGCGGAGCCTGCTTATCACTTCGGGAGCGTTGCTTATGACCTCTATCTCATCATATTTGTTCCACACCTTCCTGAATATCTCAAGCACCTCTTCCCTTTGCAAGCCAAGTATCTCCTCGATCTTGTAATTGTTCAGCTCCTCCACATCTCTGCTTATTCCTCTTTCATCTCTTAGTATCTCAAGCCAGTTCTTTATGCTGTGGGCAAGAGTTCCATCTATATCTATGCAGATTGTCTTCTCTTTCATCGGAAAAACAATTCCAAAATAAATATTTATTTCTGCATGTGCTTGCCCTTTATCTCGCTCCATGCGTATAAAAGAAAGATTTAAATTAGTATCTAAATTAAATATTTAATATAAATTCTAAAATAAATAGGTGAGAAGATGGATGAATATAATGAACAATATTTGGGGTTCGGAAGAGGCGGCATGCGTGGCTATGGTGGCGGCATGCACAGAATGGGCAGTGGCATGGGCATGGGTAGAGGCTACGGCATGGGCAGGCGCGGCTTCAGGGCCGGCTTCGGGCTAAAGTACTTTATACTAGCGGTGCTTAGCGAGGGCAGGGCCACGGGAGCAGAGATAACAAGGCGCATAGAGGAGATGAGCAACTATTACTGGCATCCTTCACCAGGCAGTATATACCTTCTTCTGAAAGATCTGGCAAGCGACGGCTACATAGAAATCGAGGAGGAGAACGGCAGCAAGTATTACAAGATAACAAAAGAGGGGAAGGAGATAATAGACAACTCCTGGTTTCCTTTCAGGGATCTTGTGAAAAATGATCCAATCTCTATGCTTGAGGAAGCAATTTCAAGGCTCGAGCATGGAAAAATAAGCAGCAATGACATAGCAAGGATAAGAAGAATAAGGGACCAGCTTAGCAGCATTATAGGATGAGGCAATGCAACACAGGCACATGCACCATGCAGAAATTCAGTTCAGAGAAAGAGTAGTAAATTCGCTGAAAGAATTATTCAACAAAAAGGAAGTTATAGCAGAGCTGGGCTGCGGTTTTGGCTTTTATTGCAACTACCTAAAGAATTATGCAACAAAGCTTTATTGCGTAGATATTGACAAAGAAGCAATAGAAGAGGCAAAGAAAGAATTAGAGGGAGATAATATAATATTTCTTAACGAGGATGCAGCAAATACGAGCATCGAATCAGGAAGCGTTGATACAGTTCTTTTTGCAAACTCCCTACATGACATGGATAGAGAAAGTGTGGCAAGGGAAGCAAACAGGATCCTGAAAGAGAACGGAAAAGTAATTATAATAGACTGGGAGAAGAAAGAAACAGAATTTGGGCCGCCAATGCATATCAGGATGTCAAAAGAAGATTATCTTGACTTATTCAAGGATTATAAGCTTGAGAAGGAGTTTGATGCTGGGCCTTATCATTATGGCTTGGTGCTTAGAAAGGCTTAGAATAGACTTTTTGCTTATATAAGAAAACACATTTCATCAAAACGAAAAATAGCAGTGTCCAATATCCAATGTCTAAAGAAAATCCGCTTTGGTGAGAATCCCAACAAGCCTGCCTTCCTTCACTACAAGTATTGCCTGCGCATTCTTTGCAAGCTGCTTTGCCCTTTCAAAGCTCTCTTCAGGCCCTACCACAGCATAGCCCATTTCAACCGCATCAATGCAAGCAACTGCATTGGGATGCTCCAAAATGCTTCTCTCTGTCACCAAGCCTAGCACCCTTCCATCTCTGTCCACGACTGGCATCTGGGAGAAACCCTTTTCCTTCATGATTCTTATTGCCTCTGATACCTGCGCCACTGGAGAGAGCACCTTTACGTCTCTTACCATCTTGTCTTTTACTCTTATGTAGTTGGTATTTGAAGATATGAGCTCGTTCAATTTTTTAACTACCTTGCATACAAGATCGTATGAAGGCTTTAGCCTGTTCCTTTCCAGCTTAGACATTGCTGATGGGCTTATTCCGCAAGCCTTCGCAAGCTTCTGCGAGCTTATGTTATATCTCTGCCTTGCGCTCCTTATGTCTGCTATAAGCGTTTGAAGCTCTGGAAGATCATGCATAATATCACTTTCCTAAATGGAAATATTTGTCAGTTATATTTATATTACAGGAAATTACTTATTACTTGTGGTGATAAAATGAAAGAAGAGAAAGATCAAATAAAAGATCACATAAGCAGAATTCTTGGCACCAATAAGGGTATTAAACCCGCCAAAGAGGCACCCTACACACCAAAGACCAAGTTTCTCAAGGAAAAGATAGCCAAGGCGCATTTCAGCAACAAAAAAGAAAGAAGGTACATAGACATTTTATGTAGTCGCGAAGAATTCGCTTATAAATATGAGGTAAAAGGCGAGAGCTTCCCAATGTATGGCTCTCAAAAGTTTCTCTGCTACCCTGAGTATGACGAATATCGAGAAGAATACCTCAGGATGCTTGACGAACTCAGCCACGAAGACTACATAAGGGTTATGGCA
>ERZ1669250.431-NODE-431-length-19561-cov-33.464626_pt1 | contig 19561 bp, 16 predicted proteins | sample MGYA00579295_ERZ1669250 | MGnify/ENA primary metagenome ERZ1669250 (study PRJEB41166, sample SAMN08046056) | hot springs metagenome | biome: hot spring; feature: acid hot spring; material: thermophilic sediment; isolation source: thermophilic sediment from acid...
TAAAGCATTTAACCTACCAGTATCATCCTCAATTAAGAAGGATTGCAACATTTTAACATCTGTGGTTGGAAATTTAGATACAATAGAAACAATGCAAAGCATATTAGAAAATGGGCAGGCTGACATGGTTTCGCTTGGAAGATTACTATTGAGGGACCCATACTGGCCTTCCAGACTGGCATATGCTGAAACAGGTAAGAAGTTCTTTCCCGAACAGTATGCTGATGGATTCAGAGGTTTAGTTAAAAATTAAACTTCATCTAATACTCTTAATCCTTTCCCTTAAATTTTTTTTGTCTATCTTTCCGGTACTGGTCAAAGGCATCTCATCAATCTGTAAGAATTTATCTGGGATCCACCACTCTTTAATCTTTCCGTCCTGAACCATTTTAGAAAGTGCATCCCTCAGTTCCTTTTCGTTGAAGGTCATCCCCTTTTTCAATTTCACAAAGCACCAGGGCCTTTCCCCCCATTTCAAATCTTCCTTACCAACAACTGCTGCCATCTCTACTGAATTAATGTCTGAAATGGCATTTTCCACAACTGCGCTTGGAATGAACTCTGCCCCGCTCTTGATCAAGTCCTTGATTCTGTCAGCAATCCTTATATTTCCTTCGGAATCCAAATATCCAGCATCTCCTGGCATGAACCATCCGTCTTCAGAGTAAGCTTTCCTTGATTCTTCAGGATTGTTGAAGTATCCTTCCGGAAGCCAGGGGGCTCTGAATTTTATCTCTCCTCCTTTTGAACTGTCAAATTCAAATTCAGTGTGAGGTGCTGGAGTAATGGAATTGGTAGATATTTCGAATTCCTCATATTTCTCTCTAGAGCCTTTTCTCTTTAACGTTCCTATGCCTGCAATTAGACCGTCAGTGAAACCATATATGGACGTTAATTCTATATTCTTTTTTAGGGCCATATTTACAAGCCCAGTAGGGATGGCTGCACCACCTATAAGAATTTTCATTCCATTGAGTTTATCTGAATTTGGCGATGAAAGCAAGGAATAAAGCATAGTAGGGACCATGCTCATCCAAGTCACATTCGCCCTTTCGATCAGCGATAGGGTGCTCTCCGGATCGAAGCGTCCATCCATTACGTATCTTGAGCCAAGCATGGTGGCAAAATATAATGTGCCCCAGGACCAGATATGGTAATAAGGTATAAGCGAGAATACTGTATCCCTTGATGAAATTCTCGAGTTACCATCATATGCTGAAAGCATTGTAAGTATTGACCAGATTGCAAGAACCATATCTCTCTGGGAATAGATTATCCCTCTCGGCTCGTTCGTTGTCCCAGATGTGAATAACACCGACGCCTTATCCGTCTCTAGAGATCCTGGAAATTTTGTATTAGTTTCCTCATTCAGGAGATCTTTAAAATAGTTATAATTACCCTGAACATCTCCTATGGCATAAACATTCTTTCTATCTATCAGACCCAGAGAGATTATTTTTTCCACAAGTGGTGCAAAGTCCTTAGAAAAAAATAGAGCTTCATCCTTTGCAGATTGAACAGTCCTTATCATCTGGTCTGGCGGGAGTCTAATATTTACCGGGTGTATAATTGAGTGGCCGAGCGGAATTCCGTATAAAAGTTCTGAGAATTCTATTGTATTCCAGTCCAGTACCCCTATGGTTTTCCCGCTTAAACCTGAATTGATGATTGCATTACTAATCAAAGCGCTTTCATTCCTGAAATTCTTATAGGTTATCCTGCGGTCCTTGTATAATAAATACTCTTCAGGATTTCTCAATAATGTCTGGGAAAATAATCTGTCGAGAGTTAGTCCAATAGATTTATTTTTGTTCAATGTAATCCCTAAAACATATTATAGAAAATTCACTATTTAAATTTGCCTCCAATTAGTGATTGGAAAGAGTTAATAAATTTTAAACGATACTATATATGAAATATTTAAGTATTATAATATCCATTCTAATATTATGGTGGGAGGATTTACAGGGAAAATATTGAGGGTGGATCTCGATAAACTTTCGGTTAGCATAGAGAACACCAATATGGAATGGGCACGCGAGTACATTGGAGGTCAGGGACTTGCAACAAGGTATTTTGTTGAGGAGGTTGATGCAAAGATTGATCCATATGATCCAGAAAATGAGCTTATAATAGCTCCGGGACCGCTGACAGGGACAAGTGCTCCAACAGCCTCAAGGTATATGGCTGTTACAAAAAGTCCATTGACAGGCACCATTACAAGAAGCAATTCAGGTGGTTTTTTTGGTGCAAAGCTCAAACATTCTGGCTTCGATATGATAATTATAAAGGGAAAGGCAAAGGAGCCCGTTTATATTCTGGCTGATAACGGGAATGCGTACATAAAGGATGCAAAGCATCTATGGGGAAAGGATGTCTTTGAAACCGATGATATTTTAAAGAGAGAAAATACGGGTAATGTTTCTGTTGCCTGCATAGGCCCTGCAGGAGAAAATCTTGTAAAATTCGCATCAATTATGAATGATAAACACAGAGCTGCCGGAAGAAATGGCGTAGGGGCGGTCATGGGGTCCAAGAATCTGAAGGCGATTGTCGCAGGAAACGGAAAAATGCCTGCTATAGCGGACAAAGCCAAATATCCTACAGTTCTTGCAAAAATGTTAAAGAAACTCAAGGAGAATCCGGTGACGTCTCAGGGTCTCACAAACTATGGAACAGAGGTACTTACCAATATCATTAATGCCAGTGGTATTTATTCTAATAAAAATAGCAGTGAGTCAGGGGAGGATAATCTTGCTGATGATGTAAGTGGAGAAACACTTGCAAAAACTTATCTCATAAGGAATGCATCATGTTTTGCGTGTCCAATACACTGCGGCAGGGTAGTGAAATTCAATGAAAGGGAAAGTGAAGGACCAGAATATGAATCAACATGGGCTCTCGGACCAAACACAGGTATACATGATTTTTATCCAATAATAGCTGCTAATGATAATGCTGACAGGCTAGGATATGATACAATTAGTGCAGGTCTGACATTTTCATCTGCTATGGAAATGTATGAGAGAGGTATAATTCCTAAGAGTGACGTAGGACCAACCAGGTACAATTTTGGCAATCCCTCCGCACTTCTGGAGATGAGTATAAAGGTAGCTTACAGGAAAGATTTTGGTGATGCCCTTGCTGAAGGTTCTCTAAGGCTGGCTAAGAAATATGGCCATCCCGAGTTCTCAATGAGTGTAAAGGGACAGGAACTAGCGGCCTATGATCCGAGAGGTGTATGGGGAATGGCGCTTGAATATGCTACCAGCAATATAGGTGGATCACATATGAGAGCATATACAATATCCAATGAAATACTGAATGTGGAACCTGTTTCAAATCCTACAGAACTGAAGGGAAAAGCAGAGCTTGTAAAATATGTACAGGATTTCACTGAGGTTATGGACTGTTCAGGTCTCTGCCAGTTTCCGTCATTTGCACTCAATCTCGACGATTATCTTGAGTTGATAAACGCTGTGACAGGATTCAATTATTCCAGAGATGAAATTCTGGAAGCTGCTGAAAGAAACTGGAATCTTGAAAGAATATTCAATCTGAAAGCAGGAATATCTCCTGACGAAGACAGACTTCCAGAGAGATTCCTGAAAGAACCGATGCCAAAGGGGCCCAACAAGGGGAAAGTTGTTCCCTTGAAGGAGCTGCTTGAAGATTACTACAAAGTTAGAGGATGGGATGAAAGGGGTATTCCTACCGCATCCCTAATTGAAAAACTGAAACTGGGTTTCTATAAAATCTAACCTCCTGCCACTGGGGGGAACAGATCTATGATGTCCTCCCCGTTTAATTTTGTTTGCAGACCATCTAGAAATTTTACATTTTTACCATTAACAAGTATTATTATGTTGCTTCTCATATTTCCTTTCTCATCCCTCATGATTTTATTATACTGATTGCTACCAAGCGATTCAAGGAATTCAAGGATCTCAGCTATTGAGGCAGCATTCACATTAAGTTCATCTTTTCCGAATATCTCTCTTAAATTTGCATAAAGTCTCACTAAAGCCATTGTATTACCTTAACAGAAATATCCTCTTTATATTTATCTTCCTGAGATTCTTGAAATGTCAAGGAATAAGAAAATTCCATATAATGGAATTCATAATTGTAATGCATCACCTAGCTTTTTGTCAAAATAATTAAATAAATGATTATAAATCATTAGACATTAATCACTGGATGAAAAATCATTCAGAAAAACTGGCGATAATCGGCGGGGGGACAATAGGCATGTCCATTGCCATTCCCCTCAGTCAAAACGGATATAGTGTAACTGTGACAAGAAGAAATACAGATAAGATCAGGGAATTGAAAGACTATGGGATAGAGATTTCAAATGATAATTCCAAGGCTGTTGAAAAATCTGATATCATCATATTTGCTCTCAAACCTTATGACATAATTCCAGAAATGGAAAAACTGAAGAAATTGCTTGAAGGAAAAATAGTAATATCAATGGCAGCAGCTATATCACTTTCACAGATGAACGAAATTCTGAAGAAATCATACCTTGTAAGGGCCATGACAAATATTGCAGCAAAGGTGAGCTCGGGATTCACACCATTTTCTGTCCTAGTCAAGGATGAAAAGATCATCAAAAAGGTGGAATCTGTCCTAAAATCATTCGGTGAAACTCAGCTTGTTGAAGAAAGATATATGGATGCATTGACGGCCTTAAGTGGCAGCGGCCCTGCCTATATTCTCACAATAATAGAAGCTATGATGTACGGCGGTCTGAAGGTGGGTTTACCCAGAGACTTGGCTCTTAAAGCTTCATATCAGACTGTTCTTGGCTCCGCAAAGCTTTTGGCAGAAAGCACCGAGCATCCTTCCGTAATTAAGGAAAAGGTAATAACTCCTGGAGGGGTGACAATAGAAGGCATATTCGAGCTGGAGGATCTAAGATTAAGAACAGCAATAATGAGGGCAATAGAATCATCAACAAAAAAATCAAATGAGATATCGAGGGCAATTGAAGAAAAAATAAGGAAAAAATAAAGATCATATCACTTGAAGTAAGGTGCCCTGAATTTCACACCCTTCTTTATCATATCTATACTGGTCTCGTATCCCGCATCGGCGTGTCTCAACACTCCCGATCCAGGATCAGCATTCAGGACTCTCTTCAGTCTCTCTTCTGCTGACAATGTTCCATCTGCAACCACGACAAAGCCTGCATGTATACTGTTTCCAATTCCTGTACCGCCTCCATGATGTACACTCACCCAAGATGCACCGGAAACAGCATTCAGGAGAGCATTAAGTATAGGCCAGTCTGCTATTGCATCACTTCCATCCTTCATCTTCTCTGTCTCTCTGTATGGAGAGGCAACAGAGCCTGTATCATGGTGATCCCTGCCTATAGCTACAGGTGCCGAAAGTTCTCCGTCCCTGACCATCTGATTTATCATTAGCCCAATCTCCTCCCTCTGCCCGTATTTGGCATAGCATATTCTTGCAGGAAGGCCCTGGAAGTGAACCTGTTCCTTTGCCAGTTTTATCCATTTGACAAGATGTTCATCATCCCTGAATCTCTTTATTATTGCATCATCTATGGCAAAGATATCAGATGCCTCTCCGGAAAGTGCAAGCCACCTGAACGGGCCTGAACCAATTGCAAATAAATCTCTCAGATAGGCAGGTACATATCCTGGTATGTCAAAAGCCCTGTTGTAACCGAATTCCTGTGCCCTTGTTCTAAGGTTATTTCCATAATCGAATGTCTTTGCCCCATTGTCCTGGAACCAGACTATAGCCTTTACTTCCTTCACTATGCTCTCATATACCTTTCTCTTGTATTCTTCAGGATTCTTTTTCCTGAATTCCTCGGCAGTCTTGACTGAATAACCCTCTGGTATGTATCCAAGGTTTAAGTCATGAGCGGCAGTCTGATCAGTCACAACATCAGGGACTATCCCCCTTTTCTTCAGTTCTTCATAAACTGTTGCTGCATTGCCCAGTATCGCTATGGAAGTTGCCTTACCCTCAGCCAGCGCCTCATCCTTCATTTTCAATGCTTCGTCCAGTGATTCAGTCCAGCTGTCAAGGTATTTATCCCTGAGCCTCCTGTTTATCTTCTCAATATCCACTTCCACAACGACTGCCACTCCATGATTCATTTTTATAGCCAGTGGCTGGGCTCCTCCCATCTCTCCAAGACCTGATGATAGAACCCATTTGCCTGCAAGCGAATCCTTCCCAAATTCCTTTCTTGCAAGTGCAGAAAGTGTTTCATACGTTCCCTGAAGAACTCCCTGAGTCCCTATGTATATCCATGAGCCTGCAGTCATCTGGCCGAACATAGTAAGTCCTCTGGCCTCGAGATCCCAGAATATATCATCTGTTGCCCATCTTGGAACTATTTGTGCATTGACTATGAGAACTCTCGGAGAAATCTCGAATGTTTTGAAAACACCTACAGGTTTCCCCGATTGTATGAGTAATGTTTCATCATTTTCCAGTAGCTTCAAATTCTCTATTATTTTATCAAAAGCTTCCCAATTCCTTGCAGCTTTCCCCTTCCCTCCATAAACTATCAGATTATCAGGGTCCTTTGCAACCATCGGATCCAGATTATTCATTATTAATCTCAGTGCAGCCTCCTGCTGCCACCCCTTTGTATTTAGTTTGCTTCCCCTAGGTGCATGTATTTCCCTATGCATAAAGATCAATTGGTAATGCAGAAGAAGGTCATATGATTTTTCATATGATTTCTCGCTACCCGTAATGAGATAAAATGAGAAAATATATATCTCAGCTGTTTGTATATCCCAGTCTAGCAGCCTTTCTCACAGCATTTTCATAACCAGCTATGCCTATGACTACCACTGAAAGTATTACCAGTATGAAGCCAATACCAAGGTGATGGAGGTTGTGAACAAGAATGGGAGTAGTTATTGAGTAGTCAAGGATCTGCGGATATACTACCGACAAAATTCCTCCGGCAACGAAGACCAATCCACCATAGGCAAGAACCCAGGAGCTTATACCCCTCGAGACAAAATTCAGGCCATCTTTAGAAAGTTTTTTGACCTTCGTGATCCATGTCCCGAATGCCGCTCCAAATAAAACCTGCATGGCCATTGTCCCGAGACCGAAAAGGAGCCCAGGCAGCCAGGCCACATATGCGTTTGGCATTGATGGTGATATAACAGTGAAGAGTATGAGTGCGAAAGCTCCAAAACCAAAACCTGCGATCAAACCATGAACAAATGCAAGTTTCAGAGGAACGGGCCTGAGGTCGTGATGCTCCGAATCAATAGGATTGATTTTGTGCTGCATTTCAAGTTCTTGATCATGGCTTCCCTTCTTATGTATTCCAAATATGTGTGATAGAAATTCTTCAATCAGATGGAAGTGCGGATACTTCAATTTTCTCATTATATACAAACCTGAAAGAGCCATGACAGACCCTACAATTATGTATATAACTCCCTCATAGAATGGAAGGAAGAAAACAGGAGCTAGTGCAAAGAAAGCTACCTCACTTAGCAAAGCCCTCTGTACGGTAAATCCTAGTGAAAAAATAAGACCGGCCTTTGCTCCCCCTTTTTTGCCAGTGGTACCTACAGCGTATGAGAATGTGATTGGCCAGGTATGTTCATCTGGAGTAATACCATGAATTATTCCCAATAGGAAGGAAACCAGTAGTGCTGTATAAACATCCGTATATACAGGATTATAGAGATTGATATTCATTTGCTTCACCTCTTACAATCCTTTTCCCATGTGGGCATGTTTCAGGATTTCCAAGCAAGTGGTCCATTTCAGATACTAAATTTGTTGAAACGAGATAATCATAACCTGCTGCTTCCAAGCATGAATCAACATCCGATTCTCCAGAATCCTTGAGGGCGCATTCAATAATCCTATGAGCATAGATAATTATCTCATACCTCTTGATACCTTCAGCCGTAGGAATTATCATACCTTTCTTGCTTTCAAGAATTCCCTTCTTCTCCAATCTCCTGACAAGATCAAGAGCTGTGGGGGGCTTAATCTTAAGCTTCCTCGAAAGATCAGCCAGTTTCATTGGAAACCCTTTCGAAGTGTTCTCAACTACCGTTACAAGGCAATCTCTTTCTTTCCTTGTAATTTTCTGATATTCCATATATTAGTATTGCACTAATATATTTAGATATTTCCTAATATTATCCAAATAAATTAAAGAAAAATCTTAAAAATATCAGAAATATTTCTTGAAATATTCTACAAGGAGTACAGAAGGATCCAGTGTCTCAGAAATTATACTCTTCACTTTATCATAATTTCTCGGTTCATTAACTATTGCAATTAATTTTTTGTCAAGTTCATTCCCATATTTATTCCTGATAGATATTGCATTCAGAATATTCTTTCCATCGTCATCATATCCGAGAATAATTTTCCTTGCCCGTTTCAGGTTGAATCTCTTGATTATTATGTCCATATCGTTTTCAAACTCAATAAATATACCTGCCTCTTCCAGTTCCTTATCTGTTTCTGGCTTATCCTTTGCTATGATCACGAGCTCATCCTTTGCAATCATATATTTGACAAGCGGTTTGAGAATAGGGGAATAACCTATTATTATGATGTAATCTTCAAGTCTCTCACTCTCTATCCTTTCCAGGAAACTCACCACCCTTCTTCCTCTATTATATATCAATGGGGCTATTATAACTGTTGTCGATCCAAAGAATGTCCCAAGTCCCAGAATTGCAAGACTTACCGTGAATAATCTCGAAATATGGGTATAGGGTACTATATCTCCAAAGCCCAGTGTTGTTACTACTTCTCCAGTATAGTATATTGCAGTTACCGGGTTGTCAATCCTTGGATGGAACTGACCTCCCAGGATTAGAGAACCTAAAACCCCATAGAGCATAACAATAATTATTGCAACTATTGAAATTGAAATCTCTGGTTTGTCGAAGAATCTGGTTGGGAAATTATAGTACCTGTGAAATAAAATAAGAAAAATTGCAGTCATAATTGTCAGAACAATAAGGGGGAAATAAAGTATATAAGAAAACAGGGAAAGAGAAATGATCTCAATTATAAGGAGAAGAACAGAGACCAGTGCCAAATACAGTGCATATCTTACTCTCAGGAATAGGCCCCTGTATGCAACGATCATCATTACAAGTATCAGAATCATGAAAGGCACTGGTGAAAAAAAAGATTTTACCGTAATCAGACTGAATTTCAGTCCCGTATACGATAAGAAAATAGTTCCAGCAAGTACGAAAATTGTGATCAGGAAAAGTAAATTTGAAGGAGCTGAAACTCTTTTTGACCGACTCACTAATTAATATGCCCAGATTGCTTAAAATTCTTTTCATGCGTACGATTTAAAAAATGGAAAGTGTTATAATTTGATTTTGGATTAGAAAACATGAGAATTCTCATTTTCAGCGATATTCACTCCAATAAATATGCGATGAAGGAAGTTATGAAGGAAAAATTTGACGAGGCAATATTTCTTGGAGACATTGTGGATTATGGGCCGAATCCATCGGAAACGCTAGATATGGTAAGGAATATTTCAAAATATATGGTTATGGGCAATCATGATTTTGCAGCGGCTTTCAATAAAGATTGCCTGTGTTCTCAGGAAAATCATGAACTTTCAGTATATACAAGAGAGAATATCACTCTAAAGGAACTTAGCAAAGAAGATATAAGTTTCCTTCGGAAAATCCCACAGAATATAGATATAAAGATCGAAGATATTCCTGTATCTCTCATTCATGGCTCTCCTTCCAATAATCTTTACGGCTACCTTTATCCTTGGAATATCTCAAAAGAGAATTTTAAGACCCCATTTGGAAGCTATATTGAAGATGGCCTAATTTTGGTCGGGCATACTCATTTTCAGTTTTTGGTGCCATTTGGAAGAATGACTCTATTGAATCCCGGATCAGCAGGTCAACCGAGGGATAATGATCCAAGGCCGTCATATTCAATTCTTGATACAGATACTGGAAGTATAGATATGAAGCGTTTCAATTACGACAGGGAAGCTCTCAATAAGGCTATTTCCGAAAAGGTTTCTGACGCAATACAGAGGAATAAACTGTTGAGTCTATTCAGAGCATTATGATTTAATTACCTGAATGTTATGCCAATCGATGGCAGAAACCTTTAAAATTGGGGAAAAGTTCAAAGAAAGTAATTTTGAAGCAGAAATGACAGCCGATTCCCTTTACATTAAGCTCAGGAACAGCAGAGTTGTTAGCAACGCCTCAATGAACGGTGGTCTGATGAATGCCACTGGTATCATAAATTATTCATTGTATGGAAAAAGTGACTGTAAAAACAAGCCTGTGGAATATCTGAGGAATGTACTACTCTCAAGAGGTATAGATTATTCATCTGTGATTGGCCTTCTAACAGCGGTTAGACCAGACAGATTTGTTATATCCAGGAGCAGTATGGCCACTTCATTCATATCTGCAGGCGTGGATAATGCAGCAACTCCAATCGATGGGTTAAATTATTCAGGAAAGGGGACTATAAACGTAATTGTACTGGCAAACGTTAAGTTGACTGATGCTGCTATCATGGATGCATTCAAAACATCAGTTGAAGCAAAAAGCTACTCATTATGGACAAGAAAAGTCAAAAGTAAATTTTCAGGAAAAATTGCCACTGGAACTATTACCGATGTGACAGCAATAGTTTCTGATGAGACTGGAGAAGAATTCAAGTATGCCGGAACAGGAACTGACCTTGGAAGCTCAATTTCCAAATCAATATATGATGGGTTAACTTATGCCCTAGATAATTTTTATGGCTATAAGAGCGAAGATTAAATCTTTTAATTATATTCAGAGTGAAAATGTTTCCAATTTTCCTATTTTTCAAAAAATTCAGGGCAAAGCTGAAGAGTTCGGTTTATAGGGCGGCAGCCGCTGCCATTGCCGTTGTGATATATGGAACATTTTCAGAGTATTTCATAGAGAACAATATACCATCTTCTGGGATACATTCACTATTTGACAGTCTCTGGTGGGTGATGCAGACAGTAACCACAGTTGGATATGGGGATACACCTGTATATGGTTACCTAGGAAGAATAAACGCAATGGTCATAATGATATTCGGGATTGGAAGCCTTGGATTTTTCACTGCTTCTCTGGCTGCCAATCTCATGGATTTTCAGCTGGCCAAGAGGATAGGGGAGGTGAGTTTAAAAATGAAAGATCATGTTATTATATGCAATGTGGATGAGAGAATCAGGGATATAGTAAGGGAAATAACGGATAACGGAATGGAAGTAGTTATACTGAACAAGGAGGAGCCAAAACTTGATGGTCTGCCATATAATTTTGTTAAGGGAAGTGCTCTTGAAGAGTCTGACCTAGAAAGGGCAGGAATTAAATCATCATCAAAAATAATAATATTGCCAGAGAAACTCGAAGGGGATCAATCCTCAGTTGATGCAAAATCAATCCTTACCTGCATGGTAGTCAAGAGATTGAATAAGAATGCTTATGTCATATTAGAGCTTCTAAGAACAGAAAATTCAGAACACGCAAAAATGGCAGGAGCAGATGAAGTCGTTGTAAAGGGAAGCATGAGTTCATTAATGATATCAAATGCTGTTATTTCGCCAGGAGTCAGCAGATTATTTTATGAATTACTGAGAGGCGACGACGGTTTCAGGATTAGGGAGTATGAGATTGGCAACAAATACTCAGGAAAAAACTGCAGGACTGTCTACAGCGATTTCGAAGATGGGAATAGGGTTGTTTTAGGGTTCAGAAATGAAAAAGAAATAAAGATAAGACCTGATCCTGAAAAAAATGTAACCTGGAGATATATAATCATAATGGAACCAAGGGATAAATGATTAAAAACTAATACTGGAGCTAATTTTTCACAAAAAATTGAGAAAAAATTAATAAATATAAAAAACATCTGTTAGGCATAACAGGTGATCTTAATGGCAAAATATGTTCTCGTATCAGATAACACATTAATGTACGGTTATAGGGATTTCCCACTGCTTGATTTCCTTCCATGCGCACCGGTGCATTCCATCCCATCATCCATTTACAATTTCCTGAAGGGCCCTCCATTTCCTGCTCTCCCTGATGGCAGCCCTAAATACGCCCCTTATTCAACAAGAAAGCTGGAGGCATCTCTTCTGACAAGATTTCCCCAGAAGGATATTTTTGTGGCTCATAATGATTATCTTGAAAAGGCAATAAAAGATGATACTGAGGTTATAGGCGTTAGTACTATGGACCCACTCGGCCTAGGGCCAACCACTATGTCCTATTATGTCCTGTTTGGCGGGGACTTATATGCGTGGGTCAAGAAGGAATGGGAGACTTTGATTGCAAGAATAAATTCAGCAAGGAAGGGGAAAAAGGCTAAACTTTTAATTGGAGGCCCGGGAGTGCTTGAGTTTACGCAGATGAGAGAGGAACTAGACAAGGAAGGAATAGATTACGCTTTCATGGGTGAAGCTGATGATATAGCACCTGAGCTGTTTCAACAGATTGCAGAAGGAAACATAGATTCCAATCTCTTTTACAAAGGATATACAACATATGATGAAAAATTCAGGAGGGTATATCAAAAGGACGAGAAAATTATTTCAAGGTCACTTTCAGGAAAACTATATCCGAAACTTGAGGAAATACCTACAATAGTAAATCCCGCAGTGAAAGGAATGATAGAAGTTATGAGGGGATGCGGTATAGGCTGTGATTTCTGTGAAGTCACACTAAGACCTCTAAGATATTATACCGATGATATGATCAAGAAAGAAATAGATATTAACCTTAGACTCGGAGGGATTTCACATGTATGGGTTCATTCAGATGATATATGGGGTTACAAACACGATAATTTCTTCAGACCAAATGAGGATGCGCTCGAACATTTATTCAAGCTTATAATGGAAACTCCGGGTGTCACAGGGACAAATCCAACCCATGGAAGGATATCTATCCCATCGGCCTATCCAGAATTGCTATCAAAGCTGACCAAGATAATGAAGGCAGGGCCGGACAATTGGATAGGAATACAGACAGGTCTAGAAACAGGAAGCGAAAGACTTGCTAAGAAACACATGCCAAACAAGACAATGCCTCTCAAGATAGGTCCAGATGGAACATGGGAGGAAATTGTTTGGCAGGGTATATATAATGAGACTAAGTATTACTGGAGATCAGCTTTCACGCTGCAGGTGGGACAGCCAGAGGAAACCGATGAGGACAACTGGGACACAGTAGCGATGATTAACAGACTTAGTTATTCAAAAATAGATGATGGAAGGGATTTCGAATTCACAGTTACACCGCTTCAGAATATACCAATGGGCAGAATAACATCCAAGAAATTCTCCCTTGATTTATTAACAGAGTCACAGCTTGCAGTATATTATGCATCATACAGGCATTTGGCAAGAATGGCATCAAGGAGAGGCTATGACGAAGGATCAGGGAACTTTTTCGTCAGGGCAGGAACTGGCTCCATTATATCATTTGGCGGGATGATGATGATGAAGGTTGTGGAGAACATTGCTAAGAAGAAGGGTGTCAATATTTCTAAGGTCAAGAACTACGGATTGGAGAACAGAAAAGAATTTACATCAATCAGCTCCCTTGCACGAGCCTAGAGAGAATGGATGATAATTAAATCCTTTAAGCCCTGGATATACCAGGGTAATTTAAATGAATTCATATCTCCTCCCTTCGACACAATCAATGAAGATGAAGAAGCCAATTTGAAGAAATATGAGTTTAATATAACGCACATCACTTTACCAGAAAATTATGAGAGTGCAGGGAAAATTCTTCAGTCGCTTATTGCGTCAGGAAAGTTAAAAATGGTGGTTGAATCTATAATTATAGTCACCATAGAATATGAAAACAATGGCATAAAATTCAAAATTCCGGGTATAATTTCCTTAATAGATTCAGACGATCCTAAAATTATCACCCATGAAAAAACATTCAAAAAATTCGTAAATGATAGAGTAAATTTAATGAAAACTATCGAAGGTCAACCTGAGCCGGTATTCCTGGTAACAATAGAAAATTTTGATCATATTATTAATGAAATAATCAAAAATGGTCTTGCAGAGAAGCTGGATGAATTTAAATTCAAAGGGATGAATATTAAAATTCATAGGATAACAAAAAAAGAAATAATTGAAGAATTGAAATTTAAGTTTAACGTTATACACGGAATAATAGCGGACGGGCACCATAGGTTATCTGCATCAAGAACTTTGTATAATGAAACAGGTGACACTTTCTGGAAATATGTTATGGCCTTTATTGTATCACTGCATAATGAAGGATTAAGAATCTCTGGCGTAAATAGAATTGTAAAGTCCTCTAAGAAATTTGAAGAAATGAAGGAATGCATTTCAGAAAACTTCTATATTGTAAATGATGAAAATCACTCAGAAGGAATAATAGAAATATATAACGGAAATTTTTTCGAAATAATTCCAAAAGTGAATGGAAGAGGACTGATTGAAGATCTGCCAGTTTCTCTGGTAAATGATCTAATATTCAAAAAATGTTTGAAATGGACAGAAAGGGAATTGTCTGATAATGTTTATTTCACAAATTCCTGGCAGGAAGTGGTAGAGAATGTAGATTCAGGAAAATATTCTTTTGGAATTATTATGCCTCCTTTCAACAAAGAAAAATTTGTAGAAATAGCATCAAAAGGTCTAATATTCCCTCAAAAATCCACGTACTTCAATCCGAAAATACCATCCGGAATAGCATTGAACCTAAACTTTTGATTTTAGTTGGTAATTTCTACCTCTCCAGGTGATATTTTTCTTGAATTTTCCAGCCATCAGGTTGTAAATGTAGAAAAAGTAAAGGATAAAATTGTGGGCTATGAATAATCCATTCTTGACAGGTGCATTTCTGTAGTTGGAATAAGATATGTAAAAAACAGGAATGAGCAATAAAAGAAACAGATAATACCCAAGTATTGACATTAAGATCACCGAAATTATTAGGAATGATGCCAGAACGTAATATATCATACCGAAGAGGAAAACCTTGTTGCTGGAAGAAATGGATAGGGCAGTTTGCCTATTACTCCATTCCAGGAATATTCTAAAATTATCGGGAGAATGTATTAACACTGTTGCATCCTTTACATACGCAACCTTAAGGCCTTTCCTTTTGCAAATATTCAATAAAGAAATATCATCTGAAATTGATGATGAAAATTCTTTCAGGTCATTATCATCTAATAGGTCATTCCTGAAAGCAAGTGATCCACCCCAAGCAAATCTAGTAATACTTGATTCCATCATCGATTCTCCTATCATTCCCCAGTACATTTTGAAATATGACCAGAACCCTCCCTCAGGATAGAACTTTGGAAATGTGGTTGAAATACCTACATCCTTCTTTGAAAGAGGTTTAATTAATTTTCTTAACCAATCTTTTTCTACCCTAATATCTGAATCCGCTATGACATAGCAATGAAAATCTCTGAATCTAAGAAGTGCAGAATATATGGCACGCACCTTTCCGCTACATTCACTGCACAGAGCATCAGAAATAAGGTATTCTATCCCCTCTTCTTTTAGCACATCCACCGATTCATCATTTTCATCATCAATTACCGCAATTATTCTGAAATTGCTGTATGTCTGTTGTTTCAGAGATCTTAAATTAAGGTTCATTTGAAAATCTTTGCCCTTAATGGGCAATATTATTAGAGCTTCAGGATTAAAATAATCGCCTCCCTCATATTTTTCTTTATTATAATTAAGCCTACCCAGCTTTATTATCAGAAGTCCCGAAGCTATCAGTATATCCAGTATTAAAATTATTAATATGAAATTCAATGCCTTTGCAAGATAATAATTTAGTTAAATTTTTTTTAGTGATTATTGCTATTAACGGAATGAAAAATTAATAAATTCAAAAGTTCATTGCATCTTAGTTTTTCCCATAATAACTTCCTCTGCTTCTATTGAATCCTTTATTGCCTTTTCTGCAAAATCAGGTTTGAAATCATAATCGTAGACTACCATTACTTCTGCATTGCTATCTATTTTTCTAATTTTGCTCAAGTTTTCGCGTATATTAGACATGGATTTTTCAATGCCCACATAGATGGAAGTATTATCTTCAATAATTTTTAATATAGTGTTGTTGACATTTACCTTATCTTCTAATCTCTTCCCAGAAATTATTGTAAACAGGAAAATATCAGTTTTTGAAAGATCAATTATCGGGATAATACTGAACACTCTCAAAGATTTCATTCTATTTATCCTCTTCTTTATCAATGAAGCTCTTATTCCTAATATTTGAGATAATTCCAGATGATTTATAGTCGGGTCCTTTATAAGTTCGCGCAAAATTAATAGATCATAGTAGTTAATTTTATTTCTCATTTCCGGTACTTTAGGTCTATATTGCATTATTTTATTGCCGAATTTAATACTCATAAAATCTGCAAGATCGAATAGTTCCTTCTCATTCCTAGCTTGCAATTCATAGAAATCAGTTCTTTCTAAACATCTAAAAATTGATCCTATACCTTTCATATCTATACTGTTAGTTCCTTCATATGCAACAAATAAATTCATTCCATTAAGAAAATATGGATTAATATGAATTCTGAAATTTTTTATTATACCTTCTTCAAACATTTTCTTCATTCTGTAGTTTATTTTCTGCGCCGAAGATCCAGTAATCTTAGAGATTTCTGATTGAGAAATGCCTCCTTCCATTAAAAGTGAAATTAATATTTCCCGATCAATTTCATCCATTTAATAAATTAATAAAAAAAGATATAAGAATATTTGGAAATCAACTCTTAAAATTTGCCCTTAGGATTTTTATCATCGAAGGGAAGTAGAATGTTCTTACAACCATAGTGTCAATGGTGAGAGATACAGCGAAGGCTATTCCCATCTGTTCTAAAAATCCAACTGGCACAAGTCCTATGGCACCAAGTGAACCAGCAAGTATTAATCCAAGGGAAGTGACAACTTTTCCAGATGTTTGCATTCCTCTGTTTATGCCTTCAATGTCTCCAAATTTTTCCTGTTCTTCTCTTACTCTAGAGAAAATGAACACTGAGTAGTCATTCCCAAGGGACATAAGGATAACAAATAGTATAACAGGAATAAGATATATTATAGTTTGATGAAGAATGTAAGTTGAGATAAAATACAGAATTGATAGAGTCCAAACAATTGATATAAAAACTCCTGAGAGTGAGATTATTGGATATTTAATGCTCCTAAATGAAACAGCAAGAATTATGAAAATCGCTATAGTAATGAGAATAGCCAACTCAGAAAAATCTTTATTGTTCTGTCTTTCTTCATCTATAATGGAAGAAGTAATACCACCCACCAACAGTGATTTGTTGCTTCTCAGGTGTTCAACATATGAAAGGGCTTTTTCTGAATATGGATTGTAATTTATGAAAATTGTATAGAGGACATATTTATTATTATCAACTAAAAATGTATTGGCTGAAATATTTTTAGATAGGCTTGATCCATTTGAAAATGGTCCAACCACTTCTTTTGTACCATCAAGGGAAAATAAGTGAGCAGTGAAATCATAAAGCTTACTGTTATATGAAGAATTAACAGAGTTGTTTTCATTTTCGATTAAAACATAAACGGGATATAATATATTCTCACTAAAGTAAGAGTTCAATTTGCTTAATCCTTGAGAGCTCTCTAAGTTTAGTGGCAAACCTGCATTGAAATTATATGTAGTTGGGTATTCTGCAAAAAGATATACTGAAGGAAGAGCCAACAAAATTATGATGAAGACCACAGTAAATGATTTTTTAACAGAAAGATTGGAAGTTCTATAAAAGTAAGACTTTTTTATATCTACTTCATCTTCTCTTTCGAGACCCTTTTTCATAAATGATTTAGGGCCAAGATAGGATAATATTGCTGGTAATGATGTTACGACTCCAAGAAGTGTAATAAGAATTGCTATAAGCAGCGTAACTCCCCAAGTTTCAAAGGAGCTTATAAAAGTAAACATTCCAAGACTGAATGCAACAGTTAGACCACTAATGAGAACAGCCTTCAGTGAATTTGAAAGAGGTTTTCCAAGGATTTCGTCCTTAGATTTTCCTCGTTTTAATTCACTTCTAAATCTATACAGTACGAAAACTACATAGTCAGTTGTTATCCCTAGGAGAACTGCTGTGAGAGTATATGTGACCACATAAGAAACCTTGCCGGCTATGATTCCACTTAATATTATAGCTAAGTATCCGATCAATACTGTAACAGAAACAAGGATCAAATTTAGTATGGATAGTTTGTATGAGTAGAGTGTCAATAAAACAGCTATGAACAGAATTATGTAAATTGCTCCAAAAAATGCTCCGGATTTAGATGTTTGTTGCTGTGTTTCATAATATATGGCCCCATTTCCAGTAAGATATCCAGAATTACCAAAATAATAATGAACGTATTTTTCTACTGAAGGGGTTGCGGCGGATGCTGGATAAAAGCCACTTGGGGAAATATAACCTTCTGGGACATTGAATATGACAAGGATAAGAGATGCTGTACTATTTGAATTTATGAATCTCTCCTTTATAAAGGAAGGGATTCCGTTCAAACCAAAATTCTGAATGTAGTTCATTCCAAAGTCACCTACCATAAGGGTTGCCAATAAATCATCTTCAGTAAAATTGAACTTAGAAATACCCGATATAAATTGGGCAGTGTTATTTAGAAGATCTTCTGGAAATGTTGTGATGTTGGCGTATTTTAATATCATTGATGCATAGAAAATGCTCTCATTATTATGGAAAAAGGAAAATGCACTTTCCTCCAAAGCTAAATTAATTCTCTTCAATATACTCAAATTCGCAGGGGAATTCTGGAAAAATTGCAGGAATGTTCTTTCATAAGGACTTCCGTTGTATCCTGAGATATTAGCAATATAGTCAATTGAATAGTTGAGAGAATAATTCCTGTAAAAATTTGAGGGGAAGGAAAGCATTAAATAAGAATAATAGGAAAAATTATTGTACATTTCAATTAACTTAGGTTGTATTTTGCCTATAGTCTTATCGAGGAAAGAAGCATAAGACGTATAAACAGATTCAGTTGCACTGAGATTTTTAATTCCAGAATTATCTATTTTTTTCTGGAAATTTAGAACATTCTTTTCTGTAGTAATGTTATATGGATTTGATAATAAAAGGACATAGAGTGAAGAATTATGTGGAGAAGTCTCAGATATTATTGATTGTACCTGAGAAGATTCAGTCCCTGATATGCCAGAAGTTGAATTTCCATAATTGATATAAGAATTATAGTGTGAAGTAAGTGGAACCATTGCAATTATGGCTATTATCCAAATTATCAGTACGATCCTTCTGTACTTTATAATAGATTTTAACATATTATTTCAGTGAAAATGAACTCAATTATAAAGGATATTAAAAAAAAATTTTACAAAAGTATATATACTGAGATGTGGAGATTTACGTTGTAATTTTTGCAATACGTAAATTATTTATCCTTCATTTTAATTTTAGTATGATAAAATGAACAAGA
>ERZ1669250.432-NODE-432-length-19469-cov-4.526373_pt1 | contig 19469 bp, 17 predicted proteins | sample MGYA00579295_ERZ1669250 | MGnify/ENA primary metagenome ERZ1669250 (study PRJEB41166, sample SAMN08046056) | hot springs metagenome | biome: hot spring; feature: acid hot spring; material: thermophilic sediment; isolation source: thermophilic sediment from acid...
AAATATGAAATAAAGCAACAACGTTAAAAATAAAATTGTCTTTTAGGGAGCCATTTTCCATAAAGATATACATGAGTAATGTTTTAATATTTTTATCAATAAATTATACTAATTCAAATTCAGGTATTTTTTCAATTAACCCTCTTTCTTTAGCAATCTCATGTACTTTCTTAATAGCTTTTATTCCTAAATCACCCATATCATAAATTGATTTACAACCGTCAATAAATGATTTAACTGTAAACTTATCGGAGCCAGGGGCGTAATTTAATGCGTAATTTAATGCCTCTTCCTGATTTGATAATGCATATTTTATTGATTGCTGAAATATTTTCCTTATCTCTAAAGCAATTTCATAGCCAAGCCTTTTGCTAACTACATACGATCCTAATGGTAATGGTAGGTCTCCTGCCTTATTTTTCCATTCCTCATTTATATCAGCAATTTTTACCAAGCCGTATTTTTGATATAAAGCCGTTGTAGTAGGCCCCGGGATTAATAAACCTGCATCAACTTCTCCATTTACTACGCTATTTATTATTTTATCAAACCTTACAACAACCTCTTCCTTCGCATTGAAGAAAAGCTTATAATAGAAATAGCCGCTAAAGCTTTTACCAGGTATTGCGATTCTCAAATCTTTTATCTCATCCCTTTTATATTTCTTCTTTGAAACAATTATTGGTCCAACATCGCTTCTTTGTGTGCTTCCGCTCCTTAACAAATAGTAATTATCTGCAATCCTCCACAAATTAACTGCTGAAACTGCCGTAACCTCAAGGTCTTTTTGATTTATAACTCTTTGGTTTAATTTATCAAATTCTTCATAATTTGGATTTATTTTAATTTTTTCACTAAAATTGTTATTTTTAATACCATAAACTAAGAAATAAGCGTGAACAGGATCATAATAATGATATGAGTCTACAACCTTTTGAGATACCAATTTACTCACCAATTAGTGGTTAAAATTAAAGGTATAAAAACATTAAAACGAAAGAATAACAAACAAGAAATAATAGTTAAACTATTAACTTCGTTAATAACTTTTTGGTTTCTTTTAGACAATAATTAAATCAACAATTTTTTTAAAAATAACTAATAGTTAAAAAAATACTTCTTTTAATCTTCTTCACTTTTTTCTACTATCGCTTCTCTAGTAAACAACTTCTTTTCTTCTTTTATTATTTTAAACCTACTTAATAGCTCCTTCCACTCACTTTCACTTACAGAAGTTTTGCCTTTACTCAAAGTTTCAACGCTTATATAAGCCTTACCCTTGGGCTTTAAAATTCTGTATATCTCATTAATAGCCCCCTTATGATCTACCATGCAACATAAAACACCATTTGAAAAAACGAAATCAACGGTTTCAGATTCAATTTTCAAGTTATTTGCTGAGGTTACTTGAGTTACAACGTTTTTTAATCCAAGCTTTTCGATCTTCTTATTTAATACATCTATCATTTTCTTATCAGAATCAACGGCGTAAACCGTTTTAGCTATCTTTGAAAGCTTTATAGTATAAAAACCTGGCCCACAACCTATATCTGCAACGATCATATCTCCTTTAACATAATTCAAAACCCTATCTTTCCTATCTAAAATTTTCCTAAACGGATTATCTAGCACTAATGGATTGAAATGCCTATCCTCGCTCATTATTGCACACACGTTTTTAGAAAAAGGAAGATTTTTACGCATTAATATTTATTATTTTTTCTGGAATAGTAAATGAAACAACATAGTTTGGTTCATCAACTACTTCGCTCATCTTTAAGCTACCTACTACGCTGCATAAAATGTATGCCTCTTCCCCGCTTAAGCCCTTACTCTTTAGTTCTTCAACCATGTTTAAAACTGCTTTTCTAGCAGCTGTTACAGGTTCTTTATCTATACCCATAGTTACTATTTGTTTACCTGTATCATTTATGCTAACGAAGGCCTTTGGCGTATCAATCCTTTCCCCTTTTCTTAAATCTACCTTTATTATAACCCTTGCCGAAGTTTCAATCGCAGTTCCTGAAACTTCTCCATCACCTTGAGATGCGTGGGGGTCTGCTAAAGAAAGTAATGCTCCTTTTACATTAACTGGGAAATAAATAACAGAACCTTCTGTTAATAATCTATTATCCATGTTACCTCCCGAGCTATGGGGAGGTATCATTGGCAATTCTCCAAATTTTGGCGCCGTTCCAATAACTCCTAAAAATGGGCTTATAGGTATCTTAATGCCTTTTAAAAAATCTTTAGCAATTGCATAACCATCTTTTATATCCCATATAACTAATTTTTCTTTAAACAATCCTTTTAATAGACCAAAGTTGCTCAATATTGCTGACCATCCCCAATTCCCTACTTCAATCTTTTTTAATGTAACAACCAAAGTATCTCCTTCTTCAGCCCCTTCAACATAAATTGGCCCAACAGCTCCATCAAATTTAGATTCATCTATTTTATGCATATCTTCAGTTTTAAAATCGTATTTTATTTGGTTTGTTGATGAATCTGGAATTAATACTTCTACCTCATCTCCGGGCTTTATATAAAGCCTTGGTTTATTTGATGGGGACCAAGTAAAATGTACATTAGATAAATCAAAACCATCTAGCCTCAAATCTCTTCTCCCTGCTCTAATTTAACTCTTAGGTCCTTTTTCCTATAATAAATTATCGCTCCTGCTATTAGCCATGCTGCAACAACTGTTGTACCTATTATTACGTAAATGTTTATAGAGGTAAATGATGCATATATGGCAAAGCCAAATATTAAAGTTGCTATTATGGGTATAATTATGTGAGCTAAGTTAAGCCTATTCTTCTTTTTCATATATAATGGTAAGGCTGCATTAACCATTATGTGATCTATTAAAGTACCTAAGCCTGTCCATAAACCTGTTACTAAAAATGCGTTTAATGGTCCTAAGACCCAACCTGTTATTGTGAACAAAGCTATTCCAACAACTGTCATAATTATTAATGATATGTGGGGGCTCTTGTATTTTTTATGAGTGTAGGAAAGCTTTTGTGGTAAAGCATTATCTTTTGCCATAGTATACATATCCCTTGAACCAGCATTTATTATCGCAACTGTATCAACAAAACCGCTGTTAGCCATGAAAATAAATATTATTGCGGCCATTATAAGGCCTCCATATTTTACTGCTTCTATTAAACCTGGCACAAAGTTGCTGAAATAAGTGCTCATATTATTAGGTCCCCAACCTATAGTCATTGTGTAGCTTGCAAATGTGAAGAAAGTTGCTAAAAGAGCTATAGTTGCTATAACGCCTTTCCTTATGTTAACGTGAGCCTGCTTAGCTTCTGCTCCAAGAAAAGTCATTGAGCCCCAGCCAGCATATGATGTAAAAGCAAAAACCATTCCAAGGCCTACACCCATTAAGCCAAGAGGAGAATATTTTAAGCTATAAACGCCTGGATCCCATGGGTTGTGAACGCGTAATAATATAACTATACCTAAAATAAATATCAATGCCATTTCTATTGTGCCTGTATAAACGCTGTACTTTAATGAAGGCTTTATGCCAAGATATGCTAATAAAAATGCTAATATAGCAACCAATAAACCTAATGGATACCAAGAATAACTAGGCAACGAAATTCCTAGGGCTTGAAGGCCAAATATTATAGCCAAAGATGTCTCAAAATATATAAAAGGTGTTGCGCCTATAACTGTATAAAGCATGTAAGTCCATCCACCAAATGCACCAACCCTTGGACCAAAACCCCTTTCTATATATCTATAGTATCCTCCGCTTGATGCCACATTTCTGGAAAACTCGTAAACAACGTATGCTGCCGCAAAAACTGCAGGTATTGCAAGTAAATAAGCTAAAGGCAAAGCTCCATAAGCAAAGCTCGCAGCTCCTGTCATAGTTGCTAGCGCAGCTATTGCAGGAGCTGTGAAGGATATAGATTGAAAAATTAATTCTAAAAATGTTACACTACCTCTAGCTAATTCCTTATGCCCTCCCTCCTCTCCCATATGCAACACACCGACAAAGCTTAATATTATGATATCATATATTTAAACTTTCCCATTAATGTATTTTTAACTAAAAATTGACAATTAAGTAGAATTATTAAAAATTTGTTACATCAAATTCCCTTTCCGTTTAAAGAATACGTAAACTACCCTATCCTTACGGGCAAGTCTCTTGTGTTGGAAGATAAAAGCCAGCAGTGTATATATTAATTATATTTTAGGTAACTTTACCAAATAAAAACAACTATATATCTACAAAATATAATTGCTAAAGCCTTTATAATTAGGGTATATGATGGGCATAGTTACTTTTCCATTACATACAATGATACAAATACAAGAACCTAGATTTATTTACTATATACAAGATGATGAGCACCAAATAAATGGACCGGCCGGGATTTGAACCCGGGACCTCCGCCGTGCGAGGGCGGCATTCTTCCACTGAACTACCGGCCCTCGTAAGGATTAGTATTGCTTGATATCTTATATTTGTTATTATACTTAATAATCCCTTAAACTATTCTTCTAATTTTATTAGCCAATTATTTAATTATAATTACACTATTTTAACCATGAATAATTTTTTATATACCTATCTAATATATATAGAGAGGGTGTATAAAATGAGGAAAGAAACAAATATATTCATGTTACTGCTAGTGATTTCATTAATAATAGTTGGCTTATCATTTCTTAGTATAGGTAAAGCAGAAACTACTCCAATTCTAAAACCATCATTCGTAGCTTATTCTTATTGGGGAACAAATGAATCACATATGCTAGCATACCCCGGAGGTTCATTTTTACCCTTAACCATAACAATAACTTATTTAGGGCCATATACTTTATATAATGTTACCATTAATTCTACAATTTCCTATCCTCTAATATTATCAAAAGGTGAAACTACACCGAGTCTATACATACCAGTATTAAATCCAGGAACTACTTTGAAACTATTTGGATTATTTAATATAAGCTACAATTCTGAAGATAAAATATATAATCAAACACTCAATATAAAGTATACTCTGTTTGAAACAATACCACAAACTAATAAAACAATACCAATAATTAAATACATGACATTAAATTATTCTGTTCCTATTTTGGGTTATGTCAATTTAAAGCTTGCCGGATTTAAAACAACTCCTTCTGTTATTTACGCAGGAGATACAGCTGCTGTATTAACTGTTTATCTAGTTAATGAAGGTAATGTTATTGCAAGTAATGTTAGTGCATATATCGTTACTCCACCTCAATTATCTCCATTATATCCCGGTTCTAATACAATAAATATAGGATACCTACCACCCGGGACTCCTATTAATATTTCGTTTCCTCTTGAAATAAAAAATGTAACTAGTTCAATAAGATTACTACAGCCATATGAAACTGTACAGATACCAGCTCCTTTCAATGCTATGGTAATATTGGCAGTTAAAGGAAACAATATAGATGAGTATTTTGATATTCCTGTAGATGTTAAACCTTCATCATATTTTGTAGTATCAAACGTTTATCATAACACATTTACTCAAGGAGAATCAAATACATATATAACTGTTTCATTAATTAACTTGGGAAATTCTGTAGCTAAGTTCACAACAGTTACTCTATTACCTAATCCCATTATAACTCCATATGTTTCATCGAGTATTAATCCGTTGATTGGAGCTGAAACTATTAATTATACTGTTGGCGATGTACCTAGCGGAGGAGCATTCAATGTCTCGTTTGTAATAAGTGCTTCGTCAGGTATATCACCTGGAAATTATAATATACCTATTGCAATAACTTGGTATCAACCACCTACAATGACACCGATGCATCAAATAATTGAAGTACCAATAACTATATCTTCATCGTTCTCTTTAAACTCATTAGGTAAATTGAATTCATTTACTATATTATATGTAATTGCAGCAATTGTAATCATAATATTAGTTGTTATGGCAATAATAGGACTAAGGAGGAGAAAGCATTAAATCTGGTGGATTTTTCAATGCAAAAGGATCCCGAAAATCCCTATTTAGTTCTTGGGGTACTGACTTTTACCACTGCACTAACAAGCTATGTGGAAGCAATGGTTATACCTTCACTCCCTCATATAGAAGAAGCTTTATCAGCTACTAACGAAGAAGCTGCTTGGATAGTCTCAGCTTATCTAGTTGTAGGAGCTGCGATTGCTCCTCTTTTCGGAAAAATGGGAGATACTTTTGGAAAAAAGAGGCTTTATCTCATTTCACTAATTCTGTATTCTTTAGCTGTCCTATTTGCTGGTTTTTCACCAAACGTCTATTCGTTAATAGGGGCAAGAGCAGTCCAAGGCTTTGGATTCTCTATTTTTCCTTTAAGTATAGCTATAATTACAGATATATTTCCAAAAGAAAGAGTAGCTCTTGCTCAAGGAATTTTAAGCGCTATGGTAGCTATTGGAATGACGATAGGAATGATAGCTGGAGCATATATAGATGAATACTTTGGATGGAGAGCAATGTTTCATATAGCTTTTGGCATAGCAATAGTTGCCATAATAATTTCTTATATAAGTATAGGACCTCATCCTCCAGTTAAAAAAGAAGAAATAGATTATTTTAGTTCAACCTTATTATCTATAGGAACCGCTTTAATTTTAGTATATTTAACTGAAGCTCCATATAAGGGTTGGTTTTCTTTATTACAATTACCTATAATTGGTCTTGGCCTAGCATTGTTTGTAGGATTTTTAGTTTATATAAACAAATCAAGAAATCCATTAATAAGGCCGGATCTTTTAAAAATTAAGAATGTTATGGTAGCGAATTTAGCTGGTTTGTTTTCAGGAGTAACTATGTTCACATTGTATCTGGCTGTTATTTATTACGCGGAAGAACCAGGCCCATATGGTTTAGGATTGTCCGTTATAAGTGCTGCCCTCTCATTATTACCAGCAACTTTAGCAATGATAATTATTGCGCCTATAGTGGGAATGGCTGTCAGCTCATTAGGACCAAAACCAGTGCTTATTTATGGTTCTATTGTTTCATCGATAGGATTCGCCTTATTTATATATAATAGAGAAGGAACATTGCCTTTAATTCTAGATTCTTTTGTGACTGGAATAGGAATAATATCAATAATGACGCCTATAGTTAATATGATAGCAATTTCAATGCCAGAAGACAGCATTACAGTAGGCCTAGGCTTTAATACTATGATTAGATTTTTAGGATCTTCTATAGGACCTGTTATGACTGCAAATTTAATGACAACTTATGTTGCTTACGCTGCATACTACGTGCCAAAATTTGGTTTTTCATTCTTTACTGAACCTGGACCTTTAGCATTTAATTATACATTTGCGATAGGAATAATATTTTCGTTTTTAACATTTATAACTTCATTGTTTATGAAAAATTATACTCCTCAACAAAGAAGTATAACTACAGCTTAATTGTTCAGTTACTAAAAATTTGTTTTTATATTTTGAAATATATTTAAAAAACTAATGGTACGTATCCTTCCGAAATATATGAAGAAATCTTACTGCCCACATAAACTACATCGACACCAAATTCCGCAGAAACTGTTTGTAATGTATTTAATGTACCATCTTTTTCTGCTATGAATTTACATGCTAGGGGGCGCTGATTGGCATAAGATAAAAATTCTTTTAATGCTTTTAATATATTATCATTTCTTGAACTTAATAATTTTTCAGAGGGTCCAAAAAATATTAATTTTACATCAGAAGCCCATTTATATTTTAATGCATTTGTAGCGTATAATAATCCTGTTAATATTTTATCTACATCATTACTGGATAAAATTACTAATACTTTAAGTTGTGAAGACATTTTCTCACCTATTTTATATAAAAACAAAATTATTAAAAATCTTTTCTAATATAAATTCATTAGAACAAATCTGAAATTACTATAATGTTAATTGTACACTAGGGGAGAAATCAAGATGAGAAAAAATGACATGCATATAAATTGCAATGAGACCTTGAAGTATGATATAGGATTATTAGAAGAACTTGACTCATTATTTGGAAATTCATGTAAAATAATTAAAATGCTTTCTAAACCTCCAGATAGATTTTATTTAAGAGTTAATACAACAAAGATATCTAAAAATGAATATTTAAAAATATTAAAAGAAAATGGAATAAACTTCTATGAAGATGAACATATAGATTATGCTATCTGGGCTCCAATAAATGGACCTTATGAAATTCCTATATATAATAAAAAAATATATGTAAATAAATATGCATCGGAATCGGTCTATCTTGGTAGTAACTTATATATACCAGGTATACTTAAAGCAGATAAAATAAAGAAAGGAGATAAAGTAACAATTTTTAGTAAAAATAATATACCTCTTGCCTCAGGCACATCAGCAATAGATTGGGAAGATATATATAAATTAAAGAATGGACTTGCCGTAATTGTTGAGGATTCTGTTTACAAATCACCTAAAATAAGAGAGCTACCTGGATTTAATGAAGGTTATATATATTCACAAAGCATACCGAGCATCTTAATAGGAGAAATAATAGATACAAATGATTTTGGGAAAAATCCTATTATTATAGATATGAATGCAGCACCAGGAGGTAAGCTAGGATTAATAGCACAAAAGTTTAACAGGAATTCTAAAATAATAGCTATAGATAGGCCGAGCAAAGTAAACGATTTAAAAGAAAGAATTCATAGACTTGGCTATGATTGGGTAGAAATTATAGGAGGGGATTCTAGATATGCTAGCCAAGAACTTAAAATAAATGAAAAGGCAGACCTGGTTTTAATTGATCCCCCCTGTACAAACCTAGGAGTTATACCAAAATTATATGATCAAAAGAGTTTAAGGGATATGATAGTTTTAACTAAATATCAAAAGCAATTTATAAATGAGGCCTTTAAGTTATTAAAACCTGGAGGTACTTTAATTTATTCTACATGTACATTAACTTATAGTGAAAATGAGGCAAATATAATGTATGCAACGAGCATAGGTTTTGATGTTGAAGAAATAAACATAAAAGCTGATGTAATAAAAAATGACTATGGAATAAGGTTTAGTCCGGAGAGAGGTTATCCTGGATTTTTTATTTCAAAGCTTATAAAAAATGTGTGATAACATGAAAAAAGTATTAATAATAGCAAGCGGAGGAGGGCACACAGGGCATAGCATTGCTTTAGCTGAGCATATGATAGATCTTGGCATAGAAGTTGATTTTATTATACCTGAAAAAGATGAGTGGACTAGGAATTCGGTTAAAAACTATGGAAAAATTGTTTCAGAAACCCCTAAGTTTTTAGATCCAAGCGAGTCTTTATATTTAGGTATTTTGAGAGCCCCTATTGCTATTATAAAGTCTTTAATTAAAGTAAAGAAAGGCTATAAAATAGCTATAGCGAGCGGGAGCAATCATAGCATATCAGCTGGCATTGCTTTATGGTTAAAGGGCTCGGATATAATAGTTTTTGAATCTACTGAGAGATTTTTAGAGCCTAGCAGAACCATTAAGACATTGGGTAGGATATCGAAACTAATAGCATTTCAATGGGAAGAGCAATTAAAATTTAATAAAAAAGGTAAAGTAGTTGGTCCATTTTTAGGGAAATTAAAATATGAAATCAAAGATGAAGGGTATATATTAGTTAGCGCGGGCAGTTATGGATATAAAAAGTTGTTCGATTCTTTATCAAAAACCAACTTAGAAAACGTTGTATTGCAAACTGGTAAAGTTGATCCAACGCCTTACATAAAAGCTCATCCCGAATGGAAAGTTTTTCAATTCGACCCTGATTTGGAAAAATACATAGCAAATGCAAGGATTGTTATAACGCATTTCGGAAGGACTGCTGTTGAAAGCTCATTAAAATACAAAAAGCCGACAATACTTTCTCCAAATATAGAATGGAAATGGATGCAAAATGAAACTAGATTAAAAGAATCCGAAATTATGGCAAAGAAGCTAAACGCTTATTATTTACCTCCCGATGATGTTAATGAAGAATCATTAATTAATGCAGTTGAAAAGGTTAGGCATCTTGTCCCTAATAGCTATAATGATGGGGCGTTAGAGCTTGCAAAGATAGTTTATTCAATGTTATAATTTTAAGCTTTGAGCATAAATTATAAAGGGGGTTTATAAATGCCACAGCAAAACTATGACGAGAGGCTAAGAGCAGTAAAAATCCTAAGATCTGCTAGAAAATTTTTGCCCCTATCAAAGGTATCAGAGTTAACAGGACTACCTTTATCCATGATTTCCAGATATTCTACAGAATACACTTTACCCTCTGAAGGCAATGCAAAAGAAATCTTAAATGCGCTTTTATCAAAACAAGTTATATCAAATATAGTTGCCACAGCTATTAAAATTTACAATGGTTTTTATGATATAAGCGGCGTTACTTGGAACCCAGATGCCCTTTTATTAATATCTGAGTATGCAAAGAAGAGGTTTAATGGAGAATTTGATAAAATATTAACCCCAGAAACTGGGGGAATAAGCTTAGCCACATCAATTAGCATAGCCTCAGGAGTACCAATGGTTATTGCTAGGAAACAGAGGCCTTTAATTACTGAACCAATTATAGATGGAATTCATTTTAGTGGACCAGCATCTTATACCGTTTTTTATGTTCCTAAGAGGGAACTTCCAAAAGGCAAGAGAATACTTATAGTTGATGATTTTAGCGTTAGAGGGCATACATTAAATGCCTTAATTGAATTGATTAGAAAAGCTGGCGCAGAACCGAAATCAATGCTAGTTATAGTAGGCATAGGTAAGGATTGGAAGCTTTTGCCGGATTCTGAGGCTTTAATTGAGATAAGCGGTTAAATTGCTTGCAATAAATGGGCCGACATCTATATAATGAACCTTATCTTTCTTAGGTAAAGTATTTGCCGCATATATCTTATCAATACCTGAAGAAATCAGTTTTTCTTCAGCGTTGTTTAATAATATAGCATGGGATACCATAACATATATTTTTCTAGCCCCTTGGCTTCTCAAAATTTGGGAAGCCTTTAATATGGTACCCCCAGTGCTAATTATGTCATCAATTATTATAATATCTTTACCCTTAACATCTAATTCCTTTGGTTGCATTGTTATTTCTCCTGTAACCCTATCCCTGCTCTTTACAAAATAATCATATTCGCAATTCAAATAAGAAGAAAGGGACTTTGCTCTATCTATTGCCCCTATATCTGGAGATAAAACAGCTATGTTCCTTTTGTCAAAACCAATTTTTTCTGCCATATAAATATATGGCCTTATATTTATTGATGGTTTGCCAAAATACTTCAGGCTTTCCTCCTTATGTATCTCTATTGTGAACAGCATATTATAATATTCTTTAAATATATTTAAAATAGATCTTATGCTAATCGGCTCGCCTTCTAAAAATACCCTATCTTGTCTAGCATAAGCTAAATATGGAGAAACTAGTATTTGATCTTCAGCCTTTAGCTCTTTAATGGCATCGCCTAATAAAATAGTTTCTATTATAGATTTATCTTGAGGATATACAAGAGATTGAACTACTATGGCTCTCTTTCCATTTATTTCGCATGGTATCCTTATATAGCTTTCTCCATCTGGGAATGTTTTATATATCGGATTGCATATATCAGCCGATAAAGAATTTGCTATAGATTTTGCTATTTCATTTGAAACATCATTAGTTCCCGCAATAACTACATTTTTCATATCCAGCCCCAATTAATATTCCTATAATAATAATTAAAGGCTTTTATTTAAAAAATTTCTATATAAAGCTATTTACCCGTTTAACAATTATTACAAATTGCAATGAAGAGGATGGAGCGACCCTGAGAAGTGATGAGCGACTTTCCTCTGAGCTTTTTAAGTTAATCAAACTCTAATCAGTTTCTATTAAAGCTAATAATAAATATTTTTAAACTCTAACCTATTAACAAAATATTTAACAGTATACAGGTGGTAAGAATGACTCAAAGAGATTTCGATGTAACATTCATAGGAGGTGGAGGTGCTTCCTATCCGGGCGCTTTTGAGCTCGCCAAAGCCGGGAAGAAGGTTTTAATGGTAGATAATAAAGGTAATTTGGGAGGAGATTGCTTATACGCAGGTTGTATACCATCTAAAACAGTTAGAACAAAGATATTGGAATTCACTTCAACAAATAAAGAAGTTGATCCCGAAAAAGTGTGGAGCGAGGTTATTAAACTTAAAGAATACGTGCAAGACATTAGATATCAACAGCATATGGAAGAGATCAGAGAACATGAACCAAACCTAACATTTGTTAAAGGATGGGCAACAATAATTTCCCCTAGTAAAGTTAAAGTAGAAGGTGAAGAGAATTTTGAGGCAAATACAAAATATCTTGTTATAGGTGCTGGAGCAGAGCATATTATATTGAATATACCAGGAAAGGATATGGTAATTACCAGTGATGATCTTTTTGCCTATCAAAAAACTATGAAAAAAGTTCCAAAATCCATGGCCATAATTGGTGGGGGATATATTGGAGTTGAGGTCGCCGATATGCTATCAAGATTAGGAGTAGAAGTTTCTATCATAGAAATGATGGATAGATTATTGCCAACCATGCCAATTGATTTATCTAAAGCTGCGGAATCACATATGAAGGAAGCTAAGGTTAACTTGTATTTAAACAGTCCAGTGGCATCAATAGAAAAGAAAGGAGACAAGAAGATAGTTAAGGCTAATAGCAAATCAGGAGTTATTGAAGTAGAAGCAGACGAAGTATTAATGGCTGTTGGTAGGAAACCGAGACTTAAAGGATATGGTTTAGAAAATTTGGAAAAAGATGGTTTAAAAATAGAGAGAAATGCTATTTGGGTCTCTCCATCTTTGAGAACTTCATTACCTAACGTATTTGCTACAGGAGATGTAACAGGTAAGGCTATGTTATTCCATGCTGCAGTTAAAGAAAGTTTAATAGCAGCTAAAAACATATTGATAGGAAGAGATGCTTATAGAATGAATTATCATTCAGTTCCATTTACAGTGTTTACATACCCAGAAATAGGTTTAATAGGCTATACTGAAGATGAGCTAAAATCATTAGGTATACCTTATGATACTGTAGACTATAAATTAGCTGGCGATGCTCAATCCCAAATAACTAATCACAGAGAAGGATGGATGAAAATATTTTTGGAAAAAGAGACATTAAGAATATTAGGTGTTCAAGTATATGCTCATGATGCTGCAGAGCTTATGGGAGCATTTGCTGTAGCATTAGAAAACGGATTAACCGCTAAAAACCTTGCTTGGGTTTGTGGGCCTCACCCATTAACTTTCGAATCTATAAATTATGCTATGAGACCATATTTCTAAATTTTTAAGTTTTTTGAAGAAAATCTATATGGCAGTAAATCTTTTAATTTATAAAATTTTGACTTGTTACTTTTTAATGATATAGAATAAATCTGCGTATCATCGTCTCCAAATTCTGATAATACTTGAAGGCAAGCACCACATGGAATAGCTGGTTCTTCACTATTTACAGCAATTAATATTTCTTTTATTTTCTTCTCCCCGTGAGATATTGCATTAAAAATAGCTACCCTTTCAGCACACATTGTTAAACCATAGCTAGCATTTTCAATGTTAACCCCCCAGTAAACATTGTTATTATCAGTTCTTACAACAGATGCAACATTATATTTAGAATATGGAGCATACGAATTTTTAATTATTTCTTTGGCTAAATTTACCATATCAAGGGGTACATTATCCATGCTTCTCACACTCGTTATACTCTTTATTTTAATTTATATTTTTAATTTATGCCTTTTCTACATAGACTATATAGAAATCTATAGCTTCTATAGAAATGTTTATAAATATATTTTATAAACAGAGACTTGGAGAAAAAACATGAGCAATCACAACCCATTTGGATATATAGATAATACGAAAACAAACATAAGCCATTTAAAAGTTTGGTTTACAGCTGGTATGGGATTTTTTACAGATGCTTATGATTTATTTGTTATCGGTATCATTTTGGTTATATTAAACAAGCTGGCATCGCCATCATTTCCAGTAACAACTTATTACTCGTCTTTATTAGCATCATCAGCAATAGTAACAGCTATATTAGGTCAACTGGTTTTCGGCAGAATCGCGGATATTGTTGGTAGAAAGAAAGTTTATGGTGTAGAAGCTACAATACTAGCTATTGGAGCATTAATGAGCGCCTTTTCTCCAAATATATATTGGCTATTAGCTTCTAGATTTTTAATGGGCTTCGGGATAGGAGGAGATTATCCAATATCAGCTACAATAATGAGTGAATATTCACCAAGAAAAGATAGAGGAAAAATGGTTTCTCTAGTTTTTGCCTTCCAAGGGATAGGATATGGCGTTGCTGTCATAGTAGGTCTATTATCTGTATATTTGTTCCCAGCATCAATAGCTTGGAGGATATTAGCGGGCTTTGGAGCAATACCACCAGCCTTAGTTATTTATTATAGAAGAAAAATACCAGAAACGCCTAGATATAGTTTATTAGTAAAACATGATAAAGAAGAAGCATTAAAGGCAGCAAGCTTTGTTGGAGGAAATATAAGCATGACTCAAGTAAAATCTAAAGATTACAGTATAACAGAGTTTTTAAGAAATTATGGCTTATTATTGTTAGGAACTTCATTGCCATGGCTCTTAATGGATATGGCTTTATATGGCACAGGAGTGTTTTCATCACCAATTACATTAGCTATATTAGGTGGATCAAAAGGGTTAAGGGCAGATGTTTTAAGAGCTGGTATTCCACTGCTAATAGGTATTCCAGGTTATTTCTTAGCTGCAGCTTTCATAGATAAAATAGGTAGAAAGTTCATACAGTTGATGGGCTTTGCAATGATGTCAATCCTTTACGCTACTATATCAGCATCTATTATAGCATCTGGAACAAAAATTGCTGGATTTTTAATACCTACTGAACTAGCATACATATTATTTGGATTAACATTCTTATTCGTAAACTTTGGGCCTAATACAACAACTTTCGTCTTACCTTCAGAATTATATCCAGTTAAATATAGAACTACAGGCCATGGTATTTCTGCTGCATCTGGAAAAGTGGGTGCTGCAATAACTACTTTTCTATTCCCGTTTTTGCTAAAGTTCTATGGATTAAAACCAATATTAGAGCTTCTTGCTGTAGTAAGCGCATTAGGATTTATAATAACTCTCGTATTATTGCCCGAACCTAAGATGAAAAGCCTAGAAGAAGTAAGCAAAGAGAAATTAGAGGTTTATGAGAAACCCATAACAGCTTAAGCTAAAGGCTTTCCCAAAGGTTTTTCTTCCTCGTTTTTTGCTTCTTTATTTTCAAAAACATATTTTAATAGTGATAAGGCTCCTTTTCTTGATAAATATTGGTTATTATTTCCACAATAAGGAGAAAAAACGCATCTAGGACAACCGTCTTCACAATTGCAAGAAGAAACTATTTTTAAAGCCAGTCCTTCAACTTTTTCAAACCTATCAAAAACAAGCTTTGAACCACCATGACCTCCAATTGATGAATCATAAATAACTATATGACCGGAGGGGTAACTTATTCCGCCTAGATCTGTATCAGATGCACCAATTATTGGCCTTGATGCAGAGATCAATACATGCTCTAAGGCATGATAGCTGCTTATTTTCTTTTCTCCGCTTTCAAACATTAATTCTGGATATTTTGTTAATATCCCTTTAGTCCAATAATCCCATTTTATGGGTTTTTCATAGTAAGAAGTAGATATTATACTACCTGAATACTCATCTTTAACTACATACCCTTCAACTTGTATCATTATGTGCAGATCCCCATAGGTTATGGGAATTATTCCAGCAAGCCTTTTTTCTTTAGGTATAACTTCTATTACATCTATATTATATAAGGGTTTTGTATAGAAATGGACATCATTTAATTTTATAACTTCAGCTCTATAGGAATTTACATCGAGCCTTATTGATAAATATGTTTCACCCGAATGGTAATATATAGCGTTAGGATGAAGTTCATATAATGCTTGAGGCATTTCTCTATACCCTATGTTTTTGTTTTTATAATAAATCTTAACTATAGGTCCCGTTGATCTAATAGAATTGTTTAAAATAAAGTTCCTACCTTCTTTCCAACTTGGATGATATATATTATTGATAATGCTGATAAAACCTTTTTGCAATAAATCATCTACTACATCTAAAAACTCCTCAGGTATATCATCTTTTTTGATAAAACCTTTTTGCAATAAATATGAAATAAAGTGTAACTTTAATACTTCTTTATTTCTAGGCTCTATATAACCTGGATCTGGCTCTTGAGAAAAATATTTTTCTGGGTTGTTTAGATAAAATGACTCTATAGGATCATCGCCCATTATTGTTATCACTAATCCAGGATTACCTCTCCTTCCGGCTCTTCCAGCTCTTTGCAAATAACTTGAATAACTTTTAGGTAAAGAAGTCATAACTATTGCATCTAAATCCCCAATATCAATGCCTAATTCAAGAGTTGATGTTGAAACTACTCCTTTTATTAACCCTTCTTTTATATCATTTTCCACTTTTTTTCTTGTTTCTGCGCTTAATCCCGCTCTATGAACTAATACATTTGTATTATAATTTTTTCTTGATATTTTTGAAATTAATTCACTCATTTGTTGGGAATCTGTAAAGGCTAATACCTTTAATCCTTTTTTTATTAAAGATGAAATTATGTAAGAAGAAAAAGTCCACCTACTCATATAGCCATGATCTATAAAAATGTGAAGAGCTGTTCCTTTTCTCCTCTTAGGCCCGTATATTACTTTAACTTTTCTTCCAAAAAGTCTTTCTCCCATTTCTTCTGGATTTCCTATTGTTGCTCCTGAACCTATAAATAAAACATCTTCATTTGAAAGCTTCGATAACCTATATAATATCCATTTCATGTGAGAACCAAAAATACCCTTATAAATGTGCATTTCATCTATTACAACGAATTTCAAATTTTTTAAAGCATTTCTAAATTCTGATGAGAGAGATAATCCTAAATGGATCATATCAGGGTTGCTTATCAATATTTGAGGTGTATTTTTATAAATTTCGGTTCTCTCTTTAGGCGGCGTATCTCCATCTATAATCCCAAAGCTTACTCCCAATTCTTTTGATAAGCTAGATATCCTTGATATTTGATCCCTTTCCAAGCTTTTCGTTGGATAAATAAAAAGTGCCCTTTCTTCACTATTATTTTTTAATAAATTGAGTATAGGTATTAGAAATGCCTCAGTCTTTCCTGTTGCAGTACCTGCCGATATAACTGTATCATTATTTTTTAATATAGATTCTATGGCTTCTTGTTGAAACTTATATAATTTAATGATACCATAGTTAATCAAAGCATTTTTGAGCTCTTCTAATAAGTTCATATCTTTAATATTTGATCCTAAATCTGGATACCCGTAATTTTCATTATAAATATATGAGATCTTAGAGTTCTGATTTTTAACTATTTCGTTTAAAAAACTTAATAGATCAAGAGGGTTTGACGGTATGCCCTGTCTCATAGTTTTTATGCCTCACATAATTTGATAGACCAATTAGCTCAATACCTTTATCTATAAGCCAAGAAAGACTTTTATCCCCCCATGATCTTCTAATTTTAAGCTTTTCATATTTTACTTCTAATATCTCCTGCCCTTCATGATTATATACTTTAAACCTTCCTTTAACTCTATTTTTTAAATTTCTAACTAAAACTATGTGAACAGCATACTCGTTTGGTTCTAAATTTAGATTTACATAACCAGATTTACCTGTTTTGTAAGTACCCTTACCTTCTTCTGCAGGTTCATTAATTATTTCTTCTTTTCCTTTTTTAAAGATAACTATCATTTTCCTCATAGCATGAAGGCCTGATTTGCTTTTAGTTGATTCAACTTCTAACTTAAGCTTACCCATCTTCATCCTCAAATTTAATAATCTTTTTGAAGCTATTAAGATTTATTAACAATCCTTTAAAAGGTTCCTCTAAAAAAGATATGTGGTAGAGACATTGAAAGATATAATAATAGCAGGCCTAGGCGTTTCAGGCTCAACTTTAGCATATGCTTTATCAAGTAAAGGGTTCAAGATTACGGCATATGACCCTATTAAAAAATATGATAAGGCTTGCGGAGAGCAAATAACTGGAACTGAAAATACAATAGGTCTTATGAAGAAATCAGATTCTATAATTACTATTCCAAATTTTTTTAGCATATATGTTAACAACAAAGAAAGCTCCACAATAGACTTTGGAGGTTCTTCACCTTGGTATATAGTAAATAAATCTAGGTTTGTTCAATATTTAAGAGAAGCTTCTATATCTAATGGTGTTGAAGTTATATATAACAATTGGAAAGGTGAAAAAGGATCTATAACTGTTGATGCTAGAGGTCCTTTTTCTGGAAGCCTGAAAAACAAAATATTAGTTAAAAGATATATTTTAAAAACTGAATGGGACCCAAACCATGTTATATTAGACTTTAGGCCTAATGAAGGGGGGCTTTATTGGATTTTTCCAGCAGATAATGATGGTAAGTTAGTTAACATGGGAGGGGGATTTGTGAATTTATGGAATGATGAAATACTTAGCAAATCAATTATGGAATATGCAAAACTAAATCTAAAAGATTTTGAAATCAAAGATGTAAAGGCTGCACCTCTTGATGTTTTTTCCCAATATAAATCTTATTCTGACAATGTATTTTATGTGGGAGAGGCTGCAGGCTTAGTTTTAGCGATAAGTGGAGAAGGTAATAGGCCAGCTATAGAGTCTTCTTATGCTTTATCTAATGCTATAGCAAAATATGGCTTAGAGGTTAACGATGTAAAAAATTATTACCTAAAACTATCAAAAAAAATAATTAATGATTCAACGTTATCTAGGAAGTTGTTTATGTTTACATATAAATATAGAAAATCAATTGATATGGTAGAAGTATTAAATAACATACCAAAGTGGTTTTGGTATAAATATTTATCAGTTAATTTAGAGCTTAATGATTTAATAAAATTGGGATTGGATTTAAACTTTATTTCATCTGTAATTAAGGGAATAAGATATTATGTTAAATAAAGGGAAATTTTATATTTACTATTAATTACTATGAATCTACTGCTTCCTTAACTGCTCTATAAACCATAGCTGTATTCCAATAGTGTATTTATTAAATAATTTACGCATAACGATTTTAGCTCAAGTTTATAAGCTTTTTTGATAATATATAAAAGGGGAACAATGGCAATTAAAGAAGAATTTTTGAGATTGCTTAAAGAAGATGAAGAATTTCGTTATACAGTAGCTGGCATTTTAGGTTTGGACAGTATATTAAGAGAATTAAAACAACTCAGAGAAGATTTCAATAGGTTTATTGAACTTGAGAATAAACGTTGGGAAGAGAATAACAAGAAGTGGGAAGAA
>ERZ1669250.433-NODE-433-length-19444-cov-3.520347_pt1 | contig 19444 bp, 26 predicted proteins | sample MGYA00579295_ERZ1669250 | MGnify/ENA primary metagenome ERZ1669250 (study PRJEB41166, sample SAMN08046056) | hot springs metagenome | biome: hot spring; feature: acid hot spring; material: thermophilic sediment; isolation source: thermophilic sediment from acid...
GCCATATCCATCTATTATGCTCCCTATTTCCTTTCCAAGTACTTCTATGACCGTTTTGCGTACTTCATCGCCCCCGCGCTTTGCTAAAGAAAAAGCTATTTCTGCTGTCTTTGTCAAGTTGCCTTTCTTGTAGTACTCAATTAAGAGCGAAAGCTCTCGATTTGGATTTTTATAGGCTGTTTCTTGCATAACATACCACAATGCATTTATGAATTTTTTTTATATATAAACGTACTTACCTTTTTGTTAAGTTTACAACATTGCAAAGCAATTTGTTGATTTTGTTCAATCAGCAAGTAGGTATACTGCTGGCCTTGTCGGTGGAGAGGATTAGCATTAATAGGTTATAAGGGCGAAGCCCTTATGTCATATAAAGCATCGGCAATAAGCGTAATTACTGCGCCTCCCTTGCTTTTGTCAGCTTTTCGACGCTCCTTATCTTTGTTATCTTGCTCAGCGCGTTGTATGTTGCAACCGCGAAGTTGTACCTGCTTCTCGTCCTTCCCCTTGCAAAGCTCCATACGTCTTTCACGCCTGCAAGCTCAAGCACATGCTTTGGCGTTTCTCCAGCAACAATGCCTACTCCCCTTGGGGCAGGCTTGAGTATGATCTCGCTGCTGCCGCATCTTGCACTCACTGTGAGTGGCAGGCTGTGCCTGGTTCCGCAGTTGCATTCCCATGAACCGCAACCAAGATTCACCGATATAATATTCTTCTTTGCCTCCTTTATCGCAGCTTCTATTGCTGGCCTTGCCTCTGCGTCCTTTGCTGCGCCCACTCCAACGTGCCCGTTTCTGTCTCCTATTACCACAGTAGCCCTGAACTTTTGCTTCCTGTTGTTTTTTGTCATCCTCTGCACAGAGGACACGTCGAGGACCACATTCTCCAGGTTTGGCAGAAGAGCATCTATTATTTCAACTTCTCTTATGCTTTTTCCCATCTCAAATATTTGTTCTATGCTCGTTATTCTCCTGTTCTTCACTTCAATGCCAAGCTTCGTCTTCGGCGTCCACTCCTCTATATTAAACAAGTTTTCTTGACGTTCCAAGCAATCACTTACCTATGGCCCCGTTCTTAATCTTTTCCTTTACTTCATTAAACAGCTTTGTCAGGTTTTCAACATCTATCTTGTCCTTTGCGTAGCTTCCGAATTGCCTTTCATAAGCCTCCTTGTTGGCCTTCAGTCTTTTTGCATACTCCTCTATCTCCAGCCCGTTGTATCTTTTTTCGTCTATGCTGAGGCTAGCCTTTACGTTAAGCCCTCCATCAATGCAACCCTTCGCGAACACAAAAGGTATGGACTCGGCTGCAGGTGTGGCAAGGCCTATGTCAAGTATGTAATTCTTGCCCTTTTCCTTCATTTTCTGCGCCATGAGAAGCCCGGTCAGATACGCGGTGGGTTTGTTGCTCCTTGCAGGCCATCCGTATTTAGCAAGTTCGCGCGAATCGGCACTTTTCAGCACCACGTCGCCGCTTTCGTGGTATCTCACTATCTGCCCTATTATCCTCCTCTCCGTCTTTCTCACCACGATCCTGTCAAGCCCGCTTTTCACGAGATTTACCCTCTTAGCGTAATTGGTGAGTGCCTTTCTCCTTCTTTTGAACTTGAGATTTTTAATCAATTTTTCCATGCTCTTCACTTGTACATGCTTTTGATCTTTTCGTCTATCTGCTTCTTTTCCTCTTCGGTGATCTTTATGCCGACATCGCTAAGATGCAGCAGCAACGATGACTTGTCGGCAAACGCATTGCCTTTTGCAAGCGCATAGAATCTCTTGAATGTCTTCGTATCTATCTTGCCCATTTCCTTCAACACTGACAGCAGCTTGCGCTGCGATCTTATCTTCTTTTCCCAGCCAAGCCCTGCTCTCGCCTTTTCAGTGCCCTTTCTCCTGCCTCTGCCTCTCCTTCTGCCTTCCGTTCTCGCCTCTTTAAGCTCCTTTCCATACCTGCTCATATTTTTCTTGGCTTTTATGGCGAACACGCTGCCGTCTGCGATAAGCTTCCTGACATCATCCCTGGTGATGGCTTTGCTTATCTCGGCCTCCGAATTGGGCTTGAAGCGTATGGCGCTTTCACCCCTTCCTAGGATTTCCGCAGCCGCGCGCTTTACGAACTTTATACTCATCTAAACACCATCAATTTGCTGTTCTCAATCCATTAGATTCTGCGATCTTGTGGAGGAGCGTGGCCTTTCTGCTTGACAGATCGTGCGCAAACACGATTGTAACTTCAGCCTTTTCGCCCTTGTTTGCAATGACGTCTCTGAGCTCCTTCTCGTTGTGTATAAGCATCTCCACGCTGCCGTCTGGCCTTCTGAACCTTACATCAGCCGCGTTCTTGTAACCTATGCTGGGGCTCGCTCCAGCCTCCTTCTTTTTCATTGCCTTCTTGCTGTCTATGCCCCGTTGCTTTCTCCATCTTTCCTTTACCCTAGATCTGCCCTTGGCTCCGTAGTTGGGCACGTTGAACTTCGGGTGTGTTTTCTTTTTTATCATAACATTCATTCCTCCTTGCTAATATACAGGCCGTCTTGGAATACCCTGTCGTCATAGTCATGCATTGCGCAGGCATTCCGTATGTTCGCGGTTGTCTGCTCGACATCATATATGTCAGCTCCTCTAACATAGACCTCCTGCCCTTTGAATTCAACTTTAGTATCTCCTATGATCTTTGCCTTTCTTGGTATTTTTTCTCCGAACAGGTTCTTTATGAGCACATATCCATCCTTCGATTCTATCGAAACTGGAAAATGTGCAAATATGAGCTTCATCTTTTTCTCGAACCCCTTTTCAACGCCCTCTATGGCCATTGAAAGTTCCTTGTAAAGAGCCTTTTCTATAAGCTGCCCCTTTTTTGCAAGCTTCTTTTCGCTTGTCGAAGCTATCAATATCTTGTTTCCTTCAACCTTCACGCTGTTGTATTTGCTGTTGAAGCTTTTGATCGTGCTGCCTTTGCCGCCCTTTATGCTGATCTTTTCGCCGTCAATTTTTACTTCAACGCCTTTCGGTATCTCTATCTCTTTCATAAACAACACTAATATACGTACGCCAGCAGCCTTCCACCGACGTGCCTGCTTCTCGCGTCCTTGTTCGTTATAACGCCGCCCGACGTAGTAAGTATAAGTATGCCAAAATCCTTGCTTGGAATATAGCGCGTCTCGTATTTCTGTATGTCTGACACGCTAACTGCGTACCTGGGCTTTATCACGCCTATGTTGTTTATCTTGTTTCCCAAGTCGATGCGCAGCCTCGTGAATTTGCCATCTTTTATCTCCTCGTAATCCTTTATATAGTCATTTTTCTTCAATATCTCCACAAGCGCCTTCAGGAGCTTTGTGTTTGCTATTGTGCATTTGCCGATTCCAGCATTTCCGCTAACCTTGATCGTGTTTATTGCGTTTGCAAATAAGTCAACCATAAGCATAACCTCATGAATATTTCTCAAAACCCAGCTCTTCAGCGTGCTCCCTGAAGCACCTTCTGCATACATAAAGGTTGTACGACCTTATGACGCCCCTTGATGTGCCGCATATCCTGCACTTCCTGAGGCCTCTTCCCTTTTGCTTCAATTCGGGTCTTATCTTTATTTAATCACCTATTCGCTAATCGTCTGAGTTTTGAAATTTTTTGCCAGATAGTCGATTATTTCTTGCTTCTCCACCGTTTTATGCTTTTCGCCGCACCTGCTTCTTGCCCTTTTGCGCCTTTCCACGCGCAGGCCCTTCCTTGCGAAATGCGCATGTATGTTCATGCCGAGCATGCCTATCTTCGGATCGTATTTCACGCCAGCGAAGTCTATGTACTCCTTTATTCCAAAACTCAGCGTATTATTATTTATTTTTCTCTCATTTATAATGTTATTGCTTGCGTCGAGCGCCTTTGCGAGCATGTCATATGCTGCCTTTTTCCTGAGCGTCACCATAGCGCCTATCACTTGGCCTTTCTTCACGCCTATCGACGGATCCCTTTTCCTCGCCTTAGACTGGGTCGCCTCTCTTCCCGTGAGCAGTTTTATCAGCATTTTTGCATTCTGGAACTGCTGCTCAGTCTGGCCGATCCCTATGTTTACTACGACCTTGTCGATGTAAATATCATCCATTTGAATTACCCTATCCCGTCACTATTATATTGTCCACAATCGTGTTTATCTGCCCTGAGGCGGTCTTCACCATGACCTCCATTTTTCTCCTGCTGCTCCCCTTTCTTATCTCCTCTATTGTCCCTTTCTCAGTTGCGTGCTCGCCGCTTTCTATTAAGCACTCTGCACCAACCTTGAACGGCAGCACCTTGCTCACCTTTCCGTTTTCGATAACCACCGAATCATTCACTTTTGCTCCCTTGTTTTCGAAGTTTTCGCCGCTGTGCGTCATTATCATATCCTTTCCTTTCTTGAACAAGTACCTTCTTGTTACCTTGAGCGTCCTGCTGCTGCCTTTCGCCTTCTCTATTTCAATGTTTCCATGCTTGCCAATCACCACAGCAAACGACTCGTTTGTTGGCACAAGCTTCACTATGTCTCCCATTCCTATTGCGTAGGCCGGGTCGCTTATTACCTTCCCGTTCGCCTCGACCGCGCCCTTGTTCAATATCTTTCTTGCCTCCATCGCATTTCTTGCGTAGCCGAGCTTGTCTCTCAGAAGCGAAACCAATGATATGCTTTTCTCAAGGCTGTGCCTTCCGGCCCTCGGCTTGACGATGTACTTTGCAGCTTTCCTGCCTATCTTCTGGTATCTCGGCGCCGCAATCCTTTTCATATGCCTGCTATTGCCTTTGTTTGCCATCTATTCACCATCAGCCGCTAATATTAAGCTTTTCCTTCCTGTATTTGTCGCTCAGATTGAGGTCTGTTATGTAAAGGTTCGAGGGCCTTATCGGTATCATGATCTCCTTGCCCTTTGCCGTTTTTCTCGTTATGCCGTCTATATACACGAAATTGTTTTTGAGGTCGACTCTGTTTACCTTTCCGCTCTTGCCTTTGTTTTTGCCGCTTGTTACCTTTACAGTGTCTCCTTCCCTAACCCTCACGCTTCTCCTCTTTATGTTCAGCTTTTTGGCAAGCTGCTTGTCCAAGTGCGCATTAGCAAATTTCTGCATAATATGCAAATCGGCGTTGTACCTTGCCTTCCTTTGCTTTCTTGGCTTTGAGCTTACCATCACAACCACTAAACAATTCTTGACGCTATGCCAGCGACCTTAACATATCTTTCTATGACCTCTCTCGCTATGGGCCCTTTTATTTCTGTTCCGACAGGCAGGAAATCGTCGCCTACTATCACGCCGGCATTGTCCTCAAATCTTACTCTTATGCCTGAAGCCCTTCTTATCTCGTCCTTCTGCCTTATTATGACGGCTTTTACGACCTTCTTTATATACGAAGGGGAGCCCTTTTTGACGCTTGCCGAGACGACATCACCTACGCCGGCAGTAGCCATTTTGCCATGCCTTCCGCCCCTGCCTACGATATGTATTATCATCAATTCTGCCGCTCCGCTGTTGTCAGCGCATGTGATTACGCTGCCGGGCAGTAGTGTTTTCGAAATCTTAGATGACAGGCCTTTCATTTACTCTCCCTTATGCTTTTTGATTATTTCCGTTATCACAAAATTTTTTGTTTTGCTTATCTTCCTAGTTTCGGCTATCTTAACACTATCCCCGACCTTTGCAGATATGCAGGCTGGATTGTGTGCCGGTATCCTGGATCTTTTTCTTAAAGATCTCTCGTACTTGTAAACATAAAGCGTGTAATCCCTTTCCACTATCGCCGTTTTCTTAGCCTTGTCGCTGACTACCTTTCCTACGAATTCAACGCCCCTGGTTCTTATGCTGCCGTGTATGGCGCAGTTTGGATCGTTACACTCTACCATTTTACATGCCCCTGTTTTTATAAAATCTCATTGCCTTCTCGGTTCTTTCATAAGGTCTGAAGTCTATTTCTTGCCCATTTATTACATATCTTTTTTTACCAACATATATCTTAAATGTTGCTGTTTTTTTGATAACCCTTTTTTTTCCTTTCTCCGTCGCTATCACGAGCGTGTGCTTCGTCTCATCCTCGATTTCCCCTTCTGTGCCTTCCTGTTTTTTATCGCTGCATTTTAGGATTTTGACCCTAAAGCCTATAAGCTCGCGCAGTATTATCCCGTTGTCCAATCTGTCCATGTAAATAAATGGAACCGATATGAATATTAAGGCAACGATGCTGACATCTCTATTGGCAATGAAAATATTTAATTCTTTCGTATGCGCCTTTCCGCCTCATCGTCGTGAAAAAAATCAGCGTGCTGCTGCTATCTTATCACTATCTTGTCCGACACGTCAACAATCCTGTCGATGCTGTAAACTATGTTGTTGCCGAAGCTGGTACTCACTTGCATCATGCCCTTCCTCGCGTCTATCTTCAGCACCTTGCCTATAAGCGCGCCAAGCTCGTTCACCACTTCCTTGCCCTTTATGTTCCTGCTGATCACGGCCCTTTTCCTGAGCCATGATGTGAAGTTTGATATTGCAATCTCTATCGCTATGGCTATTATTATGTATATCAGAAACTGGCTGAAGTAGATCTGGCCTATGATCCACGCCACGAGCGAGTAGCTGACAATCCAGAAGAGTATGGAAGAGCCTATGTACATGCCATATTTGAAGTTCCTGAACACGTACCTGCTTCTCCTCGCGTCCATTATCCTGCCTATTAGGTAAAGCAGCAGAACCACTGGAAGCAAGAACAGGAAGCCCTCTATGGCGTAAAGCCATGCATTCTGCAGGCCGCTAGCCTCATAGCTTGCATAATTTCCATAACCAACAAAAATGCCGGCAAGCAGGAAAGCAAGCGACCCTAGATAGAACACGAAGCTTGTCCTTCCGGTGCTTGCGCCGAAGCCCCTGAACGACTCGAGGAATTCGTCCTCGAAGCCAAAGCCCTTTATCGCCAGGTAAATGCCTATCAGCGCCACAGGCAATATCCATCCCAGCCCAAGCGCGTAGCTTATCGCGAATAGCAGGAGCAGTAGTGCAGGTATGCCGAAAATTATCCTTGCATAGTGCGGCTCCTTGAGCTTCTCAAGCACCGTGAAATAGGTGTTCTCCAGGCCCTTTGCCTGCTTTATCGTGACTACCTTGACACTGTTGATTTTTATCCTTGATTCGACAAGCGGCAGTACCCTTTCATCGCTAGCCCCGTCTGTGACGAACACGCAGGAATCCGCCTTATACTGTGTGAGAACCATCTCGAGTTGTCTTGCAATTTCCCTGTCTGCCTCGTAGCCCTCGCTTTCTGCGCCTGTGATAGTTGCTATGTTTACCGAATAGCCTTTGCTCTTGAGTTCGTCATAAAGCTTCACCGCGCTGAACATGGTGTTTGCATCGCTTTCTTCCGGGTCCGCGAGCGACAGCTGCGTCGCTGCGCTAAGATTCTGCACCCTGCCCAGCACCGGGCCTCGTATTCCAGTTTTTCTGTACAAATCGTTATCTATGTCTACCGCTAATACAAGTAGCCTCTCGCTTTTGTCTTCTCCACCACTCTTTTTTATGTATGTCATTGAATAAACTTAAAAATTCAAAATATAAAAATATACTCTATTCGTTTGACACGGGTGCTTCTGTGTTGTGCGCGACGGCTTGCACATGCATGGTGCAAGTCGCGTTGTCTGTGCCTACAGCTTGCCTATGTCCTTGACAACATCTATGTCGAGCGCTTTAGCTCCCGGCTTCCAGTTCGCCGGTATGACACACAGGTGCCCCTCCTTTGCCGGATGCTCGTATATATACTTGAGCCCAAGGAACGAGTTGTATATGTGCTCAACATCCTTTCCCAATGCATCGTTGAATGCCGCAAGATACTGCACCTTTCCGTCAGGGTCTATTATTATAAGCCCCCTCCTCGCGCTTCCGGATTCTTCGTTAAGGAATCCATATTCCCTCGATATCCTTTTGCTGAAGTCCTCAACCAAAGGTATAAGCGATTGCTTTACTCTGGGCGAGGTTTCGGTCCATGCCTTGTGCGAGTATATGCTGTCGGTGCTCACCCCAAAGATCACCGCGTTGTTTTTCGTGAAGTCATTGTAGCGCTCCATCAAAGCCTCTATATCCGTAGCGCACACGAAAGTGAAATCGCCCGGGTAGAAAGTCATTATCACCCACTTTCCCCTGTAATCCGAAAGATGTCTCTCCTGTATTGTCTTATCTTTTGGGAAATATATCTTTGCCGCAAAATCCGGTGCTTCTTTTCCAACTTCTATCATTGAATCACCTAAACATGAAAAAAGAATACGCAAATATAATTTTGTTGGCAAGTTTTAAATAAGTTATATGAGGTCAAATGTAGTAAAGTATAACTGGGTAATAAATGAAGCGATGCTGCACGCGCTTGCGCAGCGTATGCAGCACACTATTATTGATGTGCATATATTTACAATTTTTAATTTGCAAAACGCTCATATTTCCAGAAAACTATATATATCTGATTTTGAATATTGATAGGATGCAAGCAAAAACACAGGATAACAATCAGAAAGGTCGCTCAAGAGAGGACAGCTATCTTGAGGCTTTGAAAGTTTTGAGTTACAACGGCAAGGCCAGCTTTGACACGATCGCCAAGGTCTTGCATACGACAAAGACTACCGCGTACAACCAGTTTAAGGACTTGGTAGACGAATACGGGCTAAAGTTCGTCCCTGAGATAAACATCGATGGCATATGGAAGTACGAGTTCATAAAATTCACCCGGCCGCACAAGAAGCGCGAGATAGTCGAGGAGGCGCTGGAATCGCTGCCTGACGCGATAGGTTTTGAAGAATACATGATTTTGATAAAATTCTTGAACGGCAAGCCAAAAAACGAGGAAATACTAAACGCGATAGCCAATTCGTACGAGGCGCAGTTTGTCGCAACGCTTGACGGCGAATACGATCTGGTAATGTATGTCGTGGCCAGGAACTACATGGAAGCTGACAGGTTCCTCCTAAGTTTTGACGAAAAAATGTCCAAGTACAATATCGTGTCAGAAATGGACCGCATAATGCCTGCGTTCGGTTTCTTCCCGTTGAGCAAAAAGCTGATAGAACGGTTCAACATACCAGAATCGTATCTCGATCTGCTCCTTGGTCTTAGCGATAACGGAAGGGAGGAGCTGAAGGCAATAGCTGCAAAATTCAAGCGTGAGCCAGACAGGATAATGTATGCAATGGAGCGCTTGAGAGACACCGGAATACTAAAGCATGTCACATATTACGAGGAAAAGCCGAAATACAATGTGCGCGCGCTTATAAAGTTGACAACCAACAACGTCAGTGCGTTTCTAAAAAACAGGAACAAGTGGTTTCTGGACATGGTAAAAGACCAGGGCAGGCACAACGAATATATCTTCGTTGCAGACATATCAAATCCGACAGGCATACTGATGTTCATGAACTTCGAAACGAAGAAGGATCTGAGCAGTTTTGTCAAAAGGCTGTCAGATAATCTCAAGGTTATAAAAACAACCACAATAGGCATAAAAGATGTCCTGGTGGGCCATCTCGGCGTCAGGAACTTTGACATGCGCTACAGCATGCAGTACGAAATATTGGCAAACCAAAACCTAGTGCCGAAAATGAAAAAGGAACCAAAGGAAATAGAAGAAGAATACAAAGAAGAAAAGGATCTGCTGGACTGATTGCGTATGCCAAACAGTTAGACAAGATTAAGCATCTTGCTGTGCAATCTTATCCTTCCTCCAAAGTCGTCTTTCAGCACAGCGACATTTTTGCTAAGCACGATCTTTGGGCACCCTGCCAATCCTGATGCTACTACTACACTTTTTCCCCTGCTTCTAGTTACGTTCACCTAAACCACCCTGATTTAATTGGAGTTGAATAATTTAAAAAGCTCTCACCATTGCGCTTTTACATAAATATACATATTTTCACTATGTTGGTGCGCACTTCCCGCCTCTTCATATCAGCCTCAACACTCTGAGCCGATAAAAGTGCACAATTCCCTGCTTACCTCGCTTGGTGCAGAGTAATGCGGCGTGTGCCCCGCGCCCTTTATAACAACGAGCTCAGAGCCCGGTATTTTTTCATGCAGAAGCTTTCCATACTTTAGATCTATTATGCTGTCATTCTCGCCCCACAGCACCAGTGTCTTCACCCTTATCGCGGAAAGCGTGTCGGAGTCAAGAGCGCTATCGAATTCGGAATCAACTATGCTTTTTATGACGTAATCCCTGTTGCCGTTGAGTTCCATCACGCCCTTAATGAGCCTCGCCTTGTATTCTTCCGGATTTCCGCTTTTCAATATGTCGTCTAGATACTCCCTGAGTCCTGCTGCATCCTCAAGCACAAGCCCATCCAATTGGTAGCCTTGCGATGCATAATGCGCAGCAATCCACCCGCCGTACGAATTGCCAAACAGGCTAAAGTTGAAATATTTGACCGCCGACACGAATTCCCTTAAGGCTTGCGTTTGCGTTGTTATCCTGTACTCTATTCTCGGCGCGTCAGAATTTCCGTGACCTAAAAGATCTATGAGATACACGTCAAAATCGTCCGGCATGCGCGCGACGAGCTTTGCCCATGTTTTCGTATTGGCGCCTAGCCCGTGCAGGAAAATTATTCTCTTTTTGCTCCCTGCATGGTGCCTGTAATATATGGAGCCGAGCGAGGTGGGCACGTAACCTTCGTCAAAGTTGTCGTAGTTCATGTGCTCCCTATTTTGCATCTTGCTTTCCGTAGAAGAAATGTATTGGCCTGCCCGCCGCAGCCTCCGCCGCTTCCTGTATAAGCTCGCTGAACGTGGGGTGTGGGTGTATCGTCGAAGCGATATCTTCTATCGTGGCCCCCATTTCTATCGCCAGCGCGGCCTCGGCTATCATCGCGTTGGCATCTTCCGAAACTATCTCCACGCCCTTGACTATGCCGTTGCTGTCATATGCTATTTTCGCGAACCCTTCCTTCATGCCGAGCGCTATTCCTCTTCCAAGCGCGCTGAGCGGGAATTTTTTCACAAATACTCCCTCCTTTTCATCGACGCTTCCCGCCACTGCTATTTCCGGATCGGAAAATATGACCGCAGGCACAACAAGGTTGTCATACGAAGCATTCTTCCCAGCCGCCACTTCGGCAGCGACAACTCCCTGCCTTATCGCCTTGTGCGCCAGCATCGGCTCGCCTATGACATCGCCAACGGCAAGTATGTTCTCGTCTGCCGTACGCAGTGCGTTGTCAACCTTGACAAATCCTTTGCCATCAATTTCAACCTTGGTATTCTCCAGGCCTAGCTTTTTGGTGAACGGAACAAGGCCTATTGCGACAACAATAATCTCAGCTTCAATTTTGCTACCGTCGCTTAGGGTCAAGCTTGTCGAATCGTGCGATACTGGATTTGCGCCAGTATAAATTTTTATGCCAAGCTCTTGGATTCTTTTCTTCACTATGTTGACAGCCTCTCTGTCGAAGTGCGACAACACGTCGGATCTTGCTATTATCGCAACGTTCGTGCCGAGCTTTGCGTACAGCGTTCCTATTTCTACTGCCACATAGCCCGCGCCTATTATTACCATGCTTTTTGGGATGTGATCAAGCATCAGCGCCTGCTTGTAATCTATCACGTTGCCGCCGAAATCGAAGTTTGGCAGCGTGTTTGGCTCGGAGCCCGTGGCTATAATTGCCTTCTTGAATTCCAGCGTCTCGCCGCTGCTTACCTGCATGCTGTTCGAGCTCAAGAAAAAGCCCTCGCCCTTGAACACGTCTATGCCATACGAGTTGCACAGGAATCCCACGCCCTGCTCAAGCTTGCTCGAAACAGAAAGGCGCCAGTTCAGCAGCTCCTTCGGATCTATGCTGATATCCTTGGTGTGTATGCCGAAATTCTCAGAGTGCTGCGCCCTGTAGAATAAATCAGAAGCGTATATAAGCGTCTTTGAAGGTATGCACGCATAATTCAGGCAGTGCCCGCCTAGCTTGTTCTTCTCCACAAGCGCCACGCTGAGTCCTAGCTGCGCGGCTCTTATCGCCGCTACGTATCCGCCAACCCCTGCCCCAACAACGGCAAGATCAACCTTTTCCGGGACAAAACCCATGACCATAGACTCACCATCACTTAACTTCCCTTATCCATTTGCTTCCAACTAGGAAGCACCTTAATTTATCTGTTTTGATGTTCCCCTTTGCGCTTCCTATCATGGCAATGCTGTCATCAAAAAGCCAAGCCTTGCCAAATTCTCCAATAAATCTGCCCAAGCCTCTCCTGTAGCTGTACATGGGACCAGCACTTTCAGCCAAGCATCTCAAGGAAGTCCGGATCCTCAAGATATTTTATCAGCGCATTGCCAAATTTCACAGCTTCTGCTCCATCGACAACACGGTGGTCGAACGACAGGGAGAACGGCAGAACTTTGCCTACTTTTATCATGCCATTGTCGACAACCGGCATGTCCCTTATGAGGTGTATGCCAAGTATTGCAACATCTGGATAGTTTATCATTGGTACGGACAGGTAGCCTCCACCCAAGCTGCCTATGTTCGTTATGGTGAACGTGCTGTCTCTCATTTCATCAATGCTTATCGTTTGATCGAGAATCTTCTTGTGCAGCGCCTCTATCTCCGACGCAATCTCTATTATGCTTTTCTTGTCGGCACCTTTTATAACAATTACCTTTAGACCGTCCTGCGCCTCGGCCGCTAGGCCTATATTATAATATTTCTTCACGATTATCTCCTGCGTTTCGTGGTCGTAACTTGCGTTGAAATGCGGGTTTTCCTTAAGCGCTTCTATTGTGGCCTTTATTATGAACGGCAGCACAGTCAACTTTACTCCAAGCTTCTCCGCTTTTGGTTTTTCCCTCTGCACCATATCCCACAGCGCGGTTGCGTTGATAAGATCCATGTGCGATGCACGCGGTATGGTCCACGATGCCTCCATGTTTTTTGCTATGGCCTTTCTTGTTTGCGACAATGGCACCCTTTCTATCTCTTCGCTATGCTGCTCCTCAAGCACTTCAGAAAATTTCGGCGTAGGTTTTGGCTGCGACTGCTTTGCAGCAGCAGCCCTTATATCATTTTCAAGTATTCTTCCCCCCGGTCCGGTGCCTTGAACTTTGCTTATGTCAACGTTAAGGTCCCTTGCAAGCTTCCTGACAGCAGGCGTTGCAATTATCTCCTTTTCCATGGTCGGCTTTTGTTCCACGACCGCCTGCGCTTTCTGTGCGGGTGCCGCAGTCTGACCTTCATGTGCCTGCTGTGAAACGCCTGCACTGGCTCCGGCATTCTTCACGCCGTTTATCTCTTCAGGTGTTCCGATGAATGCAAGTGTATCCCCTACCTTTACATCGGTATCCTCCTTTGCAATACGCTTTATGGTGCCGCTTTGCGGCGCCGGAATGTTGACTACAGCCTTGTCCGTTTCTATCTGTACTATCGCTTGGTCGCTCTTTACAGTATCACCGTCTGCGACGAGCCATTTTTGAATATGACCTTCAGTTATACCTTCGCCGACATCTGCAAATTTTACCTCCTTCATGCAATCATCGCAATTTTATTTTTCCTTTCATTTTTCCTTTCATTTTCCATTTTTGAGCCGAAAACAACTTTCAGGCTGAAAGCACCTTGTCTATCGCCTTTGAAATCTTCACTTCGTTAGGCAGGTAATATTCTTCGTAGCCCGGGAACGGGTAGAAGAAACTAGGTGCCGCAACCCTGACAACAGGCGCAGAAAGGTCAAATATGGCTTTTTCCGCTATTCTTGCCGCTACCTCGGCTCCAACTCCGAAACTTGTAGGCGCCTCATGCACCACAACCGCCCTGCCAGTTTTCTTAACGCTTTCAAGTATGGTAGATTCGTCAAGCGGGTTTATGGTTCTAAGGTCTATTATCTCCGCGTCAGTCCCCTTCTTGCTTACCACATCGCTCACCACGTTTACCATGGTCCCATACGTTATTATTGTTATTGCGTTGCCTTCCCTTACCTTGCTAGCTTTGCCTATTGGTACTTCATAGCTCTCCTCAGGCACCTCCTGCTTGAAGAGCCTGTAAAGCTTTGTCGGCTCTAGGAATATGACTGGGTCATCAAGTTTCATTGCACTTATCAGCAGCCCTTTTGCATCGTACGGGTTTGAAGGCTCGACAACAACGAGCCCGCCGATATGAGAGTAAAATGCCTCCGGGCTTTCCGAATGTATCTCAAGCGCCTTGACGCCACCGCTCACTGGCGTTCGTACAACCATCGGCACGCTGTAGTCCCCTCTGCTCCTGCTTCTGTATCTTGCCGCGTGATTGACAAGCTGCTCGAAGGATAGGAACATGAAACCAGCGAATTGTATCTCCGGAATCGGATGCATTCCCCCAAGCGCCATGCCTATGGCAGTGCCAACAATTGCCGATTCCGACAAGGGAGGATCGACAACTCTCTTCTCGCCGTATTTGTCAAAAAGGCCGTCCGTTACCCTAAATACGCCGCCGTCCTTTCCGACATCTTCCCCAAGCAGAATCGCGTTTTCGTTATCTCTCAATATTATATCCAGAGCATTGTTCAACGATTTTACCATATTCATTTGCATGAAATCACCTATTCCTTCCAAAAATTCTCAGATAGCGCATCGTTTAGCTCGTTGTTCAGCACGTCGGGCATGAAGCTGTAAATGTTCTTATACATGCTTTTCGGATCCGGCCTGAATTCCTTCTCCACCTTTTCCACTGCCGCATCTATAGCACTTTCATGTTCCGCATTCATTTTGCTTTCTAGTTCATCGTTCCAGAGATTTTTCCCCATAAGGTAAAGCTTTACCCTTTTTATCGGATCCTTTGCTTTCCATGCATTGACTTCCTCTTCGCTCCTGTACTTGGTTGGGTCGTCCGAAGTGGTGTGCATGCTCATTCTGTATGTCACGCATTCTATGAGGGTAGGTCCATCTTTTGCGTTAGCCAGTGCATCTTTTGTCGCCTTATAAACAGCTATTACATCGTTGCCGTCTACCTGTATTCCTTTAATACCGGCAGCTATAGCCTTTTGTGCAAGCGTTTCGGCCGCGGTCTGCTTTTTGCGCGGCACGGATATCGCCCACTGGTTGTTCTCTATTATTATCACAAGGCGCAGTTTGTAAACTCCCGCAAAATTCATCGCCTCATAGAAATCGCCTTCAGAAGTACCCCCGTCACCTACATAACTGACTACAGCAGAATCAGCACCCTTGTACTTCATTGCAAAAGCAAGCCCTGCAGCGTGTGGCATCTGCGTGCCCACTGGCACAGCCACATCAAGGCTTTTTATTTCCTTCAGGCCCCTGCTTCCGTCTTCAAAGCCCTTCCAATAGGTGATAAAGTTTTCGAGCGGGTAGCCCCTCACCAGAAAAACGCCGTGCTGCCTGAAATTGGGCACAAAGTAATCGTTGCTGCGCATTGCCATTGCGCTTCCTATCTGTGTCGCCTCTTCCCCTACGAGTGGCGCGTATGTTGCCGCCCTCCCCTCTCTCTGAAGACTTAGCATTTTCGCATCCAAGGTTCTTGCAAAGCACATGTTCCTGTACATTTCAACAATTTTGTCGTCGCTCAAATCAGGAGGAACAAGCGATTTGTCAACATTTCCATTCTCATCCATTATCTGCAAATAATCTATGCTTCCCTCAAAAGCCTTACCCAACAAAAAATCACCATATAAACTTTATCAACAATTTATATATGCGTTTCCTGAAAAATCTTATATTTATGCTGGCATTATCTGTTTGATGTGATGAAGCTGGTAGCAGATTCGATGCTTGCTAAGCTTGCGAGATGGATGAGGCTTGCAGGCATAAGCGTTTACAGCACGCCGTACGTTGATGACAACAAGATCATAACGTACGTAAAGAGAAGGCGGGCATTGCTGCTCACTTGCGATACTGCACTTGCCAACAGGTCAAAGCGCCGCGGCTTCAATGTGCTTCTTGTTGATTGCAACGAAGATCTAGAGCATCAAATGGCGTTTGTGATACGCTCGCTGAAGTTGCACGTATCTGACGAGCCAAGCATGATATGTACAATGTGCAATAGCAAGCTGAAAAAAGTAAAAAAGAGCGCGGTAAAAGGGATTGTTCCGGCAAAAGCCTACGATTCGCATGACAATTTTTACATTTGCACAAAATGCAAAAGGGTATATTGGGAGGGCACGCACTGGAAAAGGATAAAAAACAGGATAAGCCGCGTGAAACGCATCATATGAGCGTTTCCTCTTCTACTTCTACTTCTCTTACGCCGCTTATCTTCCTAAGCTTTTCCTCTATGCTCCCGCTGCCCTCGCTGTCTTCATGGATAAACAACGCCTTTATAACCCGTATGCCAAATCCTATGTCGTCAAGCTGTACACCATTCGGCTTGAGTTCGCTGGCTATGTTCTTCTCTACCTCTTCCTCCTTGCCTTCTTCAGCATATATCTTGAAAAGTACTCCTACCTTTCCCATCATGGTCCCTCTAATCCACAAACTTCGCACGTGTATTTAGTGTATGTTTCCCTGCAGTGGCTGCATCTTATTATAGTCGATTTTCCGCATTTCGGGCACTTGAAGCTCACGTAATCGTTCGTAAGCCTTCCGCAAGAGCTGCATACTTTGCCTGGAAGTATTGCTATACAATCACCTATTTAATAATGAACAGTATAAACTATTTTAAAATAAACATATATAAAATAATTGCTCATGGGCATGTAGTGTAACTTGGACAGCACGACAGCTTGCGGAGCTGCTGGTTGCGGGTTCAAATCCCGCCATGCCCGTAAATACTCAATCACTGCATTCTCTTCAAATTGCCGTTTTTCCAATAACTGATTATCTCTTTGCCCTCTATGAATGTCAAGCCATTTCTTTCTGCGTATGATTTGGCATCATCCTTGCTCATTGATTTGCCGTTGTCTCCGAGCATTTCAACAATAGTGGCGGTTGGCAGCAGCCCGGCATTCTCTGTCAGGAACGTTGACAATTCGGTATGGCCAGCCCTTTCACCAAGCATGCCCTTAGAAGCTATAAGCAGGTTCACGTGACCCGGCGCCCTGAACTGTTTTCCAAACTCCTCAATCGCCATCTCCTTGCCGTTTTGCGCAAGTCCAATTATTTCGGAGAATTTCCTTATCGTCAATGCCCTGTCTGCATCCGATATGCCAGTGAACGTGTCCCTGTGATTTATCGTTATTGAGAACGTCGGTATCGACGCGTCATATTTTATGTCGTACGGATCTAGGCGTTTGAATATCTCCATGCCGCTTCTCTTGTATATGTTGATCAGATAGTCCAGACCAAGCTTCTCCGCGTTGTTGTAAGTAATCGTTGTGCAAATCAGGCCTCCCCCATCCTTTCTCATGCGCTTTATCTTTTCTGGCGTTATGAATTGCGAAGCCACAACTATATCGGTTTCCCTTTCCCTGCTGTCGCTGTCATATATCAATATGGGTTCGCCCTTCCTTAGCTTTTCCATTGCCTCGATAAGGCTGCTTTTATTCAACGGATCACTTAAACCTTATAGTGTCAAGGTTCATCGGTGCTCTTGCCTCAACCCTGAATCTCATGCCTATGCTCCTTGCAAGGTCGTCGCATTTGGTTTCTTCCCCATGCATTGTAAATATCTTTTTCGGAGTGGGCCTTATGCTCTGCATGAAGCCCATGAGCTGCCTCCTGTCGCTGTGCCCTGAGAAACCTTCAACTGTGTTCACGCCCATGTTTATCTTTATCGGAGCCAGTTTTCCATCTTCGTCTGGCAGCGCCACTTCCTTCAGCCCGTTTTGTACCCTTCTTCCTAGGGACATAGCGCTGTTGTATCCTACGAATATGAGCGAATTTTTTTCGTCACTCGCTAGCTCCTTGAAATATTCAAGGCTTACGCCGCCGTTTAGCATGCCCCCGCTTGCCAATATCACCGCCGGTCCTTTGTCAAGTATGTCGCTTCTCTCCCCTTTCGCCACTTCGAATATTTCGCTCTCGAACGGCGACCTGTTGCTCAATATTCTGTGCTGCAGGTTGAAGCGCAGATATTCTGGGTATGCGGTATGTATGGCGCTGGCCTCGAGTATCATTCCGTCAAGGTATATGGGCGCCTCTATCTTGTACTTTCCAAGCTCAGCTATGTAATTTTCAAGTACCAGCATAATCTCCTGCGATCTTCCAACGGAGAACAGCGGTATTAAGACCTTGCCTCCCCTGTCTATTGTGCGCTTGATGTTTTCCATTAACATTATTTCGGAATCCTGCCTGTCCGGATTTATGTCATTTCTGCCTCCATATGTGCTTTCTATGAACATCGCGTCTATTCTCGGATATTTGGTGTCTGCGGCATCAAACAGCCTGGTAAAGCCGTATTTCATGTCTCCGGAGTGTATGATATTGTACATGCCTTCGCCAATGTGCAGGTGCACTATGGCGCTGCCGAGTATATGGCCCGCATTATGATAAGTAAGTTTTATCTCGTCGGTTACGTTTGTCACTTCGCCGTAATCGCGCGTTATCATGTGCGTTAGCATTTTCTTGATATCTTTTTCATCGTAAAGCGGCGTTCCCCCTCCTCTTATCACCAGCTTGTGGTAGTCATAAAGTAACAGTGCAGCAAGATCCCTGGTAGGCGGTGTGCAGTATACCGGTCCATCGTAGCCGTATTTGAAAAGGTATGGCACGAATCCTATGTGGTCCATGTGCGCGTGCGTGAGTATTACCGCGTCTAGCTCGTTTAGCGTCATGTTTGCGCTGTCAAGGTACGGGAATGACTTGTTTTCTCCGTTGCCGTTTGCATCAGCGCCGCGCACGCCTGGCTCCGGGCTTATCCCGCAGTCTATGAGCACCTTGGAATGGTTCGTTTCCAAGAGCAGGCTGCTTCTTCCAACTTCCCTGAAGCCTCCCAATGCGGTGGCCTTAAGCCATTCGCTTTTCATAACTACCTGGTTTATTCTTTTTCCAATCCCAATAAGGAATTTCTTTCTAAACTCGCTCTCCTTAAACATGAGCTGCCTTACACCGCTTATGACATCGCTATTCATCGTCGGTGTTCTTAGCACTCTTGGCATCCAGTTTGTCGCGCTTACGATTGCCTTAAGGGTTGAGCCCCCTTTTCCTATGACAAGCCCTGGCTTCAGTGCTTCTATGTACGCTTCGCAGAATTCTTGGGAAAACCTGACATTCGATATTTCTGCCTCCTTTGGCACTATCTCTTTTATCTTTTCAGCCGCTTTGTCAACCGCCATAAGCTTTGATGGATCGCTCCTTACAAGCAGTTTTTTCTTTACAGCAGCAGATATGTTGCGTATCAGGTTTTCATCATTGTATACCCTGCTTACGTTCATCACGTATACTGCTATGTCAGGTCCTTCAAACTCGGCCCTCACAAATCCAGCATCCGCGGGCAAAAGTTCCTTTATTTTGTCGAAGATATTTATCTCTTCCCTAGCTTCTTCCAAACTAACCACTCAAAATTTGCAGTAATACCTTAAGAGAAAGTCCAAATCTTTTGACTAAAGTATAC
>ERZ1669250.435-NODE-435-length-19331-cov-4.129747_pt1 | contig 19331 bp, 16 predicted proteins | sample MGYA00579295_ERZ1669250 | MGnify/ENA primary metagenome ERZ1669250 (study PRJEB41166, sample SAMN08046056) | hot springs metagenome | biome: hot spring; feature: acid hot spring; material: thermophilic sediment; isolation source: thermophilic sediment from acid...
GGACTAGTACTGGGTGAGCTTACCCGAGCCCGAGCCCTTCAATCAGACACTGGCGGCCTCTCTCATGAGTTCGGCTGGCTATAACGTCAGCATATCCCAGATACCGTTTGCCGTCTCCTCGACGTCTCTTCAACAGGGAAGTCCGTTGACCGTTTTCGGCTACTTGCTTTACGAGGGGCATCCGCTGCAGGGAGCCACGTTAACCGTCATGGCGGGTAAGCCGTTCAAGCAGGTTGCCAAGGCGGTGACCGGACCTTCCGGTATGTTTAACGTCACGCTGACGCCTCCGTCTGGCACATACTACGTCCAGCTCACTTACCCAGGTAACGAGACAGCGCTTGGACTTGTTCCGCCCCTCTCGTCTGTGGAGGCCGGTCCCATAAAGGTCACGAACTTCTGGGTCTCGAACGCCATATACTTGGCCGCCTTAGCCGTGCTTTTGGTTTTGATTGCCGTCATATTGTGGCATCGGCTAAAGGCCAGAGGGACCGAGATCCCGCGAGCCCGGGAAACGGCTCCTCAAGAAGACATTGTCCAAATCTTCCTTCACATGACGCGAGGGCCCAAATTTAGGCCGGCCCACGGGCCAAGCCGGAATTAATATATAAAGGCGATGGTATTTTGCTGCTTCGCTTGACGGGGCCACATGGCTCGATCGGCCTCAAAAGATCGGAAAAATCAAAAAGGAGTAAACTACCCCGTCCTTACGGGCGCGGTCTCTGGCAGGAAAGATGAAAAATGGGCCAAAGCTGCACCGCATCGTTATGAACTCAGCGCAATTAATTGGCAAGGGCATTGCTGCATGTCGGTAGCGATGAGTTTTATAGGCTGCAAAATCCGAACGCGGGTTGGGATGCCGCGCCATGAAGCTCCGTGTTCCCTTAGAGCTCCTGGCTTCGTCATTGGCGCCAAATCACAGACCATAGTTCGCGCGATGGATTGTGATCTAAAATAGATGGCGCAAGCGTGAGAAATTAAAGCGCACTTCGATTCCCGATCGTCGTCTCTTGGCACTTGCCGTTCGCGTAGACGATCGCCTTGCTGAATCCCTTGGGGGCTTTCCAGCGCGACCCATCATAACTGGCTACAGATCCATCGTAAAGCACGACGCTGCCACGCCCGAACGCCCTGAGTTCTCCTTGCATCGGTATTATCGCGTTTTCCCTGATGAAGAGAGGATAATCTCTATCGGTATCGATCCACTTTGGTCCCTCGTGGATCTCGCAGCTCCAAAGGTCTGCCCACCTGCCCTTTGGCAGATACGCCTTCCTATGGGTGCCGTAAATCTGAGGGGCGTAAAGAAGCGCCGGGCCCAGCAAGTACTCGTCGAACATACCGTACGTCTTGGGGTCATCCTGGAACTCGTAAAGCAGGGGTCTGACGATGGGGTGACCTGTCTCGTGGGCCTCCCTTGCCAACGAGTACATGTATGGAAGGAACTTTTCCCTTATGGCGATCGCCTCCTTTATCTCTTCCTCGTTGTAGAGGTTGAAGGGCTCCTGATCGTTGCCGCTTTTCTCCTTGTGGTTTCTGTAGAGGGGGAAGAAGAGGGCGGCCCGATAGTACTTCAGGACCAAAGATGGGCTGCTCCTACCCGCAAAGCCGCCGAGGTCGCATCCCACGAAGGGGATGCCAGAAAGCGACATCGAAAGCACAAGGGATAGCTGAAGCGTCACCGCCTCCTCGGTGCTGGAGTCATCTCCGGTCCATATCATGGCGTACTTCTGTATGCCGGCGTAGCCAGCCCTGCTGAGCACGAAGGGTTTGTCTTGGACTTCCCTTAAGGCGTTATAGGTGGCCATTGCCTCGTAATAGGGATAGGCGTTTCTCACGAGCTCGTGCCTTAGTTTCCTTCCGTCAGCGAGCGCGTGAACCACCGGCCCGCGGAAGTCATGCTCTTGGGTTAACGTGGCTGGCTCGTTCATGTCGAGCCATATGCCGTCGATGCCCCGTTGCACCCACCTCTTTATCTCCTGCCCCCACCAGCTTCTGCACGCCTCGTTAAAGAAGTCGGGAAAGGCACAGGCCCCTGGCCACATCCTGTCGACGTAGAGGTTTCCATCCTCAAGCTCGCAGTAATGCCCCATGCCGCTAAGAAAGGCCTCGTAGTTCTGATCCGCCCTTATGGCGTGATCGACGATCGTCACGACCTTTGTTCCTGCCTCGTGAAGCTCATCTATCATGCGCTTGGGGTCCGGAAAGTTCTCTCCCCACGTGAAGTCCTTGTACTTGTCCATGTAGTCTATGTCCAGATAAATGGCGCTTAGGTTCACGCCCTCTTGTCTGTGCTTTTTCACGATTTCCGTGACGTAATCCTGCGGAAAGTAAGTGTACCTGGAGGCCTGATAGCCAAATGCCCAAAGCGGTGGGTCGAGGGGCTTTCCCGTAAGGTCCGTGTACTGCTCTACAACCTCCTGAACGGAGGGACCGTCAAAGACGAAAAGCTCAAGCTCGAGCTGCGGAATCGTCACGATTACCTGATCATAGCGCGTTACCCCGAAGTCAAAGGTCATTCTAGACGGGGAGTTGAAGAAGAATCCTCTTGCCCTCCCGTTCTCCAGGGAGATGAAGAATGGGATGGATACGTACATGGGATCCGTTCCCCAGCGGTAGCCATAGGCGTCCGTGTTCCACATCACCACCCTTGTCCTGCGCCTGTCTAGTTCAAAGGCCTTTTCGCCCAGGCCAAATATGTGCTCGTCGAGTCCCAGGGGTTTCGTGACCGACAGGGAGCCTTCCCCATCCTTAAAGGAAAGCCCAAGATCTGCGATCAGCTCCTGCTTGTCGGGATTCCCGCTGAACTCAAAGGTGACTACTGGCTTAGGGTTGTTGACCAATATCCTGTGCGTTTTTTCCTTCGTTTCAACCGATAACTTGATCATAAGGGTAAACGGGATTTGGCTTTACGCTTTCCCCGTCGGTAGAATCGGTATGATCGGTAGAAGACGTCGTGCTTACCGGATTGGCAAAAGGACGCGCGCGCGACGTCGGTCTCCATCTCCAAGCAGTCTCCCCTCACTTTGACGCTTCTTATGACCTTAGGCCTCCGCAGGGCGTTTAGCTTGGTTATGAGATCGGAAAGGGCGGGCGTTGTGCTCCAATCCATGCACCTCCTGTTATCAGGGTCTGCGTTTCCCTCCATGGGTACCTCATCCCCGTAATACAGAAGCGGCGTGCCCGGCAAAATGTAGATGAGAGCCAGCGCCGCTCTCATTTTGTCTTTTAGCAGCGTGAAGGCCCTTGGCGTGTCGTGCGTCCCGAGGAAGTTCCAAGAGTTGAGCGCGAAGGGGCGAGGGAAAAACTTTCTCTGCTCGAGGATCACCTCTTCGAGATCTCTTGCGCTGACCTGCCCTTGGAAGAACTTCATGACGACATCCCACAGCTGGTAGTTCATTATGCCGTCGACCGCGTTGAGCCACATGTAGGGCTTCTCCCATATCTCAGCTATGATCGGCTTGGCGACGTAGTTCCTTAACTCCCAGAGGCGGCACGGCGGTATGCCGGAAGCCACGTCTACCCTGAACGCGTCGACGCCGAAGGTCGACCAGTGCCTGAACGCGTCCTTTATCCATTCGACGGCGCCATCGTAGTTGAGCTTTGGCATGGACTTCGCGTTGGCGAAGGTATCGTATCCATTCTCATCCATGTAGTACCACTGCCTGAACTTGCCATCGCGAAGTGCCTCAAGGAAGTAGGGAGACCTTGAGCTAGTGTGGTGAATTGGCATGTCGAGTATGACCTTAAGGCCCAGGCCGTGGGCTTTGCTGAGGAAGAAAGAAAAGCCGGCGTTCCCACCAAGGTAATTGTCAACGTTGAAGAAATCCGTTGCGTCGTACCTGTGATACGATGGCGACGGGAATATGGGCGTCAGGTAAACGGCTCCAAACCTCATTGCCTTAACGCGATCGAGCTTGCCAGCCATGGTCCTTAGATCCGCTCCCCTCCTCTCTCCACTTTGCCTCACGCACAGGAACCTGTCCACAAAGATCTGGTAAATGGAGCTTGTGCTCCTTTTCCGACCCATTGCCTCGCTTTCTGGGATCACGAGCGCGTTTTCGTTTCCCTGAGGATCCGGATCGAGCAGCTGCTTTCCATCGATCTCGTAGTGATACCTGTAGCTCCCGGGAGGAAGGGCGACGTTTGCGCAGATCTCCCGCCCGCACCACTTCAGCTCAACGGAGCCCCTGCTGTGAGCGTTAAAATCCCCTATCACGTAAGCTGACCTCCTGAAGCTTTCCGGCCTTGAAAACCTCACGAAGTAGTACCCGTCTCCCCTTTCCCAGATGCTCACTGGCATGCTTAATTGACGTCGGCTGGCTTTTAGCCCTTCGGACAAGGGTTTTATTTCAAAGCGAGAATATCATATGAGACTCGCTTGGGCCCTTCTCGCGCTTTTACTGCTTCCCTTTCCGGGCGTCCTCGGCCAAGCCAGCGGTAACTTCGTCTTCTACGCCGATCCGGTAGCCGTCTCCGCACGCGGCGTCCTGCTTTACTCGTCGGCGCCGTTCGTGCTGGGCGTCTATTCCTCGGGAAAGCTCGTGAACACCTTTATGGTTCCAGCTGGGCAAAGCCGCGTAAGCCTTCCGCCAGGTAATTACCAGCTCAGGGCGACAAGCAACGGGATAACGAGAAGCGCTGAGGTTCAGGTCGTGGCTGACCCCAAGCCCATATATGTGGCCATTGTTTGGCATGACCATCAGGCACCCAACTTTTATCCCAATGGCACGTTCTTCTCCAATTACGCTTTTTATCACGTTTGTTCCGACGAGCTCCAGCCATACTACCGGTACGGGGTTTACGCTTTCAAGGCGCAGGCGCTCCTTAACAATCCCGGCATAAACGTATCAGAGGAGGTATCTCCTCCTCTCTTGCTTCAGTGGGAGATCGCGACGAGCAAGGGATATGAATACCAGGGTTCGTACTATCCTCCTAACGGCACCTGCGCCAAAGAGGTTCGCTGGGTCATGGACACTTTTCTCAACCTTTCCAGAGAGGGAAGGGACGAGTGGTTAACCAGTTTTTACGCACATCCCATCTCCGGATACATATTATCCCGCTACGGTTGGTTCAACTTGATGAAGGAAGACCTGATCATGGGAGAGAACATAACGGATTCGTTTACCGACGTTACTCAAAAGGGGGCGTGGTTGCCGGAAATGGCCTTCACGATGAAGGATGTGGACCTCTTGAACGAGAGTGGGATCAGGTTCACGGTACTTTCTTATGGCGAGTACCTGGGAGCTGAGGCGGCCCCCGGATATAAAAAGTCATCGCCTTTCCAGCCCTACGTGGTCGAAGACCCCAGTACCGGGAAGACCACTGTGGCGTTTTTCAGGGATTCCGCCATATCTAACTACATAGCTTTTCAGAACAACGATGCCACCGCCCAGCAGGCAGCCCAGTCAGCTGAGGCAGTCGTTCAGATGATCTACAACGCCACAAATGGGACGTCTGGAGTCGTGACCATTGCGTTGGACGGGGAGAACTGGATTTTGGACTCGAAATATCCCTATAACTCCGCGCTCTTCCTTAACGACCTTTACGCCTTGCTGGACCAGGAGGAGGCCGAAGGCGTGATGGACACGGTCACCCTTCAGCAGGCCCTGGAAAAGGTGCCCGCAACGCAGGTGTTGTATTACGTCCCAACGGGTTCATGGGTTGACATGAGCTTCGCGAAGTGGACAACGCAGGCGCAGAGCGTGCAGCTACCCATGTGGGATGAGCTCAACGCAGCTCACTCCGCGTACAAGGCGGCTCAGCTACTTGGTGCCAATTTCTCAACCCTTAGGAAAGCGCAGATAGGGCTTTTCCACGCGTCGGATTCCGATTACTACTGGGCGGAGTACGTTGACCCAGGCCCGGTATCGGTGTGGTGTAAATACGTGGAGGGCCTTCTTCAGCCAGTTCTTGGAAAGGAAAACATAACGGTCTCGGCCTACTCCGGGGGACTGAAAGTCCGCGTCGCTAACGGCTTAGATCGCGAGGTGAACCTCTCCGTCATCGTGGGCGGGACGTTTAGGCCCGCAAACGGAACCGCGCCCTTTAACTACACCGTGACGTTGGCACCGTACTCGTCCATCGCCCTCGCCTTCAGGGGAAGCCCGGGAAGCAATGCCACCGTTCTGCTGGCCGCTTCGCGTTATCCATTTAAGAGCGTATCCCTGACCCAGCCCTCGTACTCTTTCATACTGATTTACGCCGTTGTCGTGATCGGTCTCGTTACATTGATCGCGGTCTACTCTCTGAGGAGGCGCAAGGCGCTGAAGTCGGATTCGACTTACACTTAAACGCGATGGCGATTGAAAGGTATGCAGCGCGCCACAAGGCTTGTGGTTGCCCTAGTCGTCATCGGTCTCGTGGCTACAGCCTCGCTTGCGTTTCTTAGGAGCGGAGGAAATCACTTCCTGAGCTACACGAGATATCCGGACTTCCTTTTGCTGAGTAATTGGTGCAACGAAACGGCTTGGATTTCCACAGGTAACGAGGATCCCTATTTCCCCGGGTACAACCTCTCAATTCAGAGCCTGTACTGCGGTCATTACGGGCTGTTGCCAGTGAAGTTCTACGTGCTCACCGGTGGAAAAACCTCGGGTGCCGAGCTCGACATTAGGAACGAGGTCTTGATAAATCAGAGCGATGGAACGACTCGCTTCATCTTCCCTCCATCGTCAAACCAGCTGGACATCTCGCAGGACCTCTTATCTGGACCAGTAAAGGTGCTCTTCGTGGAGAAGGCGGCCTATCCCGTAAGGTACTCCATGGGGCAATCGGCTTTAACCCTGCTCACGCAGCCTACCATAACGCTTTACATGCCGGGAGGGGAGTTTCTTGCGTCTTTCAGCAACGGTGAGTTTCAGGTTCTGGCGGAGTGTCCGAGCTCCAACGCGACCCTGGGCGTGGTGATAGGAAGCTCCGTGCCCATGGGCCTTGCTGCCGTCGAAAGCCTGAACGCCAGAGAGGTAGAGGCGTGGCTCAATTCGTCTAGAAAGCCAGATTTGGAGGGAGACCTTCTGAGCCTTTACTACAGGTCCCTTCTGCTGATAAAGGATGACCAGAATCCCTACATCGGGTGCTTCGTGGCGTCACCATCTCCGCCTTACTTCTACGCTTGGGTCAGAGATGGGTCTTTTTCAGCTATGGCCCTTGCCGATTCTGGACATCTGAGCTCGGCCCTAAAGGACTGGAAGTGGATGGCAGGTGAGATCGTGAGCAGCGGCCAGCAGGCCGGAACCTGGTATACCCGCTACGATTTTTGGACAGGTTCTCCTGACGAAACCGCGCCGACGGAATACGACAGCGTAGGGCTCTTTCAGCTTGGAATTTGGCAGCTCTACCTAAATTGTGGAAATGCCAGCGAGGTGAGGCCTTTCATTCCGGCCATAAACTCCTCGCTCACGTGGGAGCTTCGTCAGATAAAGTCGACGGGCCTCATACCGGAGGACGCCAGCGTGTGGGAGGATGATCACGCCTACAATTTCTGGACCGAGGCGTTTGATGATCTGGGAATTAGGGACTCCGCGGAGCTTTACTCGGCCCTGGGAATGAAGGCGGGCTGGGTCCTCCTTCTTTCGCAGATGCTGAACTCCAGCATGGCTCCGTTCTACGGAGCTCAGGGGTTTGCGCAGTATGCGCTACCTAGCAACAGCGGGCTTCAGGCCTACGAGATCCCCGATTCCTCGCTAATAGCGCCCATCGATTACGGCTACGTATCGCCTACGTCGCCGGAGGCGGTGGCCACGGTGACGGCAGCACAAAGGTACTTGATGGTAAAGGGAGGGTTGGCTAGGTTTCTAGGAGACACTTACCATTACGGCTGGGATAGTACGGGAAAGATGCCGCCATGGATAATAACGACCATGTTTCTGGCGATTTATTACGAGCAGGTGGGCAACTACACAGGAGCCCTATCGCTCCTCGAATGGTGCGCCGCGCACCAGCAGGGCGGGCTTCTGCCCGAGGCCATTGACCCCAACTACGGGAACCCGCTGCCCACGACGTCACCATTGACGTGGTCAGCAGCCATGTACGTGATAGCTTCGCTTGGCTACGCCCCTCAGTAAAGCTCGAGCCTGTAGTACAAGTAACCCAAGATGAGGCCATAGACGACGGCCATGATCGCGTTTACGGCGATGAACGCGCCCAAAAGGGCGGGGCCAAACTTCTCGTAAAGGTATATGTCTGCCATGTTGAAGAGAAAGAGCAGTATTCCCATGGCCATCCCCTTGAAAGCGGGGCTCCTTCCGGGTATGCCGTTGTACTTCCATCCGTATATGAGACCGAAGAAGGCACCAAACACGACAGCGGAGGACAGCGTGGACACGATCGAGCTTTCCAGCACAGGAAGCGTTGGCGCTAACCCCAGAGCCCTTTCGACGGTTTGAGCTGCGAAGATGCTCACCAGGGATATGTACGACGACTGGCCAAGGCCGTAGACCAGCCCACCTGCGGCGCCGGCTAAAAGCCCCGATGTCTTGGAGCCCATAGGATAGTCCCGCTCTGCCTTTTATGCATCTCTGAAGGGACTTGTCGCAGGAGTGGCGCCCGAGACGCGCTTGGTTTTCATCCGCTTGCTGGCGCAGGCTAGGAAGCGACCCAGTGGCCGTTGGTAGCCGCCGTATGGAAGGCCGAAAGCTGGCGCAAACGCGACGTCTCGCGCAAGTCATGAGAGCTCCCTGATGTGCGTTGCCCCGAATAAGCATCAAGACGACGACCAACCCCCTCTTAAGAGCGTTAAGCTTATGTGCCTCTGCCTCCTAAGAGTGACCACAAAATGGCCAAGTGTCCTTATGACGGCACGGAAGTGCCAACCCCAACTAAGACATGGACCATGTTGGGCAAGCCCATGGGAGGAAAGAGGGTAAAGCTCACGAATGGCATATTCCACTGCCCGACCTGCAACAGGAACTTTAGGGCCGTGGTGAAAAAGGAAATAGTGCCTGCGTGAGACAACTTAATTTTTTTCTCCTTTTGCTATGGGTTATCCCTCAGCATAAGGGCGGCCCGATACCGCTTAACGCGCACGCAAGGCGTGGCGCCATGTCCCATCGCGCGATTCTCATCATCGGGTGCCATCAAAAAGGGATTAAAAACCGCAATTCGGCTGGGCTCGGGAGAGAAAGCATGGGAGAAGTTGCCCCGACATTTGGGCGGTGATTGAGCAAGAACGCGTTCATGGGTTGAGGAAGCAGGATAAACCTCCGCTTAGCGCTCCTTCCTTGGGTTATTTTGCCCAAGCGCACGGAGCCCTACCGTCGGATTCCGCGCTCAGACATCCGCCTTTAAGATAAGGCCCCTCGCCTCTTAGCTCGTCTCCGTCCGGCTAGGAACTCCATCTGAACTATCCTATCCATTACCTCGACCACTTGCCTTTGAAGCTCCTTCAGCCTTGCCCGATAGTCCTCGTCGCTGATCGTCCCCCTCTTGTGTTGTTCTTCAAGCTCCTCTATGTCTCTGGTGAGTTCCTCTTTCCTCATCTCGAGCTGCTTGAGGGCTTCCTCGGGATCTAACTCGTCCGACATATGAAATACGCGCGGTGGCTTTTAAATATGGGATTGGCTTGGTTGATTCGTCCGCTCGCAGGTTGAAATGCCCGATAAGTCTAAAGCTCGGGCCGCTTGGAAACAGAGTGATGAGATTGACATACGAGCTGGAATTTAGCCCTGATCGCTTTGCCGTAAGGGTGAAGAGTAAAGGCGAAGAGCAGCTAATTATTGAGGCGCCCTACCAGTTGTCTGATGCCGTTGAGGCGGACGGCAAGCTGACTTTTCACATGAGCGCAGGGCAGGACAAAAAGATAACGGCGGAGGTCGTAAGGCGTGAGGCGAGCGCCTCCTTCTCCCTTGAGTCAGAGAACGACGTGGAAATTGCCCTTTCCTTCAGGACGCAAAAAGAGGTCTACGGGGCCGGCTTTCTGGTTCCCCAGCACTTTCCCCTCGAGGGTGAGCTTAAGGTCGACTCGTTTCCGGCGGGCAACGTGCAGCTCCCATACGTCTTCACCTCATCTGGGGTCGGTCTCCTTTTCATGGATTATCCCCAGCTCTCGGTCTCCTTCAAGAAAGATGGCGAGCAGAGCGCGCTGTTGACCAAGAAGGTAGGAAGAAAGCTGCGCTTCGAGCTCCTCTTGGGGAAGAACGTCAAGGACCTCTACGGCATGTTCATTGAAGAGGTCGGAAGACCGGCGTCGGCCCCCTCGTCCTTCCTCTTTTCCCATCCCATCTACAGCACGTGGGCTGAGTACAAGAAGGCCGTTGATCAGGACAAGGTGCTCTCCTACGCGCGCGGCGTCTTGGACAGGGGCTTCCCCGTTGGAACGCTTGAGATAGACGACAAGTGGGAGGTTCACTACGGTGACTTCACCTTTGACGCTCAGAAGTTTCCCGACCCCTCAACGATGGTGAGGAGAATTCACGAGATGGGATTCTCGGTGACGCTCTGGGTTTACCCCTTCATAAATGTCGAGTCCGAGAACTACGAGCTGGCGGCCAAGCAGGGATGGTTGGTGTCGGACGGGGGTTCTCCGCTCAAGGTCAGGTGGTGGAACGGGGAGGCTGGCCTCATCGACGTAACGAATCCGAGGGCCAGGGAGTGGTTTAGGACCAAGCTCCTCGTCCTGCAGAGGGATTACGGCTTTGACGGGTTTAAGTTCGATGCCGGCGACGCGGGATTCTTCAAGGATGGGGCCACGAGCTTCGCCGGGGTAAGGCCATCGGAGTTCACGGACGCTTACATGGGATTCATAGCCGAGAGCTTTGGGCAGACCGCAGAGACAAGGGTGAGCACCTTCTCCCAGCGCCTTGGTCTCCTCACAAGGCTTGGCGACAAGGACTCTAGGTGGGGCTTGGACAACGGCCTAGCGTCGGTGATCACGTCGACCCTGACCTACTCCATGCTGGGCTACCCCTTCGTGATGCCGGACATGATAGGGGGAAACGAGTACAGGGATGAGCGGTGTGACCACGAGCTGTTTACCAGGTGGGTTGAGGCATCAGCGCCCATGCCCTCGATTCAGTTTTCCATAATTCCCTGGAGGTACGATGAGAATACAACGGCACTGGCAAGGGAGTACGCCTGGTTCCACGTGACTATCTCGAAGCTCACGCTGAAGCTTGTGAAGGAGGAAACGCTTAAGGACGGTTCGCCCCTCATAAGGCCGCTCTTCTTTGATCACGAGGGGTACTTTGACTTGGCTGATGAGTTCACTCTTGGCGATCGCTTGCTCTTCGCTCCCGTGGTTGAGAGAGGCGCCAAATCGAGGGAAGTCAAGCTTCCAGATGGAAAATGGATTGACCTGTGGACCGGAGATGAAGTGGTTGGCCCTGCAGCGCTGGAGTGCGATGCGCCGATTTACAAGCTTCCTGCTTACGCCAGAAAGGGAGCCATTGACGAGCCCCTGCTCAAGGAGATCAGGGAAGGTATCGAAAGGATAAGGGCGTTGGGCGAGGGAGCGTGAGGCGAGCCCCTCGATGGCTCCTTTTGCGAGCGCTTTTTGCGATCAGCCCCGAGCAGTTCAACCGATGCTTGAAACCTTTGGGGGTTCGGCCATCGCCTCAGCCCTAATTGCGGTCGCGAGGCTAACCCAAAGCCAGCGCTTGAGCCTATGCGCTGATGGAAGCGGCCGGCCACTTGAGCTTTTTATCTTTCCGATGATCAGGCGGCGGCGAACCAGCGATCACGGGAGATAGGGCCTAGGCTTGAGGTGGGCGATTTTCAGCGCGTGGCGCAGCGATCGAGGGCGAAGACCTGGGCGCAAGCAGCGCGAGGCCGCAAAATGAGGGCTACAGGTTTAAATCGCGACGGCGATGATAATTGGTAACGAATTTGAGAGCAGTATGGCTTCTTGCTCCTGGGAAACTGGAGATGCGGGAAACTGAGGACATCGAGCCGGGAAGGGGAGAGGTCAAGGTGAGGGTTAAGGCTGTGGGCATATGCGGGAGCGACGTCAATTACTACAACGGGATCAACTCTTGGGCGCTTCACACAATTGGGGACAACCCCCTTTTGCCTCCCTCCATACTTGGGCATGAGGTGGCCGGCGAGATAGTGGAAGTTGGTGAGGGAGCGAGGAGAAAGGTCGGAGAGAGGGTGGGGATAATGGCCATGTTGCCGTGCAACGAGTGCGAGCAGTGCAGAAGGGGGCGGTACAACCTCTGTTCCCATGTGCTGCACATGGGGCATGACGGAAACTGGTCTGGGACCGGCCTCCCGCACAACCCCGGAGGATATGCGGACTACGTCACGGTCAAGGACTTCCAAGCGGTCCCAATCCCTGATTCTGTTTCTTACGAGGACGCCACGCAGCTGGACGGCACGGCTGTTGCGGTCCATGCGCTCAGGAGGGCAAACATATTTCCCGGAGATACGGTAGCGGTCATAGGCGCTGGCCCCATTGGGCTCCTGGCACTGCAGGTGGCCAAGGCCTATGGCGCCGGAGGGGTGATGGCCGTGGATGTTGAAGAGGCACCGCTTAAGGTGGCCAAGGAACTGGGTGCCGACATCGTGGTTAACGCGAACGAGGAGGATCCGGTGGAGGCCGCAAGGCAGTTTAGCCCAGGCGAGAAATACGACCAAGGGGTGGACCTAGTGCTTAACACGGTTGGAGGAGAAACCGCCGTGGAGGGGCTGAAGATGCTCAGGAGGGGAGGGAAGGAGCTCCTCTTTGCTGGCCTTCTGCACACCCTCAAGGACTTTGACATGATGCTACTGGGAGGGGAGAGGGAGTTAACCAGCACGGCCAACAACCAACCTGAGGATTATCCCATAGGAGTAAAGCTCATGGGCGAGGGGAAGGTCAGGGCCAAGCCCTTTATAACTCACGTCTTCTCCCTCGATGAGTACCAGAAGGCCTTCGAGGTCTCCCTTAACAAGGGAAAGTACGGGGCCATAAAGGTAGTCATGAGGCCTCGAGGGCGAATCGGGCCCATCGCTTTACGTACTTGGTTAAGTCGTTCGGGCAGCCCTTTTCTCTCACGCGTAGCTTTGGTATACCGCGGGACTCGTAAGGCTTAGATTTTCGAATTCAAGTTGGAAGCTGACTTGCGTTGGGGTCAGTCCCCTTAACGCTGATGAGGAGCTCCTAGTATTCAGGTTGGCAATTGCCCTCTGCAAGCCTAGGGGACGCCATCTAACGATTGCACAAAGCGCACGGATCCCTGGGAAGTGCGGCGAGGCGCGGTAATCAAGAGGCGGTGGGTCACGCGTCAGGCCTTTAGGAAGAAGGCGTGAGATGCCCACAACGCCGCCGTAATAGGTCATGCGGCCGAGAAGCCCGTGAGCGTGAGGAGCGTCGCGATTTACTGGGTTTTGGCCTGATGGTTCCGAAGATGTCGCGGGTTGCAAGCCGTCGGGAACGTGCTGAATGGGGTCTCGTTCCATGCTTATAAGTTGAGGTGACTATAATCGCGGCCAAAATGAAGGCATTGGTTCTAGAGGATGTCGGTAAGCTTGCCGTTAAGGACATACCCGAGGCTAAGAGGGAAAAGGGTCAGGTGCTCATAAGGGTAATGAGGGGAGGTATATGCGGCACCGACCTTCACCTCTGGAAGGGGCAGTGGAAGGCCAACCTGCCGTTGGTGCTTGGCCACGAGATATCCGGTTACGTGGAAGAACCAGACGACGAGGGGGTTTTCAAGAGGGGACAGCATGTTGTGTTTGAGCCCAACGTCATCTGTCATCACTGCTACTTCTGCAGGCTGGGAGAGCCAAACTACTTCTGCACAAACCTGAAGGGTTTCGGCGTTGAGATGGATGGGGGGTTCACTGAGCTCATCTCTGTTCCTTTGGAAAACGTCTACGCCGTTCCGGACTCCATGAGCTGGGAAGAGGCCGCTACCGTGGAGCCTTTGGCGTGCGCGGTGAGGGGAATAGACCGCCTTTCCATGAAGATAGGAGACAGGGTCGCGGTGGTCGGCGCTGGGCCCATGGGCATACTCATGATACAGCTGGTGAAGATGATGGGGGCAAGCAAGGTGCTGGCAGTTGAGCCAAGGGACGACAGGAGGGAGGCGGCGCTCAAGTTCGGCGCCGACGAGGTTGCAACGCCCCAGGAAGCGCTAAAGAAGGCGTTGGAGATGACCGATGGGATCGGAGTTGACAAGGCCATTGAGGCCGTCGGCCATCCAGCGGCCATAGACACGGCTTACCCGCTTGTGAGGAGGGGAGGGACCCTCGAGATATTTGGGGTTTCGCCTCAGGACGCCAAGTGGACCGTCAGCCCCTTTGACCTGTACAACAGGGAGCTGACCATAGTTACCTCCTACAGGAGCCCGCTGACCTTCGAGCGCGCCATACAGGTGGCAGCTTCTGGAAGGATCAACTTAAGGGGAATGGTGACCCACGTCTTTCCCCTTGAGAGGGCACCTGAGGCCTTCGAGATGCTGGAGAGAGGGGAGGGGAAGGCCATAAAGGTCGACCTCGCGCCCTGATCGCCCAAAACGTCGATCTGCTTACGCCGCCTTTATATGACCATTAAAATCGGCGCTTTTTTATCGAAGCTTTCGCGGTAAATGGCGAGCAGCGCACGAGCCTACCTTGAGGCAAGGGAATCGCTGCTTGAACTACCTTCAGGTGATCTTTGCTGCGAGCGCCCCAACCGTCGTAGGACCTTTATCCCCTTTTCTTTGTACCTATAAAGTGCCTATCGGAGCAACTCCTCGCGACGAATTGCGCGCTATGGCTAAGGCAACGCCTCCTACGAAAAAAGCGTGGGTTAGTTCGCCGATCAGAGAAAACCAAGCGAGTGCGGTTGCACCACGTGCATGCCGCCATCCACGAAAAGCGTGGCGCCGGTCACGTAAGAGGCGAGATCAGAGGCCAAGAAAAGTATGGTGTATGCCACCTCTTCGGGGGTTCCAAACCTCTTGAGCGGGTCGCCGCGGGCCAGCTTCTCGTATCCTATCCTATAGTCGCCTCCGAACATCTCCCCCATCTTTTTCCTGTTATGAGGGGTGTCGATCGGGCCCGGTGCCACCGCGTTTACCCTGATCCCGTACTTGGCAAGCTCCACGGCCATCTCCCTGGTCAGGGTGATCTCTGCGCCCTTGGTGGCCGGGTAATAGGCGTTGAAGCTCTCGGGGTTAAGGCCCTGCACCGAGGAAACGTTGACCACGCATCCCTTGGAAGCCTTGAGGTAATCCAGGAATGTCTTCACGGTGTTGAAGTAGGCCAGCACGTTCACCTCATCCATCCTTTTGGCTTCGTCCAAGGATAGCTCCTCGAAGGGCTTGTCCACCTCCATGGCGGCGTTGTTAACTATGATGTCCAGCCTTCCTAACTGCCTCACCACTTCCTTCAGGCCCTCAATGGTTTTTTCCGAGGAGATGTCCCCGACGACGTAATGGGATGGGTAGCCCCTCTGTTGCAGGGATGAGTGAACTCCTATAACGTACCTATCGGTAAGCGCGTTGAGTATGACCTCCGCACCGTTCTCGGCGAACTTCTCCGCTGTGGCTCTCCCTATGCCCTCTCCCGCCCCCGTGACAAGAACGACCTTGCCTTTGAAGCTTATTTCCATAGTAATTTTCTGCGTTGGGATATAAATGCCTGACCCGTGAAGGCCGTCCTCTGGAAAGCGCCCGGTGAGCCCTTGAGGCCCTACGGCACGTGAATCGCACCGGCTATGCGCGAGCTTGCATTCAAGGCGTGAGGCTAACGCTCTAGCCGCGACTTATGAGGGTCGGCGATATGTGGCCGTGAGCGTCACGCTCACCGATGGATCTGCCGACACGCTGACGTAGGGAGCGGGATCTGGCACCACGATCTTGGAGTTGCTCTTGAGCTCGAAGAGGGACGTCGCGTCCTCGTCTTTGACGTTCGCCCTTTCCCTTAGCTCCACGCGCGCCCCCTCCTTGGCCCCGGTCACCATGAGCAGGAGGGATCTGGCTCCTCCTACGAAGTACCACTTGCTGGGCGACTGTCTTGTCTGACTTATGGCCTTATCGGAGAGCACGCCGTAGCTCTCGTTTTTGAACAGCTCAGGTCCTACCTCAACTTCCCATATCTCGTGCGCGTATCCTTCCCTAGAAGTGCTGGGAGTAGCGCTCCAAGAGTCCCTGAACGCGGCGAAGAAGAGCTTCGGCTTTCCGTCTGGCTCAAGGGTGTAGTGAGGGTGCCCGACCTGAACAAAGTCATCGCTAAGCCCTAGCAACGGCATCAATGAGCCGTGCAGCAATCCCACCTGAGATAGAAAGCCGGAGTAGATGTCGTCTAAGCTGGGCCCAAGGAACGAGTGCAATAACCACTTGTTGGTGGCATCCTCCTCGACAAAGGCAGCCAGGCGAGGCACTGTGACTAGATCAAGGACATCGTTGCTTTCTCCCCACTCAGCTGCCACGCCCATCTCAGTGAACTTTACCCTTTCGGAGTCGTCGACGTCGGTTATCTGGCCTAGCACCAGGTCCTGGCCGCGGGGTATGATGGTCAACGCGTCATGGTTTTTGCCGTAGCATCCGAGGGGCCTTACTGGGATCGAGTGATCTCCAACTCCCTCCACTATCTTCCTGTAAGTTATGAGGGTCCAATCCGGCCTGAAGTAGTAGATGTAGCCGCCCTTCCCGTGAGTGGTGGTAAGGATGAATTGATCCCTTACGGCGTTGTATATAGCTCTTACCGTGTTGTTGGTGTAGCTTTCTCTCTCGGGAAACTCGCTTGGAATCACCCTCTTCAGCGTGGAGCGGTCCAAGCTTAGGTCCTTCATCATTTGGACAGCCCATACCTCTCTTCTCATGCCGGTCGGGTCGTTCCACCCGGTGAAAACCAACCAGTGCTTGTCCCGCCTTACGTCGTAAACGACGTTTGGCGTACCAACTCCTCCGGCGAGTCCCTCTATTCCCTCGTAAGGGGTAAGGACCTTCTTAACGATGGTCATAAGCGAATGGTTTCATGCCGATTTACGCGTTGTGGTTGACGGTCTTAACGGCACTGAAAAAGCTTCCCGAGGGGAAGGCAAGCGAAAGCGAGCGCGATATGGGCAAGCAGAGCGACTAGCAACTTATCGGCAATGGGCAAGGCTCCCCGTCGATTTAAAATCTGCCCTTGCTCTAGCCCAACCGTGCGTTACGCTAGAACTCATGCTCAGGCTTACACTTAAATGTCATATTAAGTGAACTTTGATGGAAGCCTCTGAGCTCAAGCAGAAAATCTTCGAGCTACTCAAGAGTGATGAGGAGTTTCGCTATGCCGTCGCGGGGCTTCTTGGTTTGCAGGAGATTATCAAGAGGCTGGAGGTAACCGAGGCTGCCGTAAAGGAGTTGACTGAAAGGGTTGCGAAAACGAACGAAAGGCTGGAAACAAACCTATCCTCCTTTGAAGAGCACATGAACAGGCTTCGCGAGGACACGCAGAAGGGCTTTGCCAGGTATGACGAGCAGTTCGAGAAGGCTTGGCAGCTTAACAACCAGCTCCGCGAGGACATGAACGCGGGCTTCGCAAGGCACGAAGAGCGGTTTGAAAGGATGGAGACCAAGCTTACCGCTCTTGGCTCCAGGGTGGGGCATCGACTCCGAGGCCACGTTTAGGAATGCCATGCGCGGGCTCTTGGAAGAAGACTTTCACGTGAAGGTGCAAAACCTAATCTTAATCGACGACGAGGCCTTTGTTTTCGGGGCAAAGGGAGTCCCCATAGAGTATGACGTAGTCGTCACGGACGACGGGGCCACGCTCATAAAGATTAAGTCTTCCGTGAGCCGCGATGACGTTTACGTTTTCCTCAGGAAGATCGAGTTTTTCAAAAAACGCATGGGAATGGAAGTGAGGAGGGGCATAATCGCATCTTCCTTCTTCGAAATGGACTCGGCCGAGATCGCCAAGAAAAATGGCCTTGAGGTCTATACGGGCAGCAAGCCAAGCGAGCAAGAAGGCGAAGGCAGAAATGAGTGAAAGAGGGTAAAGCCGGCGGCTCGCGAAGCGCTTGACCTCATGCTTGGGCTCATGGCCATACTCCCTTGAAGATCGGCAAGAAAAGCAACAAAGCGGTGGCGCCTTTTGTGAGATCAACGCTTTGGTGGAGGGCGTCTTGAGCCTGCTCATGGGTCTTGAAAAGCGCGTGCGCTTCAGGCTTGCTCGCAGTGTGCCAATAAAGGCTTTCCAGCGGAAATGGGGCGCAAACGCTTTTCCGCGCTTTCGGTATTGGTTGAGGTGATCGCTTCCGTGATGGCGCCGAAAATGGCACCTTCACCCGCGCTTAAACGCGCAGGTCACCTTTCTGCAAGCGCTTAAAAAGCCCAGCGCACAGCTCCCGTGAGCTAAGTGCGCGCGGTGGCGGCAAAGGCACCGTTAAAGCTGAACTTCGCTGGGGGAGAGACCGACATAAGGCCCTTTTACGCTACCCATGGGCCGGGCGTGGTCTTCACCACGGCAATAAAGAGGTACGCTTACGCTTTCGTCTCTGAAGCGGAGGCCGGCTACAGGATAAGTTATCCTGGATTCACGGGCACCTTTGATCGCTTGGAAGCCATCAATCACGTGGCCATCAGGGAAGCCCTGCGCCGCTTGGAGATTGGGCCTGGGATAAGCGTTACCACCGCCAGCGACGTGCCATGGGGGACCGGTCTCGGTTCGTCGTCCAGCTACCTGGTTGCGCTTCTGCTTGCCCTTCACGCCTGGCGTGAGGAGGACCCGTCACCGGAGGCATTGGCTAGGGAGGCGTTTTCTGTAAGCGAGGCTGCTGGAGAGCCAGGAGGAAAACAGGACCCATACGTTGCCGCGTACGGAGGGACTGGGCTCTTTATCTTCAACGGAGATGAGAGCGTGGAGTTCAAGGCGTTGCCTCTTTCCGTTGGGCAGGTACGCGAGCTCGAGGCGTTTCTGCTGCTTTGCGACAGCGGGTTGACCAGAAGGTCGCCGGAGGTCCAAGCCGCTCAGGAGAGGGGAGTGGAGGCGCACCTCAAGGACTTCGAGGAGATGAGGGAGTTAGCCCTGAGGGGCTACGAGGCCGCTTCTGTGCTCGACGTTGAGGGGTTAGCGCATATCGCGGATCAGTACTGGAGAGTCCGGAAGCGCGCCGAGCCTTCGGTCAGCAATCCTGCCATAGAGGAGCTCTACTCCAAGGGAATCGCTGCGGGCGCTTTAGGGGGGCGGCTTGAGGGAGCTGGAGCGGCAGGGTTCATGCTTTTCTTCGTGCCACCCGAGAAGAAGGGGCAGGTCCTAGGCTCGCTGAAGGGGTATCGCACCATGGAAGTTGAGCTTGAACCGCGCGGGGCTCGGATAGTTTGGAGCGAAGATTCCTGAGCACGGTAAAGTTAGTATTTGAAGCGGCCTGATAAGCGAACGAGCACCATCATGCGCGGGGATGGCTCTCGCGCTCGAACTTCAAATCGGCGCAACGCTCCAAAAGCGCT
>ERZ1669250.436-NODE-436-length-19327-cov-3.688408_pt1 | contig 19327 bp, 25 predicted proteins | sample MGYA00579295_ERZ1669250 | MGnify/ENA primary metagenome ERZ1669250 (study PRJEB41166, sample SAMN08046056) | hot springs metagenome | biome: hot spring; feature: acid hot spring; material: thermophilic sediment; isolation source: thermophilic sediment from acid...
GTACTGTCTCGAGCTCCTCTTCCTCCGCTTCCATGGAGACCATTCCTCTCTGTCAGAACAACCTTAGCTTTAACGTCACACCGTACTGAAAACTCAAGGATTGACCGCCAAAGTGGTCTGCGCCAGGACTTGCTGCATCAACGGGCTCTGGGCAATGGCCACGATTTTGCTGGCGTAGTGGGGATCGGTGGCGTATCCCCCCGCCTGCAGCGCGCTGGCAAAGGCCGCGATGTTCTGGCCCTGGCCAAGGGCCTCACGATAGCGCGGACTGTGCAGCAGCAAGTTCGTGTAGTTTTCCACGCTGGCCTTGACGGAGTCGTAGGCGCGAAAGCTTGCCTGCTCCACCTCGCGCATGCCTTGCACGAACTCGCTGGTCAAACTGTTGGCACTTGACCCCTTCCAATCGCCTCCCGCCTTTATGCCGAAAAGGTTGTGGCCCACGGCGTGGCTTCCCCAACCTGTCTCCTGAGCTGCCTGGGCAAGGATGGCGACGGGCGATACTCCCAGCTGCCGCGCAGCACTTTGCACCGCCGGCAAGATGCTCTGAACGAAGGCCTTGGCACGTTGAAGCAAATTCGCGGGCGGTTGGGCAAAATCTTGAGCATCGGCGGTGGCCGCGGTCTCGGGGACAGGCGAGCTCAGCCCCAGATTGCGCGCCGGTGCGGCAAAAGCAGCGCTCGCCGAGGTACCCAGCCCTTCTCCCGACTCCACCGGACCCCAATGAAGCCCATAACGGCTGGCTATTTCTTTGGCGAGCGTGCTGGCCAGACCAATTCCCTTGCCCTCGCCAATGTTCTGCGCAATCTGCTGGTTGAAGAGCGATTGGAACATGGGGCCCGCCGTCTCCCCCAGCAGGTCGGGCCCGAAGGATGTCTTGGACATGCTGGACAGGAGTTCCTGGAGCAATACCGACTCAAACTGTTTGGCCACCGCCATGATGGCCGCGGGATCGTGGGCACGCGCCGCCTCGCGCAAGCGATTCAGGCCAGCGAAGCTCAGGGTGTTGCTCACGGCGGCGGTCGCCGCTTCGGGCAGCACACTGGACACAGCCATCAGATCACCTCCAACTGTGCATGCAGGGCGCCCGCCGCCTTCATGGCCTGCAGGATGGCAATGAGGTCGCTGGGGGTAGCGCCCACAGCATTCAGGGCGCGCACCACCGCCTCCAGGGTTACCCCGGGCTCAAACATCAGCAGCTTTGCCTGCGGCTGCTTTACCTTGATGTCGGTATTCGGCACCACCGCGGTCTGGCCCGCACCCAGAGGATTGGGCTGACTCACCAGATACTTCTGGGAGATGGTCACGGAGAGATTGCCGTGCGCCACAGCGCAGCTACCCAGAGTTACATTCTGGCCGAGCACCACCGTGCCGCTACGTGCATCCACCACCACCTTGGCAATAGGTGCCTCGGGGTCCACCGACAGGTTTTCGATGATCGACAAAAAATTGACGCGCGCATTGGGGTCCGTCGGCGCCTGTACCTGTACCACTCCGGCGTTGACCGCTTGCGCGACGCCATAACCAAGTCGCTGGTTGATGACATCGGCAATACGTGCTGCCGTGGTAAAGCTCGGAGTGTGTAACTGCAATTGCAGTGGACCCGGCTGATCGAAGCCGCTGGCAACGGCACGCTCGACATTGGCTCCGTTGGGAATCGTGCCGGCGGTGGTCACATTGACCTGGGCCGAACTTCCATTGGCGCTGGCACCAAAACCGCTGACGATGATGTTTCCTTGGGCGACGGCATAGGTCTGCCCGTCCGCGCCCTTAAGAGGCGTCATCAACAGGGTACCACCGGCGAGGCTGGAAGCATTACCCACCGCCGATACGGTGACGTTGATGGTCTGTCCCGGTTGTGCAAAGGGAGGAAGATGAGCGGTCACGATGACCGCCGCAACATCTTTGGGCTGAAGATTGGTAGCGACGGAGGGTGGCAGATTGATCCCCAAGCGCTGAAACATGTTCAGCAGCGATTGCGTGGTGTAGGGGACCTGAGTGGCCTGATCGCCCGTGCCATTGAGCCCCACCACCAGTCCATAACCCACCAGCTGATTGCTGCGCACACCGCCCACGGAAACCAGGTTGCGCACCGTTTCCGCTGCCACGGAGCCGATGCCAGGACCGATCAGGACCCCGAGGAGCAGGATGCAAAAGCCCAGCGACCTCATGGCGCCAGCACTACGATGGAATCGAAGCATAACGCATACCCTCTCTCAAAATGGCCAGAGAGAAAGGAAGAATCGTGCCAGCCAGGGCATGCGCGCCGCCGAATAGATCGTACCATCGCCGCTGTATTCCACCCGGGCGTCGGCAATCTGTGTGGAGTAGACGGTATTCTGCGGAGTGACATCGGCGGCACGCACCACGCCAGCAACGCGAATGAACTCGTGGCCGCCATTCAGCATGACCTCCTTCGAGCCCTCGATGACCAGATTGCCGTTGCCCATGACGCGCACCACCGTGGCTTCCAAAGTAGCCGTAAAGGTATTGCTCTGGGTCGTCGCACCGGTACCGCCATATTTCTGGCCACTGCTTGCCCCCATGCTCGGGCTGAAGGCCTTGCCAGCGACACTGCCAAAAGCTGGCGTGATGCCAAAGAAATTCGTCAGCGCTGCCGACAGGCTGTCCGAGGTATTGATGGCCGTGTTGGTATTGTTGGAGGCACTGGAATTTTCCTGAATCAGTACGGTGATGAGGTCACCCACCCGATTTGCGCGATTATCCGAAAACAAAGAGACATTGGTGCCGTCCTGCCAGATAGCACCATTGGCCGGGTGAGCATTCAGTGACGCCGGCTCCGCCGGAATGGCAAGGGGCTGCAATGGCTTGAGATTACGATGACCGCCGCCCATCTCGGCGCAGGCCGACAGATACAGGATGGCCGAAAGCAGCGTCACTAGCCGCAGCATCCCACGGAGCCAAGCGGCTCTGCCAAATATGGTCGCGTTCACAAGTCCCCTCCCGGACCGGTTCCTTCAGAGATTCTGAATGGCGTAGCCCAGCATGGAATCGGAGGTGGACACAGCTTTGCTATTGATCTCGTAAGCCCTCTGGGTGGCGATCATGTCGACGAGCTCCGATACCACGTTGACATTGGACGACTCGAGATAGCCCTGCTGCACCGACCCCAAGCCATTGAGGGTAGGCTGCCCCGTTTGCGGTGCGCCCGAGGAGCCCGTCTGTAAATACAGATTGTCCCCGATACTCTGCAAACCGGTGGGATTGATGAAATTAGCAAGCTGTATGCTCCCCACCTGCTGCGGCTGGCTCTGTCCCGGCAGGACCACGGACACCGTGCCGTCGGCACCGATGGTAATACTCTGAGCGTTGGGCGGAATGGTCACCGGCGGTTGCAGGAGATAACCATTGCTGGTAACCAATTGGCCCTGATTATTGAGCTGGAAGGTACCGTCGCGGGTATAGGCAATGGTGCCATCGGGCTGCATGATCTGAAAAAATCCCTGCCCATTGATGCCCAGATCCAAGGCATTGCCGGTGCTCGTGAGATTGCCCTGAGTCATGAGGCGCTCCGTGGCGACGACCCTTACCCCAGTACCCAACTGCAGCCCGGAGGGATACTGAGTGGTCTGGGAAGACTGTGCTCCCGGTTGGCGCAGGTTCTGGTAAAGCAGATCCTGAAACACGGCGCGTGACTGCTTGAAACCGGTGGTATTGACGTTTGCCAGATTATTGGCGATGACGTCCATCTTGGTCTGCTCGCCTTCGAGCCCGGTTGCCGCAACATACAAGGAGCGCATCATGATAAAATCTCCTACTAAGAGAGGATCAGGATCTGATTGGCTGCGTCCCGATCCTGAGAAATGGTTTGCATCAGCTTGGTCTGGATCTCGAATTGACGACTGTCCTGCAACATCTGGACCATGGCGTGAATCGGATTGACATTGCTACCCTCCAGAGCGCCACTCTCCAACACGACGGTCCCATCTTCCGGTGCGACTTTGCCATCACGGTTCACGAACAGACCGTCGGCACTCTGCCGCAACTGACTGGCCTCAGGATTGACCAGTTTGATTCGATTGATGGCCATCAGACCATCCGGTGGATTGCCGGCAGGAATCCCCGAAATCACGCCGTCGGCACCGATGGTCAGGTGGGTCATGGGTGGCAAGGATATGGGCGTACCGTTGATACCCAGAATCGGATGCCCCGTTGCAGTCACCAACAGTCCCTGACCGTTGAGTTGGAGATTACCGTCGCGCGTGTAGGCCTCGCGCCCATCGGGCGCCTGAACCGCTATCCAGCCCGGGCCGTTGACCGCCACATCCAGGGCCCGACCCGTGTGCACCACAGGACCGCTGCGAAAATCCCAGCTTTCTCCCGTGGTGGCGGTATAGACCCGAGTGGGCAAACCTTGGCCGTATACCGGCAAGGCACGAAATTGGGCCATCTCTGCCCGAAAGCCCGTGGTGTTGGCATTGGCCAGATTGTTCGCGGTGGCGGTCTGGCGTTCCAAGATCGCCTTGGCGCCGGTCATTGCGATATAGAGCGTGTCCACAAAGGCCTCCCGATCACAGGCTCAGCAGGGTTTGGACCACCGTATTCTGGGTTTTTATGGTCTGTGCATTGGCTTGGTAGGCCTGTTGGGCCACGATGAGATTGACGAGGTCCTGGGACAGATTGACATTCGACTGCTCCACCGCGCCCGACTGCAGCACCCCAAGGTTGGTACTGCCGGGTGATCCCACCAGCGGCTGGCCCGAGGCGTAGCTGGAGGCCCAATAATTGTTGCCAAGGTTCTGCAGGCCGTTGTTGTTCGCAAATCGGGTCAGGGCAATCTGCCCTAGGACCTGCGACTGGCCGTTACTGTAGCGGGCGTAGATATTGCCGCCGGGATCGATGGAGAGCCCCGTCAACTGACCGACTCCGTAGCCGTTGGTCGTGGCCGAGACCACGGCGTTAGGCGCATTGTAATTGGTGCTTCCGCTGTAGGACACGTTGAGCGTGCTGCTTTGGGCGCCGTCCTGCCAGTTCAGGGGCGGATTGACATTAAAAGGACCACCGGATACCAGCTGCCCAGTACTGGAGAAGACCAGCTGGCCAAGACTACCGGATGTGATTCCACCGCTGCCGGTAGTCCCGGTTGCTGAATAATAGACGTTCCAGGTTTCGCCAGAGGTCGCACTGGTTGAGCCGGTTCCGCCCGACACCAACTGGTAATAGGTAGTTACCAGTTGCGGCGTACCCAAGCTATCGTAGATGGTATTGCTCGTAGAGTAATTGTAGGTGCCAGGATCATTGATATTAAAGGCGGTACCGGAAAGGTTCTGATTAGTGGAATTGAGATTCAAGGCCAGGGTGATGCCTGAGGAAGCCTGGGGTGGCAAAGCCTGCTGACTGATGGTCAGCGGCCCCGTGGCGCCCGTCAGCTTGCCATTTTGGGCCTGGATACCCAGAAGTTGGGCGCCATTGCCATCGACGATGACGCCGCCGGAATTCAACTGGAACTGACCATTGCGGCTATAAACGATATCGCCGTTATAGTTCAACTGGAAAAAGCCATTACCATTGATCGCAACGTCTAGAGGGTTGTTGGTGGTTTGAATGTTACCTTGGGTGAACTGCTGAGCCACGGTCATGACCCGCGTGCCGATACCCACCTGTCCGTAGGTTGGCGCAGAACCCACCAGCGCCGCACCATAGGCGTCGGCGAACTCCGCGTTGGAACTCTTGAAACCGACGGTGTTGGCGTTGGAGATATTGTTTCCAAGCACCTGCAGATCGGTATTGGCCGCCTGTAACCCGCTCAAGGCCGTAGAAAAAGCACCCATGATCCTTCTCCCTCAAAAAATATTCTGAACTGCGCTGAACGGAACGGAGCCGTCCACTCCACTGAGCTGCAAGGTTGGTCCGCTGGCGCCGAGAGTCACGCCCTGGACCACCCCCGACATGAAGTTCGTACTGCTTACCGGCTGACCATTGGCAGCTGTGGCCTGCACCGAAAACACATAATTGCCGGCTGGCAAGGGATTGCCCCGATTGTCCTGACCATTCCAGGTGAAACTCTGCAGACCCGCGCTCTGAGGTCCCTGCGGCAACACGGCCAGTGTCTGCCCAGCCATGTTCTGAACCAGCACGTTTACCGACGTGGCGGCGGAGGCCAGATCGTAGGCCGCCGTCGCTGAGCCATTGGCCAGCCGAAGCTGATTGCCCGCCGTGGTCACCGCCTTGCCGATCAGCGAAGCAGCCTGCAAGCCCTGATTCTGATTGATCTGGCTCATGAGATTGGTCAGAGACGACTGGATGGCCTGCACCCCATTGGCAACGCTGAATTGCGCCAGCTGTGCCGATAGATCCTGGTTGCTCAGGGGGTTGAGAGGATCCTGATTGGTCAACTGGGTAACGAGCAGGTTATAAAAGGTACTCGCGCTCGCCAGCCCACTGGCGCCAGAACTTGCGCTACCGGAGCTGGCACTGCCAGTACTTTGCAAAGAGGCGTAGAAAGGATTGGTGGCCGAGGCGAGCTGGTTGATAGACATGTCACGCTCCTAGGGTCAGGGTCTTCTGCAGCAGGGCTTTGGTGGTGTTCATGACGTTCACGTTCGCCTGATACGCTCGCGATGCCGAAATCATATTGACCATCTCATCCACGGGATTGACATTGGGCATGCGCACGTAACCCTCGGCGTTGGCAGCCGGGTTGCCGGGTTCGTACACCAATTTGAATGGGCCCGGTTTTTCGATGACGCCGGCAACGCTGACACCCTCGACACCCGCCGGTGCCTGTTCTGAGTGGAGGGGCATCGCCGCGAATACCACTTCGCGCGCGCGATAGGGCTGACCATCGGAGCTCGTCGCAGAATTGGCATTGGCCAGATTGCTGGCGACGACATTCAGACGATAGCTCTGCGCCGTCAGTGCCGAGCTCGCGACATCCAGTACCGAGAATAGAGACATGCCACTTTCCTCCGAGAAAGCAAACTTTATGGGGTGGTACCCGAGATGGCGGACAGCAAGGTTTTGATTTTGCCTGTGAGGAAGGTCACATCCGCCTGGTAGCCGATGCTGTTCTTCAGAAAACTCGCCTGCTCACGATCCATATCCACGGAATTACCGTCGAGCCCCACCGCATTGCCGCGTTGGTACTGGACGAAGGCCGCAAGGTCCTGGCCGGATGCCTGGGTAGCGAACTGGCGGGCGCTGTCCGTCTTCATCTTCAAAGGGGTATCGGCACCACTCTGGACCGCTGCGAGCGTTTTCGCAAAGGGTATATCCACTGCTCGATAATTTGGCGTGTTGGCATTGGCGATATTCGCCGCCAAAAGCTGTTGGCGATAACCGCTCACATTGAGGGCATCCGCCAGTGGGTCCAAAGTTTTATCCAGCAAACTCGTCATGAGAGAAAGCTCCAAAAACGTCCTAGGCCTCCTAAGCAAGGCGCGTGCCTGCACAGGTGGCCTTGTCTATCGTCGCCTTGAGAATGATCTTTCATCTGGGCGGCAAACTCGCGCGGCCCGGCGGCAAGGCTTTGCCGCTCTCGGCCCTCGGCACGGGAAAATCCGAGAGGGCGCTGCTTCACTCGCGCAACGTTATTGGCGCGGGTTTTGCTTGACGAGGGTCAGGGATCGGTATTCGCGCGAGGTCACAGTAAGGTGCCAAATCGCTTTTCATCTTGCCATCGCGGGCTTGTCGCAGCGATCTTGCTGGCCTGCTCTGCCTACAGCACGGCGACCCCCGATGAAAGCGCCGCAACCATTCGTCAAGCGGTGGAGCGTTTCGTCCAGGAACAGAACCCCAACCATCCGGCGCCCGCCGATCTCGTCCTGAGTGGTCCGCCCACCGGCGTCCACTACCCTGCCTGTCAACGCCTGGATGTCCGCTTTTTTGGCAGTGGCGACCCTTACAGCGCACAGACCGTCGCGGTGCACTGCGCCGAGCCCACACCGTGGACCATCTACGTCCCCGTGCGGATCGTACAGAGCCAAAAAATCGTCGTCGCCGCCCATTCTTTGGTGGCAGGAACCGTACTCACGGCCAGCGACCTTACCCTCATGCCAGGCAACGCTGCGAGTCTGGCCGGTGCGCCCTTGGCCAGTGTCGCTCAGGCTCTCGGACGCACCCTGCGCTTTGGCACCGTTGCTGGCCAGCCCATCACCCAAAGCATGCTGGCAGCACCCATCTGGGTACACGGCGGCGACAATGTGACGCTGGTGGCCGAGGGCGATGGTGTCCGCATCAGCACACTGGCGCAAGCCATAGAAAACGGTCGTCCCGGACAGAGCATCCTGGTACGCAACCTGCAGTCGGGCCGAGTCGTGCGTGGGACGGTTACCGCCGTGGCTACCGTACAGGCACCTTTTTGAAGGTTTTTATTTTTTTGATTTCAACTCAAGTTCTTGCTTCAATGTGTCGTAAATGAGGGTGAAATCTGAGTGGAGATATTCGTCATGACCCGTATTCCACCGTATCAGGGCGCTGTGACCGCCGGCGATGTGCAGGGCCCCGGCGATGCCAAGCGGCCCGGAGCGGCCAGCGACAAGGCTGCGCAGCGCGCGACCCGAGCTGCCGACGCCAATAGCCCCGTACAGGATCAGGTGACCCTGTCGGCAGCGGCGCAGACCCTGCAGGTCGGCAGCAGTGGGCCGGCGCGCGTCGATCTCGCGGCCATTCAAGCCGCTATTGCCAAGGGTAGCTACACCGTCTCGCCCGCAGAGATATCCAAGGGCCTGCGCCAAGATCAGCTACAGATGCTCCCCAAAACCAAGGCCAGCGACGCATGAGTACGGAGCCGGATGCAGCGCTGCAGCGACAGATAGATCTTCTCCAACAGGCCCTGACCTTCATCACCTTGGAGCGGCGTGCCCTGGAGCGCGGCGATTGGATCGAGGTGGAGCGACTCTCTGCCGAAAAACTGCGGCTCTACGATCAGCTCCAGAAGACGGAAGCCCTTCGCTCGCCGGCCCACTCGGCGGATACCGATCTTTGGCGCACCCGACAGGAGCTGCTCGCGGAACGCCATCGGCAAAACGAGGACAACGGTCGGATAATCGCCGCTCTGCGTCGTTTTCATGAAGGCGCCTGGCAGCTCCTCTTTGGCAAGGATCTGCCGATCTACGACGGTATCGGTCATGTCTCGGCGACTCCCCAGGGTCATCACCTGGGCAGCGCCTGACATGTTGGTACTTACGCGCCGCACCGGCCAAGCCATCTGTATCGGCGACGATATCCGAATCGTGGTGACTCGGATCGAGGATGGGCAGGTTCGCATTGGTATTGAAAGCTCCCGAGACTTGCTGATCCTGCGCGAGGAACTGCGCGAGAGCGTGCGCGAAGCGAATCGCGCCGCACACACGCATCCAGAGGATCTGGAGCGCTGGCTGCGGGATCATCCCTTACTTGGAGCGATGGATTCCGCGGCAGAGTCCAACCAGGAATCGAGCCCCAGCGAGATAAAGACATGATGACCAATTTCCCCACCCGTTTCGGCCCGCTGGACATCCCCGATGCGCATCGCTGGCACAGCGATCCGCCCCTCCTCGGTTTTACACAGTACACGAGCTATGCCCTGCTGCATCTGCACGAACAGGGACCCTTCCTGTGGCTGCAGTCCTTGGAAGAGGCAGGGGTGTCTTTCTTGCTCACCGAGCCACGGCACTTCGGTTTGATCTACGAGGAAAGACAGATACCGGCACAGGGCCAGGCCACACCCGTCGTCCTCGTCATGGTCATTCTCCCGCAGGCACCGGGTCAGGAGTTGCGGGCCCATAGCCAAGCGCCGCTTCTCTTTGACACATCCCGGCGCCGCTTTCACCAGATCATCCTCGAGCGTGCGCCTTCCGTAGGCCTATCTCCCCATCAAACGGCGATGGTCTCCGAGACCCTGCGCGACCATTGTCTGCAACTCCATCGCCGTGGCGACGACGGTTCTCTACAGGTAGGCGCGGCGTAATTCCTGGCGATTGCAACGCATGGCGTAGTGGACGATCTGTTCTTGCAGACGCGCGGGCGCGGCCTCGAAGGCGAGCCCCAGGTCCTGATAAATGGCTCCCGAGCGACGAAAGGGCCCTTGCAGGTGGCGTATCTGAGCCCTCAGGGCGTAGTGTTCGCCAGCAAAATCCAGATGCACGGCATCCAACCGCTCACCCACGCTCAGGGGATAGTCGCGCGGCACCGCGACGCGGCAGGCAAGGCCACCGGCACCGATATCCCGCACCAGCGCATCCATTGTCCTCGCGCCCCGGCGCTGCAGGCTTGCACGCATCTCCGTGGGGGCTTCGGCACGCAGGTTCTGACGGCGCTGCAGCTGATAGACCTGCACCGGCGGCGGCAGGCGAAACGCACCGTAGCCCTGCCAGATCTCGTGTCGCACCACCCGCACGGCAATACCCGAGGGGATACCGCGGGCCAAGCCCCAAAGCAACATTTCCGAACCCGCCAGCAGTGCGGCCTGTGCAGGGTCGGGACGCAGCTCATCGATGACAAGGCCATCGGGCTCTGCAATGCTGAGCAGCTCCGTTCGCGCCAGCAGCATGCCCTGGGTCAGCAGCACCTGCAGCTCGCGAAATTGCTGCAGGTCGGCAAGAATCCGCCGCGCTTGTGCCGCTTCTTGCCGCTGCCCTGGCGAAAACAAGGCCTTGATGAAGTCCGGACGGTTATCCATGATCCGCTTCCCTATGCCGATGAGGATGGCAGCGTGGAAGCAGCATTTGTGCCATCCTCCAATCCGACTTCTGAAAAAATCCCGACCAGAGACTAATTGTTGTACCCAACGCGTCCTTACAGGAGACCCAGACATGTCCCGTCGCAAGCAAGAAGAGGAGTGGGAAAACCACGAGCGCTGGCTCGTTTCCTACGCCGACTTCATCACCCTGCTCTTCGCTTTTTTCGTGGTCATGTATGCCATCTCCTCCGTCAATGAGGGCAAGTACCGGGTACTCTCCGAGACTCTGGTCTCTGCATTCACCGGTCATCCACTCAGCCCGGTACCGGTGCAGGACTCCGCCCCAAGCACCGGTTCCACATCGGTTCTGAAGCTGCCGCCGGTCCCCTCGGCCGCCCGGATCGCGGCCGTGCCATCCGTCGCCAAAGGAATCGTCAGTCCCAAGGCTGCCGCGCCCAAGCCCGACGCGGCCATGCAGCAGCTGCAGCAGCAGATGGAGAAGCTTCTGCAACCCCTCATCCGCAATGGCAGTGTGGCCATACACAGCAGCGCCCTCGGTGTCGTCATCGATCTCAATGCCAAGATCCTTTTTCCATCCGGTCAAGCCACGCTGATGCCCGAGGCCCAGCAAAATCTGGCGGCCATCGCCAAGGTTCTGAAGACCGTTCCCTATCAGATCCAGGTCAACGGATTTACCAACGACCTCCCCATTCGTACCGCGCAGTTTCCCTCCAACTGGTATCTCTCGGCGGCGCGCGCGGTGGCAGTGACGGAGCTCTTCATCGCCGAAGGCGTCAATCCAGAACATCTGGTCGCCGCCGGCTACGGCAAGTATCATCCGATCCAGCCCAACAACACCGCCGCCGGCCTCGCCATGAACCGACGCGTCAGTATCGTGGTAGTCGCGCCGCAAAATCCGAGTAAACTGGGCCAGGATCCAATCATGGCGGGAAGCATCGAGCAGCGCGGCTGACTCTGAGGAGGGATGGAATGCAAAAGGGGCAAGCGAGTGTGGAGCGCCGCCAGGCCCGTCTGCGCTGGGCCATATTCGGGTTGATGCTCCTGGTACTGGGTTTGTGGCTTGTCCATGCCTGGCAGCACAGCCAGGAAGTCCCTGCCCGCTCCGGACCAGCACGCGAAAATCCGAGTGTGTACCTGAAACTACCGCCCGCCTCTAGCGCAACGACGACGGCCAGTGCAGTCGCCGAGAGCGCTCCCGCGCCTGCGGTTGGCGCTTCAGCGGTCCTCACTTCAGCAGCCGCCACGGCGCCTGCAGCATCCCCGACGAGTGCGGCGAGCTCCCCGGCGGCCAAAGTGGCGGCGGTAGCGGACGCCTTCCCGACACCCGCCGCCCCCTCTACCCCCGAGCGAACGCCAGTCGATCACAAGTCGTCCCACGGCCTGCCAGGGACCACCTGCAGCGTTGCTGGCTGGTACGCGCAGCAAGGAGCCTTTGCGCGCCTCAGTCAGGCAACCGACTTGAGCAACCGGCTGCGCGCCGCCAATTACAGCGTCTGCATCGGCAATCTGTCTGCCAACAAATGGTATCGGGTGCTGGTAGGACCTCTGCCGGATCGGCAAGCGGCAGCCGCCGTCGCCGCCCGTATCCAAAAAGACCGACTGACCCGTGACCTTGGCTATCCCCAATACTGGTCGCCACCACAATAAGTCGAACCCCTCGACGAGGCCGCCTGCGGGCGGCTTCAGTTTTTTGACTTTCGTGTCGTACTCCTGACACATAGCGTGAACGGCCGCCGCAGATGGGGAATGGAATTTGCTACCCATCGACGCAGGCCAAGAGCATCGGAAACCGAGGGGGAACCAGAGCAGCATGGGGCTCGATCAAGTAGACAAGGGCATACAGATTCTGGTGGTAGACGACTTCTCCACCATGCGCCGCATCATTCGCAATCTGCTTCGTGAACTGGGCTTTACCAATTTCGACGAGGCCGAGGACGGGGTGCAGGCACTGCAAAAGCTTCGCCTGCGCCGCTTCGATCTCGTTGTCTCGGACTGGAACATGCCGAATATGCAGGGTATCGATCTGCTGCGCGCCATTCGTGCCGACCCCGTGCTTCGGCACACTCCCGTGCTCATGGTCACCGCGGAGGCAAAACGCGAGAACATCCTCGAAGCCGCCCAAGCCGGCGTCAATGGCTATATCGTCAAACCCTTCAACGCGGAAACGCTCCGGGAAAAACTGGACGCCGTGTTTCGCCGCCTGCAGCAGGCAGCTGCGGAGGCGCGACCGTGAATCCGGAACGCTCGAAGGAGCTACTGGGCGGTACAGAGAATCTTCTGCGCGAAGGTCTCCGGCGCTTGGAGGCGAGCGCGGAATTACCCGGGGCGCATCAGCCCCTGCGAGAGGCCTTGGAGCTCACGGAGAGACAGACCCTGGCTACCATCACGGCAGCAGAGCAAGGGCAGTCCGTGCTCGCAGAACTGCGGCGGGGGCAGATCTCGCCCGATACGGCCTGCGACCAGCTGGAGGCGGTGTTCCAGCAGATTGTGGCAAGCCAGCAGGGACAGGATCTGGCAGGTCAGCGGCTGCAACAGGCTCTGGGTCTTTTGCGAATGGTCGATGAGCGGATACATCTGCTGCTCGCGGACGCCGGTCTGGCGCCGACCACGAACGTCGGCAAGACGGGCGAGGACCCAGCTTCCATGCGCCAGGAAGACGTGGACGCCATCCTGCGCGATCTGGGTATCTAGGATGGATCGGGAAATCCTCGAAGACTACCTGCCGGAGGCTCGCGAGCTGCTGGAACAGGCCCAGGAGATGGCCCTGCGGCTGGAGGCAGACCCGCAGGACGACAATATTCTGGCGTCACTTTTCCGTGCATTCCATACCCTCAAAGGTGGCGCAGGTTTTCTCGAGGCCACGGCCCTGGTGGATTGGGCGCACCATCTGGAAGATCTGCTCGACCGTTTGCGGGAACATACCGTGGCCGTCACGCCGGCGGTCATCGATGGCATTCTGGGCGGCATCGATGTTATCGCCGACATGCTGAATACCCTGGCGCTGGGAGAGGAACCAAGCCCCGGTCCCGAGGAACTGGCCAGAACTCTGAGCCAACTGGCCGCGGCAACAGAGCAGAAAAAAACGGAGCAGGCCGCTGCCGCCCCGGACACGCCAAGCCAGGGGGTAACGACGACCGCCAGCGATGAAATATCTACCGCCGACTTTGCGGCCGCCCTCGGTCGGCTCAAGAGTGCAGCACCAAGCGCCAAGCCACAGACAACGGACGAGATCTCGCAGGAGGAATTCGAGGCATATCTCGACAGTCTCTACGGAGGCGGTGCCCCCGGCCTCATCGAAGCGACGTCGCCGTCAACGCCTGCGCCGCAGCCATCTCCAGCCCCGTCGTCGACAATAGAATCCGCCGCCGAAAGCCCGTCGCGCAATGGCTCGCCACCCACCCAGGGCAGTACGGTCCATGCAACGCCTGCGGGCAACGAATTGGCTGACAGCACTCTGCGCGTAGATGCACAGCGCCTCGATGCCGTCATGAATCAGGTGGGCGAACTGGTACTGCTGCGCAATCGCCTGACATCGGCAGCCGCAAAGATCCTCGACAGTGATGAGGACTTGGCCCGAATCGCCCGGGAAATGGATCTTACCGTCAACGATCTGCAGAACACGGTCATGCGTCTACGTATGCAGCCCTGCAAAAGGCTGTTTCAGCAGCTGCCACGGGTGGTGCGGGACGCCTCTCGTCAGCTGGGCAAGGAGGTCCGTCTGGACATCGTCGGCGAGGAGGTGGAGATCGACAAGACCGTCGTCGATGCCCTATCCGCTCCCCTGACCCACCTTTTGCGCAACAGTCTCGATCACGGTATCGAATATCCTGCCGAACGCGAAGCGCTGGGAAAGCCCAGAGAAGCCAGGATTCGGGTCGCCGCCATCCATCTGGGTGACAAGGTGCGGATCGAGGTTAGTGACGATGGCCACGGCATAGATGCCCAAAAGGTTGCCGCCAAGGCCGTGGAAAAGGGCCTGATCACGGCAGAACAGGCAACGCGCCTCAGCGAGCAGGACGCCATAGAGCTGATTTTTCGCCCAGGGTTTTCCACCAACGATCGGGTCACCGACATTTCCGGTCGTGGCGTTGGCATGGATGTGGTGCGCGAGACCACTCGCGCCCTGCGTGGCCGCCTTGATCTCAGCACCCGCTCCGGACAGGGCACCACCGTCGCTCTCGAATTTCCGCTCACCCTGGCCGTGCTGCCAGTGCTCTATCTGCGCCTGCGCCGTGAGATCTATGCCCTGCCCATTTCCAGCATCAACGGACTTCTGGACATCGATCCCCGGCGGCAACATCGGCTCGGTGGCCAGAGCGTCTATCGCGTGGACAGCGACAATGTGGTGCCGCTGGTGGATCTGGGCCACATCCTGCACCAACGCCCCTTGCGTCTGGGCGCCGAAGTCAGCGAGGGAGTGTTGACGGACCGAGGACTTCTGCTGGTCTCCGAGGTGCTGGGCACCGAGGACTCTGTGGTCAAAGCCTTGGATTTTCTCTCGGAACCCAATTGGTATCAGGGTGCCACCATCTCGGGCCAGGGTCAGGTGGTGCTGATTCTCGACCCGGCCAGCATCGTCCAGAAGGCGCTCGAGGGCGTCTCGGTACCGCGCAGCGCAAAGGTAGCGACGTGAGAATGGATGCCGTACTACAACTGGTGGATGCATCCTTTCGCGCCCAGCAGGATATGGAGAAATCCTTGCGGGATATCGATCGACGAGCGCTCAACGCCATGATTCTGGTAAAGCGCCACGGCAAGGTACTTGCCGGCTACGGCGTCGTGGCCCAGGCCTTTCGCGAACGCGCCGCCAAACTTCGGGAGGCCGCGGCACACCTGCAAGCGGACATCGCCCCCCTCATCGAAGTACAGATGCGCATTTTGCAGCACACCCGTCTACAGGACAGCATCCTCCAGATGGAGCGCCGTCTCGGCGAGCGCGGCAGCCGCTGTGCTTCCCTTGCCGACAGTCGGCAGACCTGGGCGCAGCGCATCCACAAGGAAGAGGAGCAGGCTCATTTCATCCTCCGCCGACTGCTGACAACGGTGGAAAAACTGCTGGAAGGCATCGAGGAACAGGAATACGTGGTCACCAACGGCCGTATCGAGGCCGCTTTGGTAGAGGCCGTCGGCGCCCCGCTCATGCGCGTATCCCGGGACATGGGTGAAGCCGTAGCGGCGGTCGCCGACGCCATCCATCGCTACAAGACCCAATTGGAGAATCTGGCCTATGAAAGCCGCACCGATCTTTGAGTTTCACGATCACCGCTGGTGGATCATCTATGACCAGGAGGAACGTCGGGTCATCGATTCCAATGTCTACGTCATGGAGTCCAAGGGCCAGGCACTGATCCTGGATCCCGGCGGTTTCGAAATCTTTCCGCAGGTCTTCGCCGCACTCATGGAAATCCTGCCGCCCAGCAGTCTGCGCGCCGCCTTCGTTTCCCACCAGGATCCCGATATCGCCTCCAGCCTGCCCCTCTGGAACGCCTGCAACGCCCAGATTCAATGGCATATGCCGCGGCTCTGGGAGGGCTTCATCCGCCACTACGGGGCGCTGGACGCGCCCTTGCACGGTATCCCGGACGAAGGTGGAGATCTGGTCATCGGTGGTCGACGCCTCGAATTCATCCCGGCGCATTACCTGCACTCCTCGGCCAATTTTCACCTTTACGACCCGGCCGCCAAGGTTTTCTTCTCCGGAGATGTTGGCGCCGCACTGCTGGGTCCCGGACACGGCGCTTATGTCGATCGTCGCGATCCGTCCGGCAAGGCCTTTGCCGAGCACATCGCCCACGCCGAATATTTTCACCGGCGCTGGATGCCCTCCAACGCCGCCAAGAAAGACTGGATAGAGCGGGTGCGAAAACTGGATATCGACTACCTCTGCCCACAGCACGGCGCCATCTACAGCGGTGCCAACGTGGGCCGCTTCCTCGACTGGTTCGAGGCCCTGGATGTCGGCAGCGCCCTTTCCATCTGATAGCTGGAGCCCGAACCATGAACCCGGTCCTACGCGATGTCGATGAACGTGCCCAGCTGGCGGGCACCAACAAGTTCGAACTTCTGGTTTTCCGTCTGGGTACGGATGCGCATAGTGGTAGCCGAGAGCTTTTCGGCATCAACGTGTTCAAGGTGCGGGAAGCCCTGGTCATGCCGCGCATCACGCCCATGCCCGGCGCGCCGCAACACGTTCTGGGAGTGGCCAATATTCGTGGCCAGATCTTGCCCGTCATCGATCTGCCAGCGGTGGTAGGCTGCGCGGTCGAGGAACGCAATATCCTTCTGGTCACCGAATACGAGCGCTCGGTCCAGGGTTTCGCCGTGGAAGACGTGGACGAAATCGTGCGCCTGGAATGGTCGCGGGTGCTGTCCGCCGAAGGTGCCGCCGTGGGTGGGCTGGTGACGAGTCTTGCGCGACTGGATGAGGATGAGGAGACCTCGCGTCTCGCCCTGGTCCTCGACGTCGAGCAGATCCTCCGTCAGGTACTGCCCTCGCGCTTTCGCAATGGCGACGAACTGAGCGTACAGAGCGTCGTCAAGATTCCGCCGGGCTCCGTCATCCTCTACGCCGACGACTCCGGAGTGGCTCGCCATCAGATCGAAAAGGCTCTCACGGCACTCGGCCTGCCCTTCATCGCCACCAAGACCGGCCGTGAGGCTTGGGACCGGCTGTTGGAACTGGCCAGCGCCGCCAAGGCGGCCGGCGTTCCCATCCGTAACCGCGTTGCCCTGGTACTCACGGATCTGGAAATGCCCGAGATGGATGGCTTTACCCTGACTCGAAAGATAAAGGAAAACGAGAGCCTGCGCGACCTGCCCGTAGTCATCCACTCCAGCCTTTCCGGTAGCGCCAATGAGGCGCACGCGCACGGTGTGGGCGCCGATGGCTACGTTGCCAAATTTTCGCCGGACGATCTTGCCAGGGCGGTCGTTCGCGCCATCGCACCCTGAAGGAGAAGCACCATGCCCACCGATACCAGCTCTCTACTATCCCTGCTCGTCGCCTGCCTCGACGGCGATGAGGATGCCGCGACCCTGGTTCACGAGGATCCCGAACTGCAGAGCACCCTGCTGCCCCTCTGCCGCTGGCAGCGCGGACCGCTGCAGCGAGACAGTCGCAGCACCGATCGTCTGCTGACTCTGCTGGAGCGCCTCAACCATGTCCATGAGTTGGACCACAGCTGCGGCCAAAGCCTCGGAGAGACCCAGGTAGATCTTCAGTCCTTGCAGGCGCAGGGGCATGGTCTGCTAGCCTCCATCCAAGAGACGGCGCAGAAACTCCAAGACAGTCAGGAACTGGCTGCGGAAACCGTACGCGATGTGCGCCTCGGCAACGAACGCCTGTCGGAGCTGATCGGCGAGATGGATCTCGTGGAACAGAGCGTGGTATCCATGGGGAAGACGGTTCAGGCCTTCCTGCAGCAGACGCGCACCATCACCAATCTTGCCCTCAAAGTCCAAGAAATTGCCAAGCAGACCAATTTGCTCGCCCTCAACGCCGCCATCGAGGCAGCGCGCGCCGGCGAACACGGCCGTGGCTTTGCGGTAGTGGCGGATGAAGTCAAGAAGCTGGCACAAAGCTCCGCCGCCGCGGCAAGCGAAATCCGAAACTCTGCCGCAGCCATCAGCGAAGGAGCCGCCTCCGTCGATCAGGGAGTCGGCACCAGCATCCGCCACTTGCGTCGTGGCGGTGATTCCCTGGAGACCGTTGCCGAGGTTCTGGGCATGGCCAATCAGTCGGCGCAAAAAACCAGCGACGACGTGGCTGCCATGGTCCACTCTCGGGGTCAGGACAAAGCGGCGGCGGAACTTTTGACCAGCCATCTGGAGGCCGTGGAACGGACGACCCAGGCGCTGCGCCGCAGTTATCAGAGTCTCGCCGAGGAAATCGCAGCCGTGGACGAGGCCTTGCAGCAGATACCAACCGACCCCAATCCGAGCGATCTGCCTCTGATCCTCCGCCTCAACCAGGCAGGCACGGCACAGGCCCTGTGGTTCTGGCAGGTACGTCGACAGTTGCTCGACCGGGACGAGGGCGGCCTGGATCGCCTGCTTGCCGCTGGCGACGCCATTTTTCAGGACTTGCAGAGCGCCATCGCGGCCGAGAACCGCAAACGGGCGCCGGAATTGGGCGCCATGGAGCAGCTACAACAACAGATTCGGCAGCTCGCTGCCGCCGTTGGCAAAGCGGCCAAAGAATCCGAGGCGGCGGCCAGCGGTATCGCGCAGTTGCAGAAACTGGAGCAGAAGCTGCAGCAGCAATGGTTGCAGTGGCGCGACCGTCTACTGGTAGGCCTTTGATTTTCGCCAAGGTGCCGAGTGGCCCGAAAGCCTTCCTCACCCCCAGAAGATCCCGACAATCGTGTCGCCGGGCGGCCGAACCTCAAAGCCTGGGCGCTGGCCCTCGCGCTCGCCATTGCCCTTGCCCAAGGCCCGTTGCTGGCCGTCGACGCCGAAACGATGCAAACCCTCCCCTGGTGGGGAGGGTTGGTATTGGCGACCTTACGGTTCATCCTGTTGTGGTTCTGTGCGCACGTCCTCACCCGCGTCGTCCTGCGCCTGGTGGATGAGTGGTGGTCGGACTAAATCCCCGGCAGTGAGCGACGGAACGAGCGGACAACCCGCACAGGTGCTCAGGCCATCATGGATCGACGCAGCAGCCAGCTCATGATCAGCATGCCCAAGCCG
>ERZ1669250.438-NODE-438-length-19179-cov-3.972286_pt1 | contig 19179 bp, 12 predicted proteins | sample MGYA00579295_ERZ1669250 | MGnify/ENA primary metagenome ERZ1669250 (study PRJEB41166, sample SAMN08046056) | hot springs metagenome | biome: hot spring; feature: acid hot spring; material: thermophilic sediment; isolation source: thermophilic sediment from acid...
CAAAAGTTCACCAATCTTATTGTATACAAAGAAAAATAAAATACTTTATCGAATACAAAGAAATAATAATAAATTTATTTATTATAAACTAAGTCTCTAGATATTTGACCTGTTACACAATGAATACTTCCTCCCCCTTTGACAACTTCATCCATTTTAACTTCTATTACATCAATTGCATTTTCTTCTAGGATTTTTCTCACAGCATCACACCCTTCTGCTAAAAGTATTTTATTGGGCTCTAATGCAACGGTGTTTAAACATAACCTTGTTTTGAAATCTTTAGAAACATCAGAATATTCTACTGTTACTATATTAAAACCAAGATTTTTTAATTCGTCAGCAACTTCCCAAGGGAACATTTGTTTAATAGTAATAAGAGTGTCTTCATTAATTTGGGACACATATTCATCTATGTGAATTCTACTGATAGGGGTTTGTATAACAAATATGTTTTTAAAACCATTTTTTTGCAATAATGAAATAAATGCTTCTACACCGCTTTTATTATTTCTTTCACCAATTCCAACCAATGCTACATCATTTCTAATAATTAGTGCATTTCCTCCTTCAAAGATTTCATTGTTTTGCATTTTTTTCACTATAGGAATATTTAACTTCTTTAATGATTCCTCATATACGCTTTCTTCTCCTCTTCTAACATCGTATTTAAAGTTAGAAATTATTGCACCTGAAGGTATCATTAAAAATGGATCCCTAGCATAAACAGCATTTGGTTTATCTTCTAAACCTTGAACTATATTTACCTTAACACCTTCGTTTTTATATATTTCAATTAAATCTATTATTTCTTTTTTAAACTCCTCAATATTAACAGTGGAATTAAATAAATATTTACGATAATTCTCTTCATTTACGATTTCCAGCTCTTTCCCAGGGACATGCATCATTACTTCTCTTAATTTCCCTACCTCTGAGTCTAAATAAATCATGCACCTCAATCCTCCCTCCAATTATAAAATGTAAAAAGAAATATATAAAACAGCCTAATTATAAAAATTGGGTTTATTAACTCATTTAACATCTTTAAAGAATAAATAAAAACCTATTGTGGATATAGTATATAAAACAGCTGTAATAAAGAACGGAAGATTTAAATTACCTAAGTAAAATAAATATCCCCCAATAAATGGTCCAAAAGATCTAGGTATAGAATCTATAAGGTTTATTAGACTTTGACCTCTTGCCCTTTCATCATAAGGTATTAAATTTAAAACAAAAGAACTAAATATAGGCCCTGTCATGTTCATAAATGTGTTTCTTAATACGAATATTAATGAAGCAAGATAGAATGAGTTAGCCAATGGAAGTAATATTAACAAAATTATACCTATTATATGGGTATAAACGATTGTTTTAACTCTTCCTAAATGCTTTGAAAGCTTTGGGGAAAATAACGTTGATACAGCTAATATTCCATTAGATATTGCAAATATTGGACTTATTTCTGCTGCCGTTTTAGCAAATTTTAAATAAAACCATAAAGATATTATCGGCAGTATTAAACCTGCCCCTAATCCAACTAAGGATTCAAAGGACAACTTCATTACATTTTTAAATGATTTCAATCTAAAATCTAATTTACCTCCTTTGTAATCTTCTTTTATTAAAGAAATTAATGACAACGATATTAATACAATAAATAAGTTCAAAAGTATTATATATCTTAATTTTATAAACATAGGCAATAATGAACCAACTACCGAAAGAAAAGTGCTAATAGAATAAGATAAACTCATATTTTTATCTAAATTTAGAGATTTTTCTGCTAATAAAGCCCCAGTTAGTCCGCCTCCACTCATCAAGCTAACTATTAATAAACCATATGGAAATTTAAGAAAAAGAAGCAAAAAACCTACTATAGATATAGATCTACTAATTAAAGCAAATTTTTTTCTACCAAAAGCATCCCCCAGAGTAGAAAAAATAATTGATAAAAATGATCCAATTAACATTTGCCCTGTTATCAATAAACCTATAAGTGCCGCATTTAAACCGAGATCTTTAAGATATAAAGGATTTACAAGCTGAGAAGAACCAAAAATTAATCCATTAACTGACATTGCTGCAATCAGTAATTTTTCATCTCTTCTCATTATTATCCAACTCTTTAAACCTTGAAATCCCATTAATATTGCTGATCACATTGTTAATACATATAAAACAAAATTATATCCGTTTATATTATTACCAATATAAAATTTGTTATTAATTTCCTTAAGAATAAATTTCTATAATAAAAACTTTAAAGGTTTAATTATTTTAATTTGTTAATTTTTCTCAAATAATCAGCCACATCATCTAAACCAAGCTTCTTTAAAGTTTCCTCTTTAATATATCCAGTCTCTTTGTCCCAACCAAAACCTTCGTAGGCTTCTTCCAACAATTCATTAGGCTTTTCAACCTTAAGCCCTTTGGCTGGTCCAGATAATATCGGAATTTCCATCCTTTTCGGTAGCTTATCGTGTGACTTTTCAAGACCTTCTCTCAAATTAAAAGCCCTTTTTAAATTCCATGATCTTTCTCCTGCTTCGAAAATTTGTAATGGTGTTAAATTAAACCCTGTTAATGAAGAATAAAGAGCTGCTAACCTTTTAGGTGAAAGAGAACCTGTTTCATTAGTAGCTGCATAGAAATTACAATATCCAAGACTATTGATAACTTCGCCATATAAAGCTATAACCCTATATGCTTTTCCTCTATTAACTCCTACCTCTTCTAGTCTATCTGGCAACGGCCAAGGAAGTCCTACATCTCTTAAACCACTATCAACTCCCATCATATCATAAGATGGATATATTGGATGTTCATGGCAAGCTCCTCTTGGTCCAACAGAATATTGTATAGCTAAAAACTTAGATTCAACTCTTGGATCGTGCGCTGGAAACTCAAGTCCCTTAACATGGTTAACAAGATCTTCTGAACCTTTTCCAATTTTCTTTGCAGCCCAATAACTTCCTTCTGCCAATAAATTGCCAAAACCCTTTCTATACGCTATCATGTCAACTAGTGTTAAGAAAGTTTCTGCATCTCCCCATTTTAATTTAATTCCGCCTGTTTCCTTTTCCGTGATCATTCCCATCTCATAAGCTTCTATTGCCCATGATATCGTATGCCCCAGAGTAATAGTATCAATACCATAATTATTGGCCATATAATTATACCTTATTATAGCTTCCATATTATCTATCATTGGCATGGCCCCACTCATATCAACAGTTTCATATTCTGGACCTTCGTTTGGTGGTGTTGCAAATGGACCAGCTGCAACGTACGAATATCTGCTACATCCAATTGTACAGCTGTAACAAGCTCTCCTTTTTATCATATAATTGTTTTCTAAATAATCTGCTGATATTTTTCTTGCTTTATCAAAATAACCTGTCCTAAAATTTTGTGTTGGGAGACCACCCATAGCATTTAAGCCCATTAAACCCCCTACAGTTCCGTGAGCTCCCATTGCTCTATTGCCCGGATCGCTTATTATTGCATTTTCCGCTTCATAGCTTAATGAAATAAATTTTTCTGGATCATATACCCTTACGCCATATCCACCCGCTGCAACAATAGCCTTTAATTTTTTTGATCCCATAACAGTACCTCCACCACTTCTTCCTGCCGCCCTATCATAGTCATTCATTATTGATGCATATTTTACGAGATTTTCCCCACCAGGGCCTATTGTAGCTATAGAAATGTCTTTCGCTCCTACTTCCCTTTTTAATGTATCTGTGGTTTGATGTACAGTCATTCCCCATAAATGGGTAGCATTTCTAATTTCTGCATTTCCTCCCTCTAAATAAAGGTAAACTGGTTTCTCAGATTTTCCCTTAACTATTATCATATCGAATCCACTAAATTTTAAAAAGGGACCAAATTTTCCTCCCGATCTCGTTTCACCCCAAAAGTTAGTTTGAGGTGATTTAAATGCCCAAAATATATTTCCACTTCCTGGTGCGAGCGTTCCTGTCATAGGTCCTGCGGTTGCTATCAATAGATTATCAGGGGATAATGGATCTATTAATGGAACTTGCTCATCCCACATTATTTTTGCAGCAAATCCGAGACCACCAATATATAGTTTTGCCCATTCTCTTTTCAAATCATCAATAATTATTTTATTTTTACTTAAATCAACCCTCAATATTTTTCCTGTATATCCATACCATTCGTCCATTTATATCGCCTCCCTTGTTCTTGGAGATGGATATGGGACTATTGGCACCATGCCTTTCTTTTGTAATTCTGCAAAGAAATATCTTTTATAATATGCCGCATCATTTGCCTCTAGATAAGCCAAAGCTCCTTCAGGACATGCCTTAACGCATTGTGGGTCTCCTCCACAAAGATCGCATTTAACCGCTTTCTTTTCAATATGATCTAATGTTATGACCCCATAAGGGCATACTACAATGCAGTTTGTGCAACCATCGCATTTATTTCTATCTATTATAACAGCATATGTATTAGGATCTCTATATATTGCGTTTTCCGGACAAACACCTGGCATAGCGCAAAGACCGCATTCAATGCAAAATGTTGGCGCATCTAAGGGTTCATTTTCTAGCCTAACGACATGAATTGCTGATAAAGAAGGATCTATTATATTAAAATGTTCAAATGAGCATGCTTCTTCGCATCTTCCACATCCTGTACATCTATCAGGAATAGCCATTAGCATCTTTACCAACAAAACCACCATTTTAATTTAGATAACCAGAAAATATAACTCTTATTACTATGCTGATATTTATCTAATTTTTATTGTTATATATTATAAAGGATTAATAAATTTTATATTAGTAATAACTTTATTATAAGATTCTTTTTGATCCACAACTTTACCGCCTAATCTTATTATTAAATCGTTAAATATATCGAATTCTTGCTTTAATCCATTATTTACTATTTTGTTAACTTCTCTTATATCAAAATCGTAAGATAAATAATGACCGGATTTTTCTAAAAATGTTGGTGATGGTATAATTAATTTAGCATAATATTTTGCGCTCGTATCTATAATAGGTGTTATTTCAGTTATAAAATCTACATTGCTTAATGATTTAATTAGTTCGTCTCTATTAATCGAATTCGCTATCAAATTATTTCCTATTATTATTAAAGTTTTTAAATTTCTAATGATATCGATGATTTTATTATTTGTTTTTAAATTTAGATCATCTTTATTTGTTAAATATAGATGCTCTATTACATTACCATTGCTAAACAAAGGTATTAAATAAACTTTTGCATAAAATGATTTCATTATTAAATATAAGTTAAAAAGTTCTTCTGCTATATAATTATTGAATTCGAAAAATAATGCCACTGGTAACTTATTAATAATTTTTAAAATATTTTCAGCTATTTCTTTTATTTCATTATCTAAATTATATGATTTTATTTTATTCAAAAAATTATCAAAATTTTCAAAATGTTCTTCTAAATATCTTTTATCGTAATTTTCTTGGGAAATTATTAGAAATTCTAATGCCCTAAATAAATTTATCATTTTTTCTTGGGAAACTCTTGAATAAAAGTCGGATTGCTCATGGATGGACCTATAATCATTTACATCATCTATTGAAATTAAATTTAATTTTCCTTTCTCCATATTATCTATTAAAATTGAAGAAATTGTAGGATGATGCTTTTCTATATCACCTATAGCTATTATAGTTCCTAAACTTTGTATATCATTAGCCTTTATTATTTTCTCTTTATTTAAATTAGATAAGTATTTCCTAACCGAGTAACCATAATTAAGTTCAATAATATCGAAAACATTATTAGTTTTAATAACATCTTTTGCGATTAGATTTAATAAATAATGTTCTTCCAGTGAAATTCTATTTGCTAGAATAATTCCAACACTGTTTGGTCCATAATTATTTACTGTTTCTTTAATTCTATTTGATAAAATGTCTAGTGCTTCATCGTAACTTATTTTTTTCCAACCATTCTCAGACCTTTGCAATGGAAAATATATTCTATCATTGCTATAATAAAGGTTTTCCCATTGGTATTTGCCTACTATACAGCTTGCTGAAAGCTTTAATTTTGATTCATTACCATATATCATAACAGGTTTTCCATTAGATACACCAACTTTAATGGGGCAAGTGATTGAGCAAAGAGTACATGATGAATCAATAAATTCATTTGGATAGCCATATTTTATTACAAAAGCATCCTCAATTGCCCCAGTTGGGCAAACGTCTATACAACTTCTGCAGCTAATACAAGAACTTTTTCCTAGTTTATCTCCTTCAGCAACTATTAATGTGTTAAAGCCTCTGTTAATGCTTCTCCAAACTAATTTTCCTATAACATCCTCACAAACCCTAACACAATTGTAGCAATTAATACATCTGTTCATATTGACATAAATATAAGGGTGACTTGTATCATAAAGTTTTTTATCTTCTTCATATTTGTAACCATCAAGACCGTATTTATTCATCAATTCATGAAATTTTTTATAAGGATATTTATCTTTATATCCTTTAGGATAATTTTCAGCTAATAATTTTAAATTCGTTTTTCTTAGCTTTTCAATTTCATCATCGTCAGTAACTATTTCAATACCATCTTCTATAAAATTGTTACAAGAAGTAACTATACCTTTGCCTTTAACTTTTACCAAACACAACCTACATGAACCAAACGGAGATAACCTTTCATCATAGCATAGAGTTGGTACATCAAACCCTTTATCTTTTAAAGCATTTAATATTGTGATTTTTTTATCATAAGTATATTCAACTCCATTAATTTTCACTTTCATTTTACCACCTCATTATTATATTTATTTAAAATCGAAAATGTCACTTCTCCAGCTCCTATTCCTAGACCGCACAAACTAGTACGCCTTAAAGATTCTAAAATGTCATATACATCATTTAATTCGTTTTTATCAAAAAACCCCTTAGATATTAAATCTCTTAATTTTTTAGTTCCAAGTCTGCATGGAGTGCATTTGCCACAAGATTCGTATGAAGCAAAATCCAATATTTCATATAACAATTCCGATATGTTGGTTTCCTCATTAAATGCTATTATGTTTCCATGACCTAAAGAAGAACCAATTTCTCTAAGCTCTTCATAACCTAGCCTAGTATTAAGCTCATCTGGCATTATTATACCAGATAATGGTGCTCCTATCAATAATCCTTTTAATGTACCTCTTTTAAGACCTCCTGCATTTTTAATTATTTCTTCTAAAGTTATGCCAAATTCAACTTCATATAGACCCGGCTTTTTAAATAAAGAATTGAGCGATATAAGTTTAGTTCCTCTGCTTTTTGAGAACCCAAATTCATAATATTTACTTCCTCCATTACTAATAATATAAGGGATATTTGAAAGCGTTTCAACATTATTGACGACTGTAGGCTTTCCGAATAAACCCTTTTCTGTTGGATATGGAGGTCTAGAAGTAGGTTCTGGCCTTCTGCCCATAAGGGCATTTATTAACGCAGTTTCCTCTCCTACAACATAGCTTCCTTTTCCTATTTCTACATTAATTTTTGGAATTGTAACATTTTTCTTTTTAAAATAATTCTTTATTTCTATTAAAGCGCTTTTAATTCTATATAAACTTTTGGGATATTCCCTCCTTATGTAGAAATAAATCTCATCAGCTCCAATAGCGTAAGCTGCTATTAATGCACCTTCAATAACTAAATATGGAGAAAATTCCATAAGAAATCTATCACTGAAAGCTCCAGGATCACCTTCATCTCCATTAACAATTAGATATTTTTTCTTTTCTTTCTTATTATAAGCCGATTCCCATTTAATGCCTGTAGGAAATCCGGCTCCTCCTCTACCTCTAAGGCCTGATCTCTTTACTTCATTTATTACATCTATTTGGTTCATAGATGTAATAGCATAAGTATATGAATTCATACCTCCTAATTTTATGTAATCATTCAGGGTATCTAATTTACTATTCAGAAATTTACTTAGAATAGGCTCCCTCGATAGAACTTCAATCATTGGATAAGATTCTTCATGAGTAGAAGAAGGTGATAAATAACATTTACCCAAACAATAAGTCCTTGGATATTGATCTTTTGCCTTATTCCAATAGTTTGGTTTTTCACTCCTATTAACAAAACAAGATAACCCCCTACAATATTCTTCTGGCAATTCTTTATCTGAAAAAGTGTAAAATGTATTTATTTCTGTTTTAGGAAGATTAATTCTGATCATTTGACCCACACGTTATTAAGATATTTCAGAAAATAAAAACATTTTACTTTCTAACCAAGGATATTAATTAAATTAATTTTATTTTATAATTAGCTAACCTACTCTCGTCCTAAAGGACATGGCTTACCATTCGTTTGTCATAATGAGAATGATTGCGAATATCTTAATTTGATAAATATTATAATTGTTTACAATACCAAAGTTTTTAATTTATTCTTTATTTATACATATGGGTGTATAGTGTGATCAAAAAAAGGAATTTTACGATAGATGATATACTTAAACTAACTTCCATTAACGAAGTTAAGATATCTTCCTCAGGTAATATAGCTATATCTTATACTAAATCCGACTTAGAGAAAAACAAAAATAATAATTACATTCATATAATAAAAAATAACAATAAAGAAATTTTTTTGACTAGCGGATCAGATTCTTCACCTAGATGGTCTCCAAATGGAGAAACTCTAGCTTTTTTAAGTAAGAGGGGAGAAAGTGAAAACAGCAAAGGTCAAGGGATTTATATTTATAATTTAGAAGGAGAGCCAAAAAACATATCTTGGTTTAAAAATGGAGTCTTAACTTTAGAATGGTATGATAATGAAAACTTGATAGCTATTGTCCCAGAAAACGACAAATATTATGACAATGATGGAGATTATATATCAACAGATAGGCTACCATTTTGGATGGATGATACAGGATTCGTTGGGACCTATATCTACACTCTTTATTTTATTAACATTAGTTCAGGTTACGTTAAAGAGCTAAAAAAAGAAGAAAATTATATATATCCTACATCTTTATGCTCATGCAATAAAAACATATTTTATTCTACACCTATTGATATAAGGTTTCCTTATAAGCATAAGCTTGTTAAAATTAATCCTGAAAGTGGTGAAGAGAGCACTTTATTGCAAGGGTATTTTATAGAGAGCCTTGCATGCATAAATAATAATTTATATGGATTGATACATAACAATGAAATAGGTATTTCAAGCCATTTTAAACTTTATAGAATTGATGATAATAAAGCTGATTGTTTAACGTGTAATAAAATTGATAGAAACATACAATCAATAATAGGCCAATATTCAAATGGCATTGCACTGCAAATCTACGATAAAGGATTTTCGAAAATAATTTTATTTAATGATAATTTTAAAGAAATAGTAAGCAATGGTTTTGTTTTAGCAGGAAGCTCTAATAAAGATACGTTAGTATATGTTTATGCTGAACCAACTAAGGCCATGGAGGTATATAAATTAGATAATAAAGGGGTTCGAAAATTAACTTCATATAATGATTTCTTAAATGATGTAAATCTATATGAACATAAACACGAAGAAGTTAATGTTAATGGTAAAAAAATTGACGGCTGGATAATTATGCCAGAAGGAAATGATAAGAAACCTTTAATATTATATATACATGGCGGGCCTAAGGGTATGTACGGTTATAATTTCTACCCAGAAATGCAACTTTTTGCATCTAATGGCTATGCAATTGTCTTTGCAAATCCCACAGGCAGTGATGGTTATGATGAAAAGTTCGCAGATATAAGAGGAAAATATGGTGAAGAAGATTTTAATGAATTAATGAATTTTCTAGACTATATCATGAAAAAATACAACATTGACAAAGATAGGATGGCAGTCACTGGTATAAGTTATGGAGGTTACATGACTAATGTATTTATAACAAAGACAAATTTATTTAAAGCGGCTGTTAGTGAAAATGGTATTGCCGATTGGATTTCTGATTATTATGCTTCTGATATAGGATATTTCTTTGATCCAGATCAAATAGGTAAAACACCTCACGAAAATCTTAATGAATATATAAAGAAGAGTCCATTCTATCATATAAACAACGTAACAACACCTGTTTTATTGATACACAGCAATCAAGATTATAGATGCTTTATCGATCAATCACTGGCTATGCATATATCTCTTTACATGAATAATAAGGAAAGCAGAATTGTTTTATTCACAAAAGGAAGTCATGGCCATAGTACAAAAGCGGAACCAAGACATAGAAAGAAAAGATATGAAATTAAGCTTTCTTTCATAAATGAAAAACTTAAAAAATAATTTTTAAGGTTTATTAACCCTTATTTTTATTATTTGCTATAATTATTATCCTAAAACATATATAATATATTATAATTCAAAGCGAAACATTTAAAAACTGCAACAATTATGTATATTTTAGACCAAAATGGTGGGAAAATGTTAAGTGGGAAATATTATAAATCTGTATCTAAAAGTATCTTAGTAGTAGTTTTAATAATAATTATTGTAGTGGGAATATCAGTCGCTTTAATGCTTTCAAAAAAGCCTCAAACTACATCAACTTCTCAAACTACATCAACTTCTAGTAGTACAACTAGTACGATAGAAAATTCTCTTTCACCACCGCTACCGGAAAGCTATTCTGCTTTAACTAATGTGCCTATAATGGTTGAAATAAACCAAGTTCAAAATGGATATTATGCAATGTTATTCGATGGGGCAGGAAATGAATATAAAGTTACTTCTCAATATACAAACGTTACATTCAATTATCCTGGACAATATTTAATTTATTATAATTTATATAACAGCAATGGAGCATATGTAGGAAGCTCGTTATCAAATTTAATAGAAATAATAGTAGCTCCAAATGTAAATTCATCGTATGCTCCTCTAATTACTGTTCCTGTGATAACATCAAATAAAGGTCCTGTGATAAATGTAGGAGAAACTGTTACATTAAACGCAGGATATTTACAGCCCCCATCAGGACAAAATATTACTATAAAAGAATATGTTTGGAACTTAGGAAATGGAACAGTCTTAACAATACCATCAGTTAATGCAACTGGCTACATAATACAGATAGTTAAAACTGGCTCAGGAAATACAACATACCTTGCCCCTCAAGAAAATCCAATAAACATTACATTCACTAAGCCAGGATTATATCCAGTTAGCTTAACTATAGTGACTGAAAATGTAAGTAATGGAAAATCATATAATTATACAACATATAAAACTTTTGCTGTTTATTCAAGCAATTATCCATTTAATCTATATTCACCTCAAGTTTCAGTGCCAAATCAAGGAGTAATTGTTGATGCAGAAGTAGTTCCAGGTGGTCCATTTACATTTGATCCGGACCTATTTCCAGATACAGTTAGCAACGAAATAATAAACAATGTATATGGGGCCCTATTATGGTACTATCAATCAAGCATAAGCAAGTTTGTGCCAATGATAGCTGAATATATACCCACTGTTGGCAATTGGTCTAACGTAACAGCTAGATACACTTATGGCGCAATTTCTCCCAATTATACAGTATACATTTTCAAAATAAGACCTGGTTTAAAGGCATCCAATGGAGATCCTATAACTGCATATGATGTATGGTATAGTATGATAAGGGCATTAGTATGTGCTGGAGGTATACCGGCAGGTTCAGGTACAAACTTAGCGCCTTTTACTGTACCAAATTATACACTCTTTACTTTTATTGTCACTTCACCCAACGATTCTCTAGGCGCTAAGGAAATAATGGAGTCAGTATCTTATAACAACCAAACTAACACAGTAACTTTTCATTTAATACAACCTGTGACACCTATATTTTTCTTCAATATGATGACAACATTCGATTATGTAATGGATGCTAAATGGTTAAATCAAGTTGGAGATGGATTAAACTTAACCGGCTATTATAACAACAATTATACTCAATTAGCACAATCATTTTATCAATATCAACAGACTTGTATTGCTGGTAATTATAATACAAACGTTCAATGGCCAGCTCCAAATGCTGGATTTACAGGACCATATTATATAGCATCATTTACTCCCGGGCAATCAGTTGTTTTAAAACCTAACCCGTATTGGCCTAATAATGTAACATATTTCCCCAAACCAAATGAAACAGTTATAGTAGATTGGGTTAAAGACCCAACAACAGCAATAAATATGCTTGCAAGTGGACAAGCAGATATAGTTACTTTTCCAAAAAGCAGTCCAGCTCCTTACCTCCCCACTTTATTACAATTGCAAAGCCAAGGAAAAATAAAAATGTACAATGAACCATCTTTGAATGAATGGTGGTTTGCGTTTAACTTAAATATAAGCGTTCCATTATTAAAACAAATCAATCCATCTTACAGCATACCATCATATTATTTTGCAAACCCGTTAGTAAGAGAGGCATTTGCTTATGCTTTTAATTATTCAGAGTACATAAATGATGTATTAGGAAATGCCAAATATCATGTAAATCTTGGCAATCCATGGTGCGGAATATTAATACCAGGCCTTGATTATTCTATACCTCCATCAGATTTCACAGGTTGTCCAACATTTAATTTAACTTATGCAAAGCAATTAATGGAAGAATCAGGTTTTTACAATATAACAGTTAACTTCCCAATATTCGTTTCTAGTGGTGATACAACTGACTTCACTGCAGCAGAGATGTGGGCGCAGGCATTACATGAAATAGATCCAAACATAAATGCACAACCTTTATACATGCCATTCTCAACTATAATATCATATATGATACCCGGACAAAATCCTTTACCTGTTTATTATTTAGATTGGAATGGAATACCATTAACATGGTATTGGTTACCATTCATATATCAACAAGGAGGTATATACGCAGCCCCTGATGGTTGGGATGTCGGATACTTAGAGCAATTATCACATCAGTTTAACAGCACAAATAATACCTATGTAGGTTCATTAATGTGGCAGGAAGCTCAACAATACCAACAATTAAATAATTTGATAGTTCAAGCAGATTTAGCAGATGAAGAAGGTTGGAGCAATGCTACTCAAATAATACATAATGCACAACAGCTAGCAATAAATCAGTATCAATTTGTATATGTCGTCATACCTAGCAAGTTCTGGATATTAGGATCATATATGAATGCTTATCAAAACAACTTAGCATGGCAATCAAATCCTGCTATAACCAATGGATTAGAGTCATTCTTCTGGTGGTGGGAAAAACCATAACTTTTTATTTTTATTTTTTATAAATAAAATAAGTACCCTTAATGCTTAATAACTCTAGATTCTTAGAAACCTTTTAATCGAGGATGGCCCTCAGGCGGTCGATTTATGTCATTAGATCCAACATTTAGGCATCTTTGCCCCAATTGCGGAAAAGAGATAACTTCAGTAAGATTAGAGAAAGGACTACCTTGTAATCAATGCTTAGAAGTAGAAATAGAAAATAATGATCCAATTTCTATTGGTGAAGCCTTGAGAAAAAGGGGGAAATTATATGGATATTCCTGGCTCTATTATTTGGAAAAAAGTTATAATGAATTCAAAGAATATTTCGAAAAAACAACAAGTTATTATTTATCAAGTGCCCAAAAAAGTTGGGCTAGAAGGCTTTTATATCCTGAAAGCTTTTCTATTGTTGCTCCTACTGGAGTAGGAAAAACAACCCTTTTAATGGCCTATACCGCCTTCAGGGCCATTAATGGATTAGATAGAAAGATCTTATATTTAACACCAACAGAAAATTTAGTTGCACAAACAGCAGAAAGATTGAAAGGCTTTATAAATGATGGAATAGCTTTTTATTATTCTTCTATGCCCAAAAATATGAAGGAAGATATGCTATTAAAAATAGAAAAAGGCGATTACAAAGTATTAATAATAACTCCTGGATATTTAACTAAAAAGTTTAATAAATTAAAAGAGTTCTCACCTTTTGGATTGATAGTTGTTGATGATGTAGATAGCCTTTTAAGGAATAGCAAAAATATAGACAGGGTTCTAATACTATTAGGATTTACAGAAGAAAGTGTTGAAACAGCTTATAAGTTGGTTACTAAAAAAATGGATTTCAGTATAGCGTTATCTAACAAAAAAGAAGATAAAATAAAACAACTAGAGCAAGAAATTTCTGATTTGCAAATGAACCTTTTAAATAGTAACAATGAAGAAATAAAAGGTCAACTAATAATAGCTTCTGCAACAGGTAGGCCCAAAGGTATTAAACATTTGATATTCAGAGAACTATTGGGTTTCGAAATTGGTGGAGGTACAGATTATTTAAGAAATGTTTTTGACACATATATTATATCAAAAGATGTGTTAAACGAAGCTATACAACTGGTTAAGAAGCTTGGTAAAGGAGGCATTATTTTTATTTCGCAATCGTATGGAAAAAACGTTGTAAAACCATTAATAAATATGCTAAAAGAAAATGGAATAAATGCTATACAAGCCATAACTAATTCAAGAAGAGCTGTTGAGAAACTTGAAAAAGGAGATGCAGATATTATTATAGGCTTAGCAAGCAGATATGGTACTGTTGTAAGAGGTATTGATTTGCCAGAAATCATAAAATATGCTATATTTATAGGAACGCCTGCTAGAAAACTTGAGTTTAAGACAGCTATGATATCTCCGCAGAGACTTTTAAGGATTGTAATGTTTTTAGAAGAAAAAAATCAATCGTATTCGAGTTTGCGGAAGAGTTTAGAAAGCTTTTTATCAAAATATAGTGAACAATCACCAATAGTCGCAGCAGTATTGAGGGGAGAAATGGAAGCAAAGGGTATATTAAAAGTTCTGAAAGATTTAGTTAGTAATTCTATTGATAAAGTATATAAAGAAATGATAAATTATATTCCAAATGATGGAGATAGGATAAAAATAGGCTCTTTTGTTATTAGAAACGAAAAAGGACAGCTTTATCTATATTCATCTGATGGGCCAACATATTTACAAGCAAGCGGAAGAACAAGCAGATTATATCATGGTCATATGACAAAGGGTCTTTCCATAATAATCGATGAAATTCCTGAACTTATAGAATCAATAAGCGAAAAGCTAAAGTACATAAGTCAAGCGAATTTTATTAAATTCGATGAACTGAATTTAGATGAAGTAAAGAAGGAAATAGAAGATTCAAGAAAAATAAACGGAGGTAAAAAAGTAAATATCGTGAGTGAGCTTATTATAGTTGAAAGCCCAACCAAAGCTAAGACAATAGCTAGCTTTTGGGGAAAGCCTGCTAGAAGGAGAGAGGGAAACCTAAACATTTATGAAACAACAACCGTTGATCCAATAACAAATACCGTCTATCTCTTAACAATAACTGCTTCAAAAGGTCATGTATATGAGCTAATAGTTGACGATGATAATGAATCGTGCTATGGCATAAACCTAATTGATAGTACAATAAGCCCGATTTATACTTCAATTAAAAAATGCTTAAAATGTGGATATCAATTTACTCAAGAAGTCAACAAGTGCCCTAGATGCGGATCATCTGCTGTCATAACATCAGAGTCAATTTTACAATCTATAAAAAGACTTGCGACAGAAGTTGACCAAATAATAATAATGACAGATCCTGATAGAGAAGGAGAAAAAATTGCTTGGGATCTTTACTTAGCCTTGAAACCATATAACAAAAACATTTACAGATCAGCATTCCATGAAGTCACATTAAATGCTGTATTAGAAGCATTAAGACAACCAGGGCAGATACATAAAGGGTTAGTAAACGCACAAATAGCCAGAAGAATAGACGACAGATGGATTGGATTTTCAACAAGCAAATACCTTCAAAATAAGTATAGTAAACTTTGGTTAGGAGCAGGTAGGGTACAAACTCCTGTATTGGGATGGGTTATTGAAAGATACAATGAATACAAGAAAGAAATGGGATTTAAAATAAAAGTTAAGCTGCCAAGCCAAAATTATATTTATTATTATACAAAGGACAAAGAACAAGCAGAAAAAGCAATCAAAGAGGGCAAGCTAAAAGCTAAAACAGTTAAAGTGTATAATGAAGAAGTTAATCCATTGCCTCCATATACTACTGATGCATTAATTTTTGATGCAAGCCAAAAGTATGGTTACACAGCACAACTAACAATGAAATTAGCTCAAGATCTGTTTTATTCTGGTTTAATAACATATCACAGAACAGATTCAATAAGGATATCTCAAACAGGTATGCAAATAGCAAAAGAGTATTTGGAAAAGGCCAACTTAATTCAATATTACAAACCAAGAACTTGGGGAAATGAAGGTGCTCATGAAGCAATAAGAGTAACAAAACCATTAAATGCTCAAGAATTGGAGAGAGCTGTATTAGAAAAAACAATTAGGGTGCCTGTGGAACTAAACCAATTCCATTACAAGTTATATCAATTAATATTTGAAAGGTTTATTGCGAGTCAAATGAGCTCATCAATAATAGAAAAAGCAATCGTAAAGCTTATTCTAGGGGATTTAGAGCAAGAAAAAGAGTTTAATACTAATATAGTAAAAGAGGGTTTCACGATAATAACTAAGCCATCGTTAGAAAATTGGATTAAAAAGGAAGCTAATATTGAATACGAAATACCATTAAATGACTTGATATACTATAAAGGAAGCTTAATAGAGCTATATAAAAATGGGGATTTAGTTATGCTAATGAAAAAGAAAAATATTGGAAGGCCTAGTACATATGCAAAGGTTATAGAGTCTAACATAAGACATGGTTATGTAATAGAGAGCAAAAAGAAAAAATATATAATACCAACTAAATCAGGCATAGAAATATATAATGATCTAATGGAATCGATTTTTAAAGACTTATTAACAGAAGAAAGCAGCAGAATACTTGAAAGTCAGCTAGACATGATAGAAAACGAGAAATTGTCTCCAGTAGATTTTATTAATGAAATTTATGATGAAATATTTGTTAAAAAGCTAAACAACTATTGTAAGCTTAATAAAAGAAACTAGTTATATATATAATTTCTGAAGTCAATCTATTTATGGGCGATTAAAATGGAAGAAAGGGTAAAAATAAACCTCGGTAAGGATCCAGCTGAGGATTATGCACTGCAAGCAATCTTAGAATTAAACAAAGGATCGAAACAAATAGAACTAACAGGTGTAGGAGAAAATGTTTGCAAAGTTGCAGAAGTTTATTTGGCTATGAAATCTAGATTAGGAGAAAATTTAAAGATATCTTCTTCATCTATAGGAACCTCAAAATATAAAGGTAAGAAAAGCAGTTATTTAACTATAGTTATAGAAAAAACTACATAAGCTCAGACGGGGATATTATCTTCATCATTTCCGACGATATCAGCGTCATCACTGCTCATTTTATCAATTAAATTATAAGCCCTCTGTAACACAGGCCAAGCTCATCTTATCGCACCTGCAGCGGTCTTCATCGGGCAATATCTATATTATTCGGTGAAAATTTAAATATGTAAATAGACATTTTATAATTTAGAGGTGGAAAATTGTATAAAAAGATCTTAGTTGGTTATGATGGTTCTGAAGGTGGGGAAAGGGCTCTTGCAAAAGCTATAGAATTGGGGAAAAACCTTAATTCTGAATTATGTTTAATTACTGTAGTACCACCTGCGTCAGTAATAGTTGGAGAAATAGTTAGTCCTGATATAATAAACACTGCAACAATTATTGATTCTACAAAGAAAAAGCTCGATGAAGTAGCAAAGAAATTAGAATCTGAAGGGATAAAAGTTAAATATGAAGTCTTATCTGGCGATCCTGCAGATACTATAATAAGCTATGCAGAATCTAATGGATGTGATCTGATAGTATTAGGTAGAAGAAGACTTTCTAGGTTTGAAAGGTTAATTTTAGGCAGCGTTACAAGTAAAGTTGCAGGTAAATCAATAAAGTCAGATGTTTTAGTTGTTCCCTAACCCCTTTTATTTGGAATTAATGGTAGCAATGCTGTAGATACGACACCTATAATAGCGAATAGTATCATATCGTTAACCAATCCAATTTTGTTTAATAAAATACCTCCTATTAATATTCCGATGGCCCCACCAACAGTATTACCAATTCCCCATATGAGGGAATTAGCCCTTGCTGACAAACTTCTATCGACTATTTGGCCTACATAACCTAAAAGAACTGGAAAACCGCTAAATGCAAACAATGAGAATAGCATAAACATTATTGACATTATTATGGGATTTTTTATAAATAAAAAAGCTATATAAAATAAAGTTGCAAAAATAGTAGTTAAATATACAACTTTCTTCCCTCCTATATCACCAGTTAATTTTCCAAAATAAGGCTGACCAAATATAGCAGTTGCATATGATACAGTTAATATAATACTCATTAATATTTTGGAATTATACAAATGATCCAAATAGGTAGGTGCATATGTTTGCACTCCTGCAATAAAAATTGCTCTAATAAAAACTACTATAGTTAATGGAATCAAAATATAATAAAAAGAATTTATAGTTAATTCATTGTTAGATTTTTCAAAGTTAGATTTTTCAAACAGTTTCTTATCAATTTTAATTTTTATTGGTCTCAGACCATAAAATACTATTGAACCAAGTATAATTGTGTAAACCCCTATAATGGATAAGCCTAGAGTGCCACCAAGATATTTTATCATAAATACTATCACGATTGGAAATAAAGCTCTTCCTAAACTTCCAAATGAACCGTTAATTCCAAGAGCTCTTGGTGAATCCTTAGGATCAAAAGTATGCTGAAGTATCGATCCGCCTAGTGGATGATAAAATGATAAACCTGAGCCTAGCATTATTGATGCAATAGATATATACAATAAATCATATTTAAGTGAAGAAAAAGAAATTCCATATACGATTATAGATATACCTATTAATGTGTAACCTAAAAGCATTAATCTTGCATGGCTACCGCTTTTATCTGCTGTTCTTCCGACCCATATGCTTATTAAACCTGATAATATGTTTATTAATGCACCCATAACACCTAAATATGAGGCTGAAATCTTCATATCTAAATAATAAGCAATCAATATTGAAAATACAACAATAAAGCTATCATTTAAGAAGTGACCTAATGAAGTAAATATTAGTGATCTTAGTTTTTGATCCATTTTTTCACCCTAGTGAAATTTAAT
>ERZ1669250.440-NODE-440-length-19171-cov-3.873248_pt1 | contig 19171 bp, 16 predicted proteins | sample MGYA00579295_ERZ1669250 | MGnify/ENA primary metagenome ERZ1669250 (study PRJEB41166, sample SAMN08046056) | hot springs metagenome | biome: hot spring; feature: acid hot spring; material: thermophilic sediment; isolation source: thermophilic sediment from acid...
CAAATTTCTCTTTAAAACAAAATAGGGATTTGGTTTACGAGGATATTGCTCCTAAAGGAAAGGTCTATGTACCGCCAGAACCAGTAGAAGCGAATGAAGTAGGTACGATTTATTATACAAGTGGAACAACAGGGAAACCTAAAGGAATAACGCAAACCCAAATAGGATATCCTCTCTCTTTAAATTGGACCTTTAGAGGATTATATGATTTAAGACCTAACGATGTATGGTGGACCGTATCTGCTCTAGGATGGCCTGTTTGGCCCATGGCTAATCTCTATACAGCACCAGTTTCTAGTATAACATCTGTTCTTTTTGAAGGTTTCATAGGAGCAAGGCCAGATTTATGGTCAAGAATTATAGAGAGATTTAATGTATCGTTGATATGGTCTTCCACTACTTCGTTATATACACTAAAATCAATAGGAGATGAATCAGTTAAAGCTGGAGATACTTCTTCGCTAAGAATTGTTCTAAACACTGGTGAAACATTAAATGTAGGTTTCTTCAAATGGTTTAGGGAAATGCTGCCAGATGTATATATAGCAGATGCATATTGGTTTACGGAACACCTTTCACCAGCTGCTGCAACTCCATATGGCATAGGAGAAATACCATTCAAGCCAGGTTCAGCAGGCATTGAATTTCCATTAAGCAAGGTTGTTATAGTAGATGATGATGGGAATCCATTGCCACCAGGCAAAAAAGGTTACATAGTGTTAAAACCATATTCTCCAGCTTTAGGAAAGATGTGGAATGATCCAAATCTGGAAAGATATAGCAAAGTATATACATCAAGATTCCCAGGTTATGTATTCTTCGGGGATTATGGATATATGGATTCTGATGGTTATCTATTTGTATTAGGTAGAGCTGATGATGTATTAAGGCCTGGAGGAGAGAGAGTTGGAACTATGGAAGTTGAAAGCCTCATAGGTTCTCATCAAGCAGTTGCAGAAGTTGCTGCAACCAGTATGCCGTCTTTTGAAGGAAAAGGAGAAAAATTGTTGCTATTTGTTGTTCCTAGAAAAGGATATACTCCAGATCAAAACCTAACAAATCAGCTCAAAGAATATGCAAAGAATTCCGGTTTCATAATTGATTACATAATTTATGTTAATAAACTTCCCAAAACCAAGAGCGGTAAAATAATGAGAAGATTGTTAAGAGCAACTGTTAGAAACGAACCCCTTGGCGATTTATCGACTTTAGATGATCCTGTTGCGTTTGAAGACCTAAGGAAGAGATACGAAGAGTTTAAAAAAGCTATGACAGAAAGCTAATAATGGTGATTTTTTATATATGATAAAGGATATCTCATTTATTGATAAACCTATTTTTAAATTCTTTGATGAAATTTCAGAAAAGAATCCTAATCAATGCAGTTTGATTCAATTAGAAAATTACCATTGTATAACATGGCATAAAATGAAAATATTATCTGATAAGATAGCTGATTTCTTATTAGAAAATAAAATTATGGAATCTCAAATCCTATTTTCTGCTCATAATACAATAGATGCCGTTATAGGATTGCTTGGGATAATGAAAAGCAATAATATAGCAGTTTTAGTTGATCCTTTAACAATATCTGAAGACCTAAAAATGGAAGTTGAAGATAAGAATATAAAATTTTCTTTTGTCTCATGGCAATTTTATGAAAGAGAGGCAAAAACTCTTAAGGAATTAGGTATTGAACAATCATTTGTTTTGGATGGCCAAGTTAAGGAAAGCGAAGGAACACCAAAAGTTATTTATTTTAAAGATATATTAAGTAAAAATTTTACTACTCATGAAAAAACAATTGATAATTTAGAAAATACATCTGTAATAATGTATTATGCTGGGATTGCAGGAAGAACGTTGCAAACTTATCACTCCTACAAGGGTTTATCATATGCTGTCCAAGCACTATCCAAGACTGTTTCGTTCGATTTCAAACCAAATTCATTAGTAATAGCTCCTATCACTCATGTATTGGGTCTTCAGGTAAGTCTTTTAGTTCCCTTATTTAATGAAGGAACTGCTATAATGCTTCAGAGATGGGATCCTAAAATTGTAAAGAATTCAATAAAAAATTTGAATATTAATTTTATGTCTGCTGCACCCATGTCGTTCGATTCGCTTATAGATGAGATCACTCAATCAAATGAAAGCTTTAAAAATACAATTAAACTAGGAATTTCTGCAGGGGCTCCATTAAAGCCAGAAACTCAAGAAAAATTTGTTAAAATATTTGATGCACCATTGGTTCAATCATATGGTATGACAGAATCATGGGTAGTTACATATCAACCTAAGGAATTTTCATATGTTAAGAACACGCTCGGCTTGCCAATATATGGAGCTGAAGTAAAAATTGTAGATCCAACAGATCCAGAAAAAGTAGTTAATAAGGGAGAAACTGGAGAACTCTTGGTTAAGGCACCATGGCTAATGAAAGGTTATGAAGATAATGAGGAAACAAAAAAGGCTTTTCATAATGATTATTTAAAGACTGGAGACTTAGTTTCAGAAGATGATAAAGGATTTCTATATTTTAAAGGTGTTAAAAAAAGGATGCTAAAATACAAAGCATATCCTATATTTCCAAAGGATATTGAAAATGTTTTGTTGAGGCATGAAGCAGTTAAATCAGCTTACGTATATGGTGAGAAAGATCCAGATGTTGGCGATTTACCAGTTGCAAAAGTTATCTTAAAAGAAGAATATAAAAACAAAATTAAAGAGGAAGACTTAATAAATTATGTGAACTCTAAAGTTGCGTTTTACAAAAAAATAAGGAAAGTTTATTTTGTAGATTCACTTTGAAAAAGTTAATTTATTTTTATATTTTATTTCTAATGCAGTATAATCTTGGCTTGGATTGACAGGTCTATGAGCTATACCTCTAGGTATAATTAACATTTCTCCTTCATTTAACTCAAAATTACCAGTTTCTGTTTCCCATAAAGCTTTTCCTTTTAAGCAAATTATTAGTTCATCATAATCCATATTTCTGTGATAAAATGGTAAAGAAAATCTTCTCCTAGAAAATTCTATAGATAGGTTATCAGAAAAAACCAGTCTAAGTGGTGGTATTGCTACAGGATCTTTCATGTCAGGAGTATCTATATTAATAAAACTTAACTTTTCAGCTTTTCTTGTTACCTTTTTTAAATTAATATTTCCTTTCTCATATTCTATATCAACTTCATCAGAAGTAATTTTTTCTTTAAAACTCATTTTTGTCACAATTAACTAATAATAACTCAACTTAATATGTTTTTATTGTATAGACTTTTAAATTATTTAATGTTTTAAATTAAGAGGGATAAAAATGGAAAAATCTGTTTTAGAGGAAGTTGAAAAAATAAAAGATGAAGCAATTAGATCTTTTCTTGAGCTTTTAAAAATACCTGCAATTAGCCCTGATTTTGGTGGCGAAGGAGAAATAGATAAGGCTAACAAGCTTATAGAAATTTTAAATAATAGCTTTAATTTCGATAAAATAGAGAAGTTCTATTCTGTTGATGATAGAGCTAAAGATAAGGTTAGGCCAAATATTATTGCAACTTATAAAGGGGAAGATAATAGAGCTTTATGGATTATCACTCATATAGATGTAGTACCGCCTGGAAACATGCTTGATTGGACCATAACAAAACCTTTTGAGCCTAAAATTATAGATAATAAAATATATGCTAGAGGAGCAGAAGATAACGGGCAATCAATAATATCATCTTTATATGCAGCAAAAGCTTTAATGAACAAAAAGATTAATCCAGAATTAACTATAAAGCTTGCCTTTGTAAGTGATGAAGAAGCAGGATCTAAATATGGAATGAAATATCTATTGGAAAATCACAACTACCTTTTCAATAAAAATGATTATTATTTAATACCTGATGCTGGGAATAAAGATGGTACCTTTATTGAAATAGCTGAAAAATCTATATTACAATTTAAGCTTATAGTCAAAGGAAAACAAGTTCATGCTTCTACACCAGATCTAGGCTTAAATGCGCATAGAGTTTCTCTTGAACTGGCCAAAAAAATATATGATAATCTTCATAAAAAATTCAATAGCAAAAACAACTTATTTGATCCTCCAGAATCTACCTTCGAGCCTACAATGGTAAAAGGAAGTTCCTCTTCACCAAATATAATACCTGGACTTCATGAAGTTACTTTTGATTGCAGGGTTATTCCAGACTATAAATTAGATGATGTATTAAAAGAAATAAATAGGGTAATTGTAAAATTAAAAGAAAAGAATAAAAAAATCATTGAAAACAAAGAATTTCCAGAGATAGATCTTGAAATAATTGATAAAAACGATTCTCCTAGACCAACAAATCCTGAGAATAAACTAGTTATGGAAATTAAGAAAACAATAAAAGAGCTAAGAAAAAGAGAAGCGGTTGTAGGAGGTATTGGCGGAATAACTTTCGCAACATTTTTGAGAGCATATAATTATGAAGCGGTTGTTTGGTCAACTAATGATGATGTCGCACATCAACCTAATGAATACGCTATTATAGAAAATTTAATTAACGATTCAAAAGTTTTCGCTACACTAATGCTAAGGCTAAGATGAGATAATGATAAAATTTGAAAATGACAAATTCTTAGAAAATTTAGTTAAATGTATAGCAAATGATTTAAGACTAGATTATATTAGGCTTGAAAACGTTTATGTTATTAGAAGCCATAATGCAAAAACAAAGGCATATGCAAGAATTTATTCTATGCCTTCGGCTATAAGGTTTGCACTAAGATCAGAACCTGTCTATGTAATAGAGGTAATTAGTGAAAAATTTGATTTATTATCGAAAGAAGATAAAATAAAAGTTATAATACATGAATTGTTGCACATTCCTTCGAATTTTACAGGTGGTTTAAGGCCGCATGGAAAAAAAGTAAATGAAAGGATCGTAAATAATCTATACAAAAAAATAGATGTAAGTAAATGCCCAAATTGAAAAATTTTTAATTTTAAAATCAAATTTAATTGTATTTTATTAAAAACAATTGAAAATTTTCTTAACTTTGTTACTTGGTTACGGAATTAATAGAACTTTGTTTTGTTATGTTTATTATACTAATAATAAATATGAGAAATGTTAATATTAAAAGAGCTGAAAATGTAAACGAAATTGAAAAATTGGATAAATTATTTTTACCAAAACCATAAAAATAATTTAAACTAAAGCTACTACCAACATTATTTAGTGATGAAAGAGGCATACCCATAAGTGAATCTATTAGCATACCTATAAAAAATAAGCCAGATATGATGCCCAAAATGGTATAGCTAGTCTTTGATTTTACTACATACATTGTAGGATTTAACACTATTAATAATATAGTGTATAAAATAAGCAAATAATAATGAATACTTGCAAAATTTCTTAATGTCGAATCAGCAACGATCAGATAAAGTGATAATATAACGCTAACTATAGACAACCCTGTTATAGTAAATTTGCTGGCTGAAGATCCTTTAGTGAAATATAATGAACCTCCTATTATTATAGCTAATAGTATCATTACTATTATTACGTATGAGAAATAATTATTTTGTGTTTTAGGCATTGTAGTAACTTCTGGAGATGTTGTAGTAGAAGTATGGTTTGAAGTTGTTTGATAAGGCAGAGAAGTTGTAGTAACTTCTGGAGATGTAACATAGACAATAATCGTTATAGGAGACGTGGTAGGATCATCTCCCGTTGCGCTTACATTAAATTTATATTCTCCTGGTTTAACATCGCTTCCTACCGATATTGTTAAAGTACCGGAAAAAGTGGGATCGCCAGTGCTTGGATTAAAAATTATTGATATACCAGTTACGGATGGCGAAACATCAATGCTTGTACCCCATGTACTTCCACTACTTAAAATTAATTGGAATTTTTCATTTGTTTTTTGACCAGGAGTTAGATTGAATACAGTTTGATTAATAATTAGTTTAGAAGTTCCCGTTGCAGAATAAGCAAAAGGTATGGATAACAATATCAAAACACACAATCCTAATATACAGAATAATTTATAATTTACCAATTTTAGGTTCACCTAAATTTTATTAATTATCTAAAATTATTTTTTAAATGTATGTATTTAACTAATATTTTACTTATGTAGTATATACAAGGTTATTATAAAATTTATGAATATACCTGTATATTTTTGTAATTATGAAAATATCTTTGTAACAAATTGTTAATTTCTCTATCATGGAAAGAAAGCTTTTTTCTTAATCTATGCAAAGTTAAAATTAAAAGATTAATAGTTAAATTTAATAGTAAGAATTTTTACATATTTATGTTAATTTATTTTTATATATTTCTCCTTCTTTCATAACAAGTTGTATATTTTCTTTATTTAATAATACATTTATGTCATCTAACGGATTCCCATTAATAACAATTAAATCTGCTAGCTTTCCTTTTTCAATTGTTCCGATTAATTTTTCAAGTCCTGTTGCTTCAGAAGCAATCTTAGTTGAAGAAATTAAAGCTTCTTCGTTTTTCATACCAATTTTTTCTACAAAAAGTTTTAATTCCATTGCGTTGTCTCCATGTTTCCCTACTCCTCCAGAATAATCTGTTCCAGTTGCTAATTTAATTCCCATTTTATACGCAAGTTTAGCATTTTCTACATGTATTTCATATAATTCTTTTATTTTTTTCATTCCCCATTCTGGCACACCTAATTCGCTTCCCTTTTCTAATAGAGCATAATCAATAGCAAATGTTGGAATCACTACACTTCCAGCTTTTAATACTTCATTAGCAGCTTCTTCGTCCATCATATCCCCATGAGCTATTACTTTTATTCCAGCTTTTGCTGAATTTATTATGCCTATTTTCCCTTCAGCATGAGAATGTACCCATTTACCAACAGCATTAGCTTCATCAACTATAGCTTTAAGTTCCTCTAAAGTAAACTGTCTATATTCAGGCCTATCCCTTTGAGATAATACTCCTCCAGATGCCATCACCTTTATAAAATCAGCACCTTCTCTAAATGCATATCTTGTTGCTTTTCTACATTCATCTGTACCATCACAAATCAATGACATGAAGGGTGTTAATTTTCTTGTAGTCCTATAATCTACATATTCTATTGGTAAATAATGGGTGTCTCCATGACCAAAAGTTTGAGATAATACTGGGCCTGCTGCTATAATTCTAGGTCCTGTTATAGTTTTTTCGTTAATAGCTTCTTTTAACTGGACAGCGATTATACTTCCTGCATCTACAACAGTTGTAAAGCCGGCATTTATAATAGATTCTAAGTCTTTAATAGCTCTTGCAAAAAATACACCTATAGGAGTTATTAAATCTTCTTCCACCTTTCCGCTCCTGCTTCCTGTTAAGTGAAGATGCGCGTCTATCATGCCCGGCATAACAAATTTATTTTTTAAATCAATTATTTCGTATTCATCAGGTATGTTCATTTCGTTTGCTTTTCCAACCTTCTCTATTTTTCCTTCATTAATTAAAATATTTCCCTTAAAAACAGGTTTTCCTGTTGAATCAAAAACAAGTCCATTAACTAAGGCAATCTTACCCATTTATTTCCCCTTTCACAAAAAGTTTATAGTTATGTTTATATATTTATTTGAAATTTATTCTTAAATAAAAAATATGTTAAAATTGTTAATAGAGATGATATTATTATTGTAATCAAATAATAAACATTTACTATCGAATAATAAAAAGTTATCCCCAAAATAACTAATCCTATAATACTTATAATTTTACCTTTTATTTCAGAAATTAAGAAAGCAGAAATTGATAATAATGCAAGAGAAATGACATAATAAAGAGAATCTATCGCATACGCTTTTTCCATAGCATTATATGTTATGTTTATCAAATTACCATAATTTAAAGATATTAAATAAAATATAATAATTGCAATTAAACTCATTAATGTGCTGGCATTTAAAGCATTTATGGGACTTTTAAATTTTTTATGGGTTACACTTAATTTGTTAGGTAAAATTCCTTCTTTGCTCATACCATATAACATTCTAGATGTAGCATTTAATGTAGCTAAATAACATCCAAAAACACTAATTAAAGTTATAATGGAAAAAACTGTTAAGCCTAATATGCCCAAATATCTTCTCATTAAAAGGAAAACAGGATTTACACCTTCTCCCTGAGCTTCTGAAATAAAATTGTTTACCGAATTATAGCTGTATCCTATGTTTAATAATATAGCATAAGTTGCTAAAATGTACAATATACCCATGATAAGCGTTGATATTAATGTGCTATTTGGTATGTTTTTATTAGGTTCTTTAGATTCTTCCCCTAATTGAGTTGAAACTTCAAATCCCATAAAATAAGTTATAGAAAATATTAATCCTCCTGAAATCGCAACTAATTCTCCCATTAATGAATTTGTAAAAGTACCTTTTAGGGTAAATGGCATTAATGAAATATTTTTTGAATTATATACAAAAGAAAAAACTATAAATATTATTAAAATGCTTATTTCTATTAGTGAAACTAAATATTCCGACTTAATACTTGGTTTAATTCCTAAATAAGCTATTATGTAGGCGACTATAACAGGTATAATAATTAGAAAGAGAGGGTTAATTTCTATGCCTGTTAGTGCGTAAATACCTTCATATCCCAAATAGGCAAATGCAATTGCTATTGATCCTATACCAACAACGCTATAAAAAATTGTATATATTAATCCATTAAAATAACCTGATGATTTGCCTAAAATTTTTGAAACATAATAATAAAAACTAGCTGAATGAGCATATCTTTTCGATAATATTATAACTGAATATACAATAGTTATCACACCGATCAATGTTATTAGCATAGCTAAAGGCGAGGAAACATAAGATGTACTCAAAATATATGCAGTTCCACCCGCTATACTATAGGTTGGTGCTTGGCCTGCGAGCGAGTTAAAGAAATCTCCTAAAAATGTTACTGAATTTTTTGATAGACTATTTTTGTTTTCCATTTTTAACACCTAGTTTACAATAATTAAATAATAAAAATTTACTTTGCTGAACGTTCAATAAAAATTTTTATTGCAAGGTTATGCATATAAAATATTTAAAATATCACAATAGCATCTATTGCAAAGTCAAAATTTTCAAAATCTAATGGCTTAGTATAGCAATAAGAAATCATTTATAGATAGAAGATGGGTTTCATTTTCTAAGTTTTTGATAAAGAGCAAAATAAAATTAGTAATCGTATATGAAATTTATTTATTATTTATAGATTTCTATTCTGATTTATTTTTAAAATCAATCTTTATTAATATTTAAATATTTAGTTTTAAATTTAACAATTGGTGATTTAATGAAAATTTTGACTTGGAATGTAAATGGATTAAGGAGTCTTTTAAATAAGGGCATTCCAAAAGAAATATTAGAATTTGATATAATAATGTTCCAGGAAATTAAAACAGACTCAATACCAGAAGAGCTAAATGGACTAGGATACGAGATATATATTAATCCGGCTAAGAGAAAAGGTTATTCAGGAACTCTTACTATGAGCAAATTAAAACCAATCAATGTTACTTTTGGAATTGGCAATGAAGACTTCGATTCTGAAGGCAGAGTTATTTCACTAGAGTTTAAGGATTATTATGTAATTAATGCCTATTTTCCAAACGCCCAACATGGGTTAACAAGGCTCGATTATAAGCTAAGTTTTAACAGCCTATTCGAAAAATACTTAAGTAAATTAAAGAAACCAAAAATAATATGCGGTGACTTTAACGTTGCACATAAGGAAATAGACATAGCGAGACCAAAAGACAATATCAACAATCCAGGATTTACTCAACAAGAAAGGGATTGGATGACACATTTTCTTGACTTAGGATATGTTGATGCTTTCAGAATATTCCATAAAGAACCCAATAGATATTCATGGTGGACTTATAGATTCCACGCAAGAGAGAAGAATATAGGTTGGAGGATAGACTACTGTGTAGTATCAAGTGATATAGTAGAGAGGGTTAAAGATTGCGATATAATGGACAAAATCATGGGCTCAGATCATGCTCCAGTATATATAATTGTAGAATAAATACATTTAAATATCTAATGAATCAATGTTCTTTAATAAAGTCTCTGCAATCAAAACCCCATTTCCTGCTGCGCCTCTTATAGTATTATGACCTAAGACATTAAACTTAATCCAATTTTTCTTATCTTTTCTAATTCTTCCAACAACTACACTCATTCCATTACCTTCGTTTCTATCTAATCTTGGTTGAGGTCTATCAACTTCCTCTCTAACAATAATTGGGTTTTTTGGTTTTGATGGCAAATCAAAATTCTTTATTTTGTTTTCTTTAAATTCCGTTAGGGCCTTTTTTATATCATCGATATCGACCTCTTTTTCTGTTTTTATAAACACGCTTTCTAAATGACCCTCTAAAACATTTACTCTATGAACTGATGGAGATACATAAAATTTATCATTTAATTTTATACCTTTTGGAGTTATATAACCCAATATCTTTAAACTCTCGTTTTCTATCTTTTCTTCTTCATGCTCAATATATGGTATTATATTGTCAAGTATTGCCATAGAGGGAACACCATTAAGTCCAGCGCCTGATAAAGCCTGCATAGTTGAAACAAAAACTTGTTGAATTCCAAAATCATCATAAATTGGCTTTAAAGCCAGAGTTAATATAGACGTAACACAATTAGGTACTTTGAACAATCTACCTTTCCATCTCTCTTTTTGAAGTTTTGATACAAATATATGATCTGCATTTACTTCGGGATTAAGCAATGGTATATCTGGTTCCATCCTATTGTTGCTAGCGTGAGAAATAACCAAAAAACCTCTTTTTACTAACTCTATATCATAAAACTGAGACATATTAGAAGGTAATGCAGTGAAAACTATGTCAGGTTTAAGAGAAGTTATTAAATCAATATCGGTATCATAGACTATCATATCTTTGACTTCTTTTGGCATTTCATTTTCTAAACTCCATTTCACAGCATCCATATACTTTTTACCGGATTTGTCTTTTGATGCAGTTAAACCAATTAATTTAAACCATGGATGGTTTGTTAGATAATATACTAATCTTTGTCCAACTAAACCGGTTGAGCCAACAACTATTGCATTTAGTTTCATTTGTAATCACCTATAAACTTATTATGAATAGAATTTAACAGTTCATAAAAGTTATAATTTTTAATATAAATTGAAAGAGATGGTCTGGTATCATTTTTTTCTATAATTAATTCATCATATTTATTTTTAAGCATTTCATTAACTTCATTTATAATGTCTTCCTTATTCATGCCCTCTCCAATTAAACCAACTAGCTTATCGATTCCATTTTCTTTATAGCCTATGAGCTTAGCATATCCGTTATAATAAGTATTATTATTTATTAACGTATTATAATTATTTGGCATACCTACATATACATTGACATTTGTTTTTAGTAAAGGATAAAAAGTCTTGTAGTTTATACCCTTTACTTTGTATTTTGAAGCCTCGATAGCTTCCTCAAAACTTAATCTCTTTACAATTTTTGGATTTTTTACAATTTTTGGATCACTAGAAAAAATTCCAGGCACATCTGTAACTAAATAAAGCTTTTCAGCATTTAACAAATATGCTAACGAAGATGCAGTATAATCAGATCCGCCTCTACCCAATGTTGTTACATTATTATCATAAGATCTTCCTATAAAACCTTCAATTAAAAACACTTTTTTGTTAATTTTAATTTTATTTAAAGCTTTTTTTGTTTCAATTAAATCAATTGAAGCATCTCCATAATTATTATTAGTTATAATAATTTTATCTGCATCAAGAGTTTCTACATCTATGTCATTATAGTTTAAGGCGTATTTCATTATTATTTTACTTAATTTTTCTCCATAAGAAACTATGTAATCCTTTAAAGCAATATTTACGTTCGCTTCATTGGTAATCTTCATAAGCTTGTCTATCCTCTCTTTTATCTCATTAATTAAATTTTTATTATCAAAAGAAGCAGATATTTGTTCATATAAATTAACGAATTTTTTTAAAGAATCTTCATTACCTTTATCGCAATAATCTATGAGCAGGTCAGTTGCTCCTTTTATAGCTGATACAACTATAAACAGATTTTCATCGTTTTCTTCTAAGTAATCTTTAATATAACTTGATATATTCATATAAGAATTCTTTGAGCTTAAAATAGATCCTCCTATTTTAAAAATACTTATTTTCATATAAACCACCTTTACTACAAATTAACTTTATATTAATCAGAACTACTTGTTTTAACAGATTAACAAAAACGTCTAAAATACTTAGAATACAATATACTATACATCTAACATTTTTGTTTGGTGTTTCATCATCCCCACCTCTTAATTCCCACGTTCTTATACAAGTATATAAATTTTTATTAATAAATGTTAATAGGTACTTAATTTAAATATAACAGTTTAAATTTCCCATAAATTCTTAATACTGGGGATATTATGGAAGGACTAGTTTACCCTGACTATGAAACAAACAAAACAATATATGGATTAGCATGTGGATTAGCGAAATTTTTTAATGTAAGAAGGAGTTGTCTAGTTAATCCAATGGAATTCCAAGGGAACAAGCTAGTTTTTATATTTTTAGATGGATTAGGATGGGATCTCTTCAAAAAAATAAATATAGAAATTAATGGAGAAGTTGAACAAATAAAAACGATTTTTCCTTCAACTACATCCTCAGTTACATCAACTATATTTACTGCACAATCTCCAGGAGAACACGGAATATTAGGTTATACTATGTTTAACAAAAAACTGGGAGGTATAATAAACACTTTGAGATATAATTATGTGGGAGAATCTATTAGCGATAGCCTGAAACAATATATATCGTATAATCAAGCCTTTCCGGTAAGACCTTGGCTTTATGAAACTGATAAAAAAATATTATCTATAGTTCACAATAGCATTTCAAATACTGAGTTTACAAATACTTTTCATAAAGATTTAAAGAGACCTGATTTAATTTCTTTAAACGGTTATCACAATTCAACAGATATGATAATTAATTTAGTTAAAGCTCTTAACTCTAATCAATACGATGGTATTTTCGTTTATTATGATAGTCCTGATCATTTGGGTCATTCTTATGGCTATAATAATGAGTACCAAGAATTCATAATCTATGATACTAAATATGTTTTAGAAAACATATTAAAAGTAGCTTATAAATTTAAAAACTATACGTTTATAATATTTGCAGATCATGGACAAATTACTGTTAAGAAAACTATTGTCTGGAATCAAGATAAAGAATTAATAGATATGCTAGAAATACCTCCATATGGTGATTCAAGGGCTATATGGTTTAAAACAAGAAACAATATAAAGAATTATTTAGAAGAAAAATACAATCTAATGGTCCTAGATAAAAATGAGATAATAGATAAAAAATTATTAGGCAAAGTAGATGAATATGTATTAAATAATAATATGGGAGATTATTTAGGTATAGCAAAGGATAACGAGACAAAATATCTGTATACATATAGGGAAAATGATCCAGGATTAAATTTAAGAGGAAATCACAGCGGTTTAACATATGAAGAAATTTACGTGCCTTTAATTAAAATTTAGTCGATGTTATTTTTACATAAGTTTGCCCTTGAAATGACCAATAATTTCTATTAATAATAATAAAAATGAAAATATCACTAGAACAAGCCATGGCAAAATATAACCTAATTTTGTAGGTATGCCAGCAACTAATGGACCAATTACATAACCAACCCCTATAGATGATTCAAATATACCTGTTTTAGATGTAACATCCTTATGAAATGTTCTAAATATGTTTATTAATGCTGAATAATAAACAAGCCCCATACCAAATCCCAATATAGAAAATGAAACAATACTTATCAAAACTGTATGATATAAATAGACAAGAAAAACAAATAAGCTCATTATTGTTCCAATAACAATTAATTTACCTGACTTGATTCTCCTTGAAATTAACCAGCTTATAACGAATGCTATTGTTTGAAAAATACCATAAAAAGTTCCAATCAAACCTGTACTATACTTTCCAAAATTATATATTGTCCCATAAACACTATAAAAACTATAAAATATTGATGAATCGAATCCATATATCAACATAGGAAAAACTATATTAAAAGCAATTGAAAATCCCTCAAAACCTTCTATGATTTCTCCTTCTTCGCCTGGCTTTGATATTATAATGAAAATAAAAGATAAGAGACTAATAATAGATGAAAAGAACAATGGATACAAATCATTGTAAATAAGCAGAAATGAAGCTATGTAAGGAGCTATTGAAGCTCCAATACTCCATCCAAATGTATACATAAGTAAAGCGCTTTCTTTATTTTTGTTACCTAGTTTAGATGATAGTCCCTCAACGGCTGGCCAAACCATAGCCATTGATACCGCCTCAAGACTTTTTCCTAATAAGTATTCATAAGGAGTCCTAAATTGCGTATAAATAAGAGATATTACTAAATATAATATCATGCCTAAAGAAGCCATTCTTTTAATCCCAATTTTTTCTGAATACCTACCAAATATTGATGCTAAAACAAAATATATGGAGCCATAAACTGTTCCTAATAGGCCTATTATAAAAATTGATGCACCTGCATTATGGGCAAATATAGGTATAACAAATCTTAACGTAGTTAAAGGAATTTGAGCTGTTAGTGATATTAATAATATGAGCAAATATGAAACTAGTTTTTTATTTGATTTCATTTTAATCCCATCTAACTTATTACTAATGAAAATAAAAACATAAATGATTAGCCATTAAATATTTCTTTTAATATTTTAGCAGCTATACTTAATTTTGGTTGGCCTTCCCCTGTTTGTACTTTGTCATAAACATATAAAAGTTTGGAACCAAGCAATGAATATGAAATTCTCTCATACCAGGGAGCTCCTATAGGAATTACTGTGGGATTGTTTATTATTTCTAAGAACTTTGCTAATATAGACTTATATCCATTTATGTTTTTAATTGCAACCTTTGCTGTAAACAAATTGTCAAGTTTCTTATATTTTTCTATAAGTTCATTTATACTTGGCAAAGAATTTAAATAATGAGATGAAACTATCTGGCCTTCGTATGGTATCTTATACTTTTCCAAAAATCTCATTTCGACGTCATACTTAATTCCATAATCAAAAATTTTTTTATATATGTTTAGTTTAGCATCATCTCTTATTGGAAAAATTCCTCCTTCACTTAAATCCCTAATAGTTAAAATTACTTTTTCTTTATATTTTAAAAACTCATCTATGTCATATATTGTTAAATTTTTCTTATAGTCTAACCTTACTTCAATATAATCGGCTTCAGAATTAATATACTCACTAACATCACCATATGGTATAGACAGTACTATCAATGGTTTATTCAATTTTCATTTCTCCTCCTAATTTTTTATATCTTTCCCAATGCATCGGATCGCTTTTGTTTATGCATTCAGCATTATTAATTATTCCTCCCTTAATAAATGAAATTGAAGCTGCCATCATAGCTACCCTATGATCATTGTTACAATTAATCTCAGCCATTTTTAATTTACCTGGATTTATTATAATTTTATTATCATAAATTTTTACATTATTGCCAAATTTTTCCAAGGTATCTTTAATAGATAATATTCTGTCGCTTTCTTTAATCCTTAATCTTCTTATCCCATTGATTTCAATTTTTAATTTAGTCCCTAAGGGAGCTAACGACATAGCCATATCAGGTGTGTTCTCAACGTCTACATTTATTTCTCCATTAATCTCATTACCATAAACAATCCATTTATCACCTTTAACCTCCGATTTAATATTAGCATAATTTAAAATTTTTACTATGTCATGATCGCCATTGTATTTTGGAAGCTCATAAAGCCCTTTTATAATTGTTAACCCCCCGGTTAACAATGATGAAACAGCATAAAATGACGATAATAAATAATCTCCAGGAAATGATGTTTCATAAGCATTTTTTGTACATTTGCCTATATGTATTTCATTTTCTTCTAACTTTATATCGCATCCCATTTTATTCAATAAATCAATAGTTAACATTATATAATATAACGACGGAATTTTTTCCTTCATTTTTATGATACCTCCATCATTTAAAGCCATGCCATAGATTATACCAGAAACATACTGAGAGCTTTCAAGCTCAGGCAATTCAATATAATTAACCTTTCCCTTACTTTTTACCTTGATTGGCAATCTATTACTAGAAACCTCAGAATCAGTTAACTTAGAAATTTTTAATAACCCATCAAAAGGTCTATTTCTTAAACTTTGATCTCCATCTATTACAGTTTCTCCACCCAATATAATTGCTAACCCTGATAAAATTCTCGCAACAGTTCCTGATCCCCCAACATAAAAAAAATTATTTAGGCTTATCGAATTAGGCTTTTTTAGCTTATTTTCTTCATGCAAAACTCCCATTTTTAAAATAGATCGATATGCATAAATAACATCATCAGACTTAGGAATTTCTTCTTTCAATAAAACGTCATTTATCAAAGATCCAAATAATATTCTTATAGCTATGCTTTTTGATTTAGGAGCTTCCAATTCTCCTTTAATTATAGAAGGTAATATCGTAACCTTCATTTTACCACCTGGGTTAATACTATTTTAAATCCTTCAAAGTGATCGAGCAAAGGCCCTTCCTCTCCTTTCTTAACTAAGCCAAAATATGATGGCCCATTACCTGAAATACCTGCAGCAATTGCACCTTTTTTAATCATATAATCTAAAATTTCTGTTTCATAATTGTTTATTTTCGCCATAAGGTAACCATTAATTTTAATTGCCCCAAATATATCTCCATTAATACCTCTTTTAAATGCCTCATCAAAGAATTTGCAATTTTCTCTCATTAACTTTACATTTAACTCATTCCTCCTTCCCTTTATTACAATTATTACATTTAAATCGTAAGGGTTTTCGATTAATTTTAATATTTTTAAATTCAAGTTATCTGTAAAACTAATTTTTCCTTCATAGCTAGAGACTGCGTCATCAAATGCCCCTGTGATTGAAAGGCCATATTCTTTTGTTATAATTGCAGACAAGAGTGGAGGATATACTTTCGTTTTTTCTTCAATAGATGATAATATAGCAACAGAAACAGCACTACTGCTCTTTAAACCTACACCTTCAGGTATTTCAGAGAAAATTTGAAAGGTTGTTTTCAAATTATATTTTTTATATAAATAATCTTCAATGGCACTTATTAAAGGAGAATCCCTATTTTTACTTCCTTCTTTAGCATATGCTTTCAAATTAATAGGTATTACAGCTCCTCTTCCGCAAGGAATAGCATTAACTATAGAAACACCTGCATAAGCTATATGCATTTCTTCTTGAATTCTGACCACCTCTTTTCTATAATTTCACTTTGCTGATCGGTTAATCTAACCCTAGGTATTATACCAGATAGCATAGAATGATCAACTAAAGTTAAGGCCACCATCGATTCTGCTACTGAAACACCTCTAATAGCTATGCATGGATCATGTCTTCCAATTATTGATAACGTAGTTGGTTTTAGATTATCCAGTAAGTCTACTGTTTTCTGTTCTTTATTTATAGAGCTAGTTGGCTTAAACGCTATTCTCAATATTATGTCTTCACCTGTGGATATACCTCCTAAGATGCCTCCAGAAACGTTTTTTCTAAACCTAAATTCTCCATCGTAATATATTTCATCCATTACTTCACTACCTTTAAGTTTATAAGAATTGAATCCTATTCCATATTCAAACCCAACAACTCCTGGTATAGACAATAATGCTTTTGCAAGATCGGCTTTAAGTTTATTGAAAACAGGTTCACCCAATGTTTTAGGCGGATTTTTTACAATTATTTCTACAAGCCCTCCTATACTATCTCCTTCTCTTCTTACTTTTTCAATTATTTCCTTAAACTTATTTTCTTCTCTTTTTATAGTTCTAACTTCACTTTCTCTTGAACAAAGAATATCATCAAAATTTGGTGTTTCTTCTATAAATAAATCTGCAGACGCTTTAATATAACCTGCAACCATTGTATTATAAAGCAATAGAAGTTTCTTAGCAATGGCACCCGCTGCAACCCTTGCTACGGTTTCTCTAGCAGAGCTCCTACCGCCGCCTCTATAGTCCCAGTTTTCATATCCATATTTTTCAATAAATGGTAGATCTGCATGCCCGGGTCTTGGCTTATGTTTGATTTCTTCATAGTGTATCGGCATTGCATCTTTATTTTCTATAAGTATTGCTATAGGCATTCCTGTCGTTTTACCGTTAAATATCCCGCTTAAAATCTGTGGTTTATCTTCCTCTTTTCTTGTTGAAACATATTTATTTCCAGGTTTTCTATATTTTAGTTCAAAATAAATATCTTCTTCACTTAATTTTAAACCTGCTGGAACACCATCTATGACTACACCTATTGCTTTACCGTGGCTTTCACCAAATGTAGTTATTCTAAAAAGATTTCCTAACGAGTTTCCTGACATATTTCTTAACCTCTTCATCTGCTTTAATATTAAACCATATTTCATCAGATAACAAACCCTGTTCTATTAAGAAATCAATGCCATCAATTATATTTTGTGAAATTTTTTTGGCTTTTCTCGTATAAACTAGATCAACATAAATAGTTTTCGATTTAATATTAAAGTCTAGATCAACAGGAATTGTATTTATTAATGCATCTACTTCTATTTAAACTTTGTATATATGTTGCATTAGTACCAATTTTTTTGAGATCATTTATCAAATTCATAGCCCTTTCTACACTTCTATTATATATTAAAATAATGTCAGGATCTAATTCAGAAACTGCAAAAGATGCTGCCCTTGCGGATCCTCCTGCACCCATAATTAAACAAGTTTTTATATCATATTGCGATAGCATTTTTTTGAAAGCGAGATAATCTGTGTTATATCCAATATCACCTTTAATAGTGTTTATTGCTCCAATTTTTTTGGCATCATCTGAAACTTCTTTTGTATATTTTATTATTAATTCTTTATATGGCATCGTAACATTTAGTCCATAGTTATTTTTAATTATGTAATTAATTTTTTCATGAAAACTTTCCCTTTTTATTTCATATAATTTATATTCAGCTTCTATATT
>ERZ1669250.441-NODE-441-length-19163-cov-5.883295_pt1 | contig 19163 bp, 24 predicted proteins | sample MGYA00579295_ERZ1669250 | MGnify/ENA primary metagenome ERZ1669250 (study PRJEB41166, sample SAMN08046056) | hot springs metagenome | biome: hot spring; feature: acid hot spring; material: thermophilic sediment; isolation source: thermophilic sediment from acid...
AGGTTAATTATTTATAATATTTTATTATATTATTCATTATGTTAGATGATTTAAAAAAGATAGCATTCAATGTAAAAAAGGTAGTTGAAGAATATTTGGAAAATGATTTTGAAAATGCTGGAGAATTCGTGAAAATGGGTGAAGATGGAACTCCTACAACAAATATTGACATTGTTGCAGAAAATGAAGTTATTGAATATATAAAAGATAAAGACCTCCCTGTAAATCTATTGAGTGAAGAATATGGATTTATGGATAGGAATTATGAAAGAACATTAATATTGGACCCTATTGATGGATCATTTAATGCAGAAAATAATATACCTATATTTTCAATATCTTTAGCAGTTGCAAAGGAAGGCCTTAATGATTTGGAATATGCCTTCCTGTTGAATATTTCAAACGGGAAATATTATTGGGCAGAGAAAGGGAAAGGGGCCTATTTTATGGAAACTAGATTGCCTAGAATAAAGTCAAATAAAGTAGTGAGTGCAATAAGGCTGGGCAAAGAATCGGACGAAAAGGTATTTGAAATAATAAAAAATAGTAATAAGGTGAGATCATTGGGATGCAGTTCTTTAGAAATGGCGATGGTTGCAGAAGGGTCAATTTCATTCTTTTTGTATTATAAAAAAAATTATGGAATTTTGAGGATAACAGACATAGCTGCATCAGTTTTAATATTGCGTGAATCTGGTGGCCAAGTATACGACCCAGATACAATGGAATTATTGAACATGAAATTAAATGTAAAAGAAAGAAAAAATGTTGTTGCATCACTAGACAGAAATATAATTAAAAGGTTGTGGGGGAAATAATATGAAAATAGGATTGGTTGCCAATAAAGATTTATCATTGGCATTAAAAGTTGCAAAAGAAGTATATAATTACTTAGTAGAATCAAATCAAGAGGTCGTTGTTGAGGAATCTTTATCAAAAATATTCAAAATGAATGGTGTCAAGATAGAAGAGATGGATGTTGATATAATAATAACTGTGGGTGGAGATGGAACGGTCTTGCATACACTTATGAAAACTACTAAACCTATATTTTCAATAAATGCTGGGAGGCTTGGATTTTTAACGGAAATCTTGCCAGTGGACCTAGAATATTATTTGAATAAATTGATAAATAAAGAATATTTCATTGAAGACAGGAAAAAGTTAAAAGTTTTATTGAATGATGAAAGATTGCCAGATTGTACAAATGAAGTTGTTATACATACCAATGAAATTTCAAAAATGAGAAGTTATGCTATATATATAGATAATGAATTAATGGATGAGGCCAGAGCTGATGGCATAATTATCTCTACTGCCACAGGATCTACATCATATTCCTTGAGCGTTGGCGGACCTATTGTCGATCCAAGAATTAGCAGTATGATAATAAGTTTCATAGCTCCATTTAAACTTGCAGCTAGACCCCATGTAGTTCCAGGTAAATCAAAAATTGAAATACACATGCTTGATAAAAAAAAGAAAAGCTTGATTGTTCTTGATGGCCAGGTAAGGAAAAACATAACCCCATCAGATATTGTACAAATAACAGAAAGTGAAAATACGGCAAAGTTTGTGAAATTCTCAAATAAATTTTATGAGAAATTGAGGGAAAAGATGTTATGAATTATAAAATAAAGAGAAAGGTTTTAGAACTTATAATGGAGAGTTCTAAAGATAGCATGCCGAATGAATTTGCAGCATTTTTGAGAGCTAGAAATGGAATAATATATGAAATAGTAATGATACCAACAATATCTGGGAGAAGATCTGCAACTTATATGCTTTATATGAAGCCAATAGATTTTTCAATTGTGGGAACAGTTCATTCACATCCATCTGGAATTCTAATACCAAGTGAGGAAGATCTACATTTATTTTCATTGACAGGAGAAATACATATAATTGTAGGTAATCCATTTAATTTGGAAAATTTTAGGGCCTTTAATAGGTATGGTAAACCTATCGAGGTAGAAATAATATGAAAATCATAGATTCAAATAAATATGATATAATTTATACTGAAAAAGCTGTTTTAATAGATGTTTTTAGGGCTACAACATCAATTGTAGTTATTTTGAGTAATGGGGCAGAAAAAATTATTCCATTTCCAGATGAAGAATCAGCCAGGGAATTTTATAAAAAAAATAGAGATATGATATTAGTTGGTGAAAGAAATGGATACAAAATACCAGATTTTCATTTTGGAAATACACCATATTTATTGAGCAAACATGATTTTCATGGTAAAAGCGTTATTTTTGTTTCAACTAATGGAACAAGGGTATTAAACAAAATTAAATCAAATCATATTTATTTTGCATCATTTTTAAATGCATCATCAATTTTAAAAGTTTTAGACGAAAAAACAGATTTCATTTGTGCAAATAGATTAAATCTATTTTCGATTGAAGATTTTATTTTAGCTGCTTATCTAAAAGCTAAGAAATTGAATATAAAGATTGATTACAACAGAATAAAAGAAATAATATTGAAATCAAAAAGCGCAGATCGTGTGAGGAGTTTGAATGCTGAAGAAGACATATATTTTTCCTTAAATCTCGATTTATATGATATAATTCCATATTATGTTAATGGAGAAATAAAAGCATTAAAATAGTCATAATTATCATTAATACTATTGTTAAAATGATTAAAATCTTTACATTCATTTCAGAATTTCCAAATATTATAGGGATTGGGCCAATCAAAATTATTCCACCGTATTCAGTCTTTTTATTTTTATCAATATCGACATTTTCATAATTTTTAATCTCAATTCTTTCTACGTTTTCAAAATCATAAATAAATGATAAAAAGAACAAAAATAATCCAATAAACATGATAATAAATGATAATGCTGCGTAAATACCTGAACCAACCATAAATGGAAATATTAAAAACAATCCCACCTCTATATATTTATTTATAATCCCGATGAAAATAAATATGATCGAAATAAATATAAGAAAAATTGATAGAATTCTTAATGTATTCATATTAACTTTGCCCCGCAATATCTGCAATATTTGTCCTCAGGTTTTGCCTCCCTTCCACATTTGGGACATTTTCTAGATTTCAAAGGATATCCACAATTCCAGCAGAATAAATCATCGGATGAAATTTCTGATCCACAATTAGGACACTTCAATTTATTTTCTTCTCCTAAATTTAATTTATTTTCTTCATTTTCAATGTTTTTATTTTCCTCTTCCGTTTTTGAAATTAATTTTATGGAACCTAAAGAATCTGATTCTTCATTTTTCAAAATTTTTTGTGTTTTAATAGAATATCTTAAAGATTCAAGGTATCTGCTTTCATTGAAGGCTGTTCTTGCAAGTGTTAAATATTCTATAGCCAACATCTTTTTGCTTTCTTCTGAATTTTGATACATACTTTCTGCCATTTCCAAAGTAAATTTTGCAGCAAGGTAATTTTCTGGTAATGTTTTACTTAGTTTATAAGATGCTGATAAATTCTCATCTTCCTTATTTTGTACATTGTCCTTATATTGTGACAATTCGTTTAAAGTTAAATTTGGTGTGGGGGGATTTATATTAAAATTTTTGTCCTTTTCTTCCTTTTTTTGTATCGATAATTCTGGAGTTTCATTTCTCAATGTATCCAAAGTTCTCTTTGCCTCATTGCAAAGTGAAATAACCGTAGGATAATCCCTATTATTGTATGCTTCTTCAGCCTTCTTTATTATTTCATCTACATTTGAGGTGTTTATTCCTCTTTTATTAAACATGTTAACAATAGCCTTTGTTTGTTGTAATATATTATAAGCATCATTTTCAGGATCTCTTTTCTCCTTAAAAATTGAAATTGAAACATTTTTCTTTCTCATTATATTCATTAATAAAGACAATCCTACAAATGCTAAAATGATAATTCCAATGATTAAGATTAACAATACATTAGTATCCATGGAAGATACTTTTATAAACTTTTTAATAAATTTTTCGAAAAGATATAAATATTTATTTTTTTAAATATAATTTCTTTATTTAACAAAAATTAAATATTATTTCAAACTTAATGTTAGAAGGATATTGGGAAGGTGTATCTATGTCCAGGATTCATTCAAGTAAAAGAGGAAGATCAGGTTCAAAACCTCCATATAGGACAACAGTGCCTGAATGGGCAAAGTTGAAAGGGAAAGATGCGGAGGAAAAATTGTTAGATTTGATTAGGCAAGGATATACAATGAGTCATGCTGGAATCATTTTAAGGGATATTTATGGAGTTCCAAAAATTAAATTTGTTACAGGTAAAAAAATGTTGAAAATATTAAAACAGCATAATCTCGAACCAAAGATTCCAGAGGATTTGATGGCCTTAATGAAAAAAGCAGTAAGGTTGAACAAGCACTTGCAAAAAAATCCAAAAGATCTTTCAAACATGAGAGGATTGAAATTGGTTGAATCAAAGATCAATAGATTAATCAAATATTATAAAAGGATAGGGAGACTACCAGAGGATTGGAAATATTCAATAGAAACTGCAGAGTTACTTACTAAATCAACATGATTGAAATTCCAAAATGTTTAGAAAATAGGTACAATGAGGCAATAAAAAGGGTAAAAGAATCCAAATTTGTTAGAATAATAGCCCACTACGATGCGGATGGAATTTCATCTGGTGCGTTAATCTATAAAACGTTAATAAAGGATAATAAAAAAATCCATATCTCTTTTAAAAGAGAATATAATAAATCTGCAATTGAAAAATATATGGATGGCCCATACGATTGTTATATTTTTGTTGATATTGGCGCCTCTATGGTAAAATATCTTGAAGATTATGCAAAAAATGGAAAAAATATTATAATATTGGATCACCATCAATCAAACGATGATTCTGATTTATTAATACACATTAATCCTCATTTATGTGGTATGGATGGAACATCTGACGCATGTGGTTCTACTTTGAGCTACATTTTCTCAATTTTATACGATGAAAACAATTGGATTATGTACCCATCATTTTTTGCAGGTGTTTTAGGTGACAGGCAAAATATCGATGGATATAAAGGAATAAATAAAATTTTAATAGAATATTTGGAAAATGTTAAAGGCCTTAAAAAATCTATGACATTATCTTTAGAAGGTTCGAACGTTTTTGAAATGTTGATGTATGCTACAGATCCATTCATTTTAAATCTAACAGGGAAAGAGGATAAAATCAAAAATGTTTTAAAAAAGCTATCAATAAAGGAAGATGAAAAATTTGAGTCTCTTGACGAAAAAAGAAGGAATAATCTGATATCATATATAACACTGCAATTGATAAAGATTGGAGTTGATAATGAAATAATAAAAGGCATAATAAGAGAAAAATATGATTTAATGTTAAGTTCTCAGATATATTTATCAGATGCCTCTTTGTCAAGTATAATTGATTCATGTGGAAAAGAAGAAAAACATTCCGTTGGATTATTGTTCTTAAATTATCCAGAAAAATATATGGAAGAAGCAATAAAAATTTGGAAGTTCTATAAAATCAAAATGATTGAAGAATTGTATTATTCATATGAAAATAAAAAGGACTTAGAAAATATATATCTTTTACCAACTAGGGAGAGTGCATACACAGGGCCTATTGCTGGAATATTGGTATCATATGCTCTTCCAGGCATGAAACCGGCTATAGGATATTCCATTTCCAATGGAAATGTAAAAATTTCTGCCAGAGCAACAAAAAAGATGGTCCAAAATGGTTTGAATTTAGGCAACATATTAAAAGAATGTTCAGAAAAATTTGACGGAAATGGTGGAGGCCATAATATAGCAGCTGGAGCATCCGTTCCAGAAAAATATTTCTCTGAATTTATTAAATGTGTAAATGATAAGGTAAAGGAATCATATGGAAATAAATGAAGGTGTTTTTATGAATATTCCAAAGTCACATCCAAGGTATGAATCACTTTTAAAAAGAGAAAAAATTATAGAATATTTTAATAAAGGTATCGTGGCTACCGCAGGTCTCATTGCACATGGAAGAGGTGAAACATTTGATTATTTAATAGGTGAAAAGTCCATGGATTTCGCAATAGAAGCGGAAAAGGCAGCTGTTGCAATGATTAAATTGGCAAAAAATCCAATAATATCTGTAAATGGCAATGTAACAGCGTTAGCATCTGAAGATGTAGTAAAATTATCGAGATTATTAAATGCAAAAATAGAGATTAGTTTGTTTTACAGGACCAAGGAAAGAGTTGAAAAGATTGCAGAGGAGTTCAGAAAATATGGTATAGAAATTTTAGGACAAAATCCTGATGCCAGAATCCCAGGCATAGATCATATGAGGGCATTATGTTCAAAGGAGGGAATATTTTCTGCAGATGTGGTATTAATCCCATTGGAGGATGGTGATAGGGCTAAGGCCTTGAAAGATATGGGGAAAAAGGTAATAGCAATCGATTTAAATCCATTATCAAGGACATCACAGGTTGCAGATATATCGATTGTTGATGAATTAACAAGAGCGGTTAAAAATATGATAGAATTCTCATCTCAAATCGATATTAATAAGGCAATTGAAATTTTAAATAATTATGATAATAAAAAAATATTATCCAACGTTTTAATTTATATTAAAAATAGAATGGAAGAGTTGTCAAAGATTTAACTTTTATTTTCATTTCCCTGATCAAGTAACTCTGGATGTAGTACATATCCGCATGCATAACACATTATAGCATCTTTGCTAATCAATGTTCCACAGTTAGGACATGGTATTAAATCCTCCTCTTGCGGTTTTTCTGGTGTAGATATTGTTTGGACTGTTGTTTCTTTTACTTCTACCTTTTCAACATTAACAGTTGGAACAGAAACACTTTGATTCAACAATGGAGTGATTTGCTCTTTCATCTGGAATATTGAATTTAATGAATTTTTAACTTCATCATTCATCTTGTTTAGATCATTTTTAACTCTATTATAATCATCCAAGAATTTTGAGATCATCTCCTCATTTTTCTTGTATTTTTCAAGATACATTCCAATAAGATCAGTGGTTTGCGTAGCTTTTGCCTCCAATTTGTCTAGGTTATCCAGAACCTTTGACAGGTTAGACTTGATATTTTCAATCTCTTGTGCTTTTTGTTTCAAATCATTTTCTAATTTTTTCAATTCATCTATCTTTGAATTGATTTCATTTTCCCTATCATTCAATGACTTCTGTTTATCATTTAATTGTGATTCATAATTCTTTAACTGTGATTCCCATTGATTTAACTTATTTTCTTTATCGGCCAATTCCTGTTCTTTTCTCTTTAATTCTTCTGATTGTACCTTGATCTTCTTTAAGTAACTTTCTACCTGGTCAAGAATTGACTCCTCATTTTCTGCCAAAATTACCACCTCTATAAATTGTTATCTAATCTTTATAATTTAAATATTTCTATATCACATTATTATTATATAAAACTATAATATCTTTATAAAACAAATTTTTATATTTTTTATTGGTTGTTAATATTAATGATTGAAATAATGGAAAAAATAGCTGGAGAAATTGTCATGTCAGAAAACCCTGGAATAACCATGAGAAAATGGAGGGAATTGTTTGAACTAACACAAAGTACATTGGCTGAAAAAATGAATATAAACCCATCTGTTTTAAGCGATTACGAAAATGGTAAAAGGATACCGGGTTCACAATTCGTTAAAAGATTCGTTGAATCCTTGATAAACATAGATTATTCCAGGGGATCTCCCGTGCTTAAAAAGATAAATAAGAGTTATGGTAGTTCAGCAATTTTAGATATAAGGGAATTTATTAGGCCTGTAAAAAGGGAGGAAATAGTTTCAGTAATAGATGGTAAAATTTTATACGGTTCAAAAATGGATAAAGAACTATTTGGATATACTATTGTAGATAGTATAAAGGCCATACTTGAATTTTCATCTAACGATTATTACAGAATATATGGATATTCAAATGAGAGAGCAATATTTTTTTCTGGAGTTAAATATGGAAGATCACCTATGGTAGCAGTTAGGGCACATCCTTTAAAACCTAATATGGTAATATTCATTCAGCCTGAAAATGTGGATTCTCTATCAATAAGGCTTGCTGAAATTGAAGAAATTCCATTGATAATTTCTGAAATGGATGTAAAAAGTATAATAGATAATTTAAGGAAAATCTAAGAATACATTGTGATTTTCCAATTCTTTAATAATTTCGTTGTTTTTTATCAAATCATTTAATTTTTCAATATCCGGATTTAATGGTCTGTCATTTTCCAATGGTTTAACATATTTTCTAATAAAGTTATAAACAATTCTGTTATTTTCCGACATTTCGTATTTTCTGAACTCCAATGCCTGGGCAGCAGTTAATAATTCAATAGCTATAACGTATCTCGTATTCTTTAAAATTTGAAGTGCTTTAAGTGAGGAAAACATACCCATACTTACATGATCCTCTTGGTTTGCGCTCGTTGGAATCGAGTCTACAGAAGAAGGATGGCTAAGCACTTTATTTTCAGAAACTAGGGCTGCTGCGGTGTATTGGGGAATCATAAATCCTGAATTAATGCCTGGATCTTTTGTCAAAAAGGGTGGAAGTCCTGAGAGTTTTGAATCAATCATTCTTGCAATTCTCCTCTCTGATATGTTCGCCATTTCAGAAAGAGCAATTCCCATAAAGTCCATGACAAATGCTATATATTCACCATGGAAATTTCCACCTGAATAGGACTTTTCAATGATAATTGGGTTATCCGTAACAGAATTAATTTCCTTTTCTACAATATTTTTTGAAAAATTAATGGTTTCATAAACAGGTCCAAGAACTTGTGGAGTGCATCTTAAAGAATATGCATCTTGAACTTTAATCTTTCTAGCATTTTCAATTATTTCACTACCTTTTATCATTTTCATTACATTTTTTCCTATAGTTATTTGGCCTATGTGAGGTCTTAAGCTTAATATTTTTTCCAAGTATGCTTCGTCTGTTGCATTTAATGCCTCTAAAGTTAATGAAAATGCAACAATTGCATTTTTTAGCAGATTTATTGAATCGTATAAAACTATGCTGGATATCGATGATATAAAGGAAGTACCATTTATTAATGCGACTCCCTCTTTTTCACTTAATGTTAAAGGTTCAACATTTATTTCTCTAATAGAATAATACAATTTTCCATTATAGAATATCTTTCCCTCTCCAATCATAGATAATACTGTATGTGCCAAAGGTGCAAGATCTCCACTAGCTCCAACACTTCCTTTACTCGGCACTGCAGGCGTTATGTCTTTGTTTAAAAATTCCAAAATTTTTTCTATTGTTTCGTATTTGACGCCTGAAAAACCTTTTGCAAGGGTGTTTGCTCTAATTAACATAGCCCCTCTCACAATCTCTTTATCAAAATATTCCCCTACGCCTGATGAATGTGATCTAATTAAATTCTTTTGCAATTCCATTATCTTTTCTTTGGAAATTTTCATGTTTACTAAATCGCCAAAACCTGTATTAACCCCGTAGATTGTAGCTCCATTCTCTATTAACTTTTCCAATTTTTTTCTATTTTCAATAATAATATCTTTTTGTTTTTCTGAAATCATTACTTTTTCATTGTTCCTTGCAACATTAATAACATCATCAATCTTTAATGAATTTCCGTCAATAACTATCATGATATGTAAATGTCTTTAACAAATATTATAATTTCTTTTCCAATTTTTTTAAAATTTTTGCAACTCCAGATCCATATTGCATAGCCTTTTTCTCTTTATTATAAATAGACTCTGGAAGATCTAGTATTTTTGCAACCTCTCTTAATATTACCTTTCTTACACCATTATCTATTTTAAAATTTAAAGGAATTTCATGTGAAATTTCTAAAATTTTTTTTGTAATGTATGGATATTTCACAAATTTTCCTTGATATTCAGATATTTTTCTTTCAATTGGTAAATTATATATCAATAATTTTATTAAATCTTTTTTCATCAAATCTGGATTATTTAAATATTTTTTATATCCTCCAAAAAGTTCGTCTGCCCCTTGGCCAACATATACAACATGTTCCTTTATATTTTCTAATCCTATGTAAAACGGGATTTCTATTGATAATTCTTTAAATTTTAAATGGTTAAAAATTTTTAAAATATTTTCTTTAGCCCTAATTATGTCATTTTCATTGATTTCAATTAAAACTGTCTCTTTGAAATTGATGTATTTAGAATTTTGTATTGCAGTATTAATATCATGTGAATTTTTTATTCCTACTGTATATGCTGTTACATCGTAATGTTTTGATAGAATATATCCAATTATTGATGAATCGAGGCCTCCAGAATATAATATTGAAACATTTCTATTTTTCTCCTCAAGAATTTTTTGAGTCAAAGCATTTATTATTAATTTAGCAACTTCTCCCTTTTCCATTTTTCAACACTTTCTAAAATATATTTTAAAGCTTCTTCGTAGTGCATTCTTATTTGTTTTGTAGTATCCCTATCTCTCAATGTCACCGTATTATCATTCAAAGTTTGATAATCAATTGTTATCGCCCAAGGTGTGCCTATTTCGTCTGCTCTTGCATATCTCTTGCCTATTGAACCACTCTCATCATAATAACAGTCAATTCCCATACTTGATGCCTTTATATAAATATCATAAGCCAATTTATCCAAATTATCCTTTGGCATCAATGGAAATATCGCAACTTTAAAAGGTGCAATATGAGGTTTTAATCTTAAAACCTTGTAATTCTTATCTTCCCTTTCATAATAACTATGCTCTAAAAGAGAAAGTATTATTCTATCTATTCCAAATGACGGTTCAACAACAGCAGGGATTATATCTTCAGTATATACAAATTCTTCATATTCCTCTATATCATAGCATCCATCACATACAGGTAGACCTTTATATACAGGTCCAGTTTCTTTTACTTCTTCATTTGTAAGGAATTCATAAACATTTTTCCACTCATTTTTATAATATTCTTTTAGTTTTTCTTCATTAGGTTTATATTTTTTCTTTTTAATTTTAATTGGAGTTTCTAATTTCTTTTTGAAAACTAATGGTACCTTTGAATATTCTGAATGTTGTTTCAAATCGTATTGGTCTCTGTCAGCAATACCAACTACTTCAATCCAACCGTTATCGGTTAAAATTTCACAATCCCAACAATCTTTTGAATAGTGTGCAAGTTCATCTGGATGATGTTGTCTAAATCTAATTTTGTTATTATCTATTCCAATATTAATCATGAACCTATTTACTAATCCTATGAAATATGCAATTGGCTGTAATTTTATAATTTTTTTATCATAAGCATCTTTTAATTTTATCTTTATTTCCTGACCATTATTTGGCAATAAATTAACATCATCATTCCAAACATCTATTTTTCCATTCCAATTTAAATCAAATGGATCTAAAAATACTTCCACTTCCGCCATGTTAAATTCCCTTAATCTTATCAATGTTTGTCTGGGGGCAATTTCGTTCCTAAAACCTTTTCCAATCTGGACAACACCAAATGGCATTTTCTCCCTAAAAAATCTATAATAGTTCAGAAAATTTATAAATATGCCCTGAGCAGTTTCTGGTCTCAAATAAGAAATTTTACCTTTTCCTGGGCCTACTTTTGTTGATAACATTAAGTTAAATTTTTCTGGTTCTGTAAGATCACCACCACATTTTTTGCATTTTAAATTCAACTCTTTCATTTTTTTAACCATTGCATCATAACCTGTGAATTCGAACTTAGGATCAAATTGTTTTATATATTCATCAACTCTATATGCCTCTCCACAGACCTTACAATAGGAAATATAATCTGTAAAAACCTTTGTATGACCTGATGCTTCCAATACTTCTCCTAGATTAATGTTAGGTGAATCTATTATTGCCATTCCCTCAATATTGATGAATAAATACTTGAATTGGTTTATAACATTATCTTTTATTTTTGCTCCAATGTGGCCATAGTCGTAAAAACCGGATAAACCACCATATATTTCGAATGCAGGCCAAAATATATTTCTTCTTTTTGCCAAATCAACAATTTTCTCGTATATCAATTTCTACTCCTCCATAAGTGAATCTAATAGATCTATATCATAGATCATTGCAACTATTTCATCATTTGCATCTTTTACTGGTAGTTGTGAGAAATTATTGTCAACCATAATTTTTGCAGCCTTGTAAATTGGAGTTTTTAACAAAATACTTGTTGGATTTTTTGCCATTATTTTCTCTACTGGAACCTTAGGGAATTCTATTTTCTCTTCTTTATACTCTATATTTAATATGTTTCTCATACCTTCCCAAGTCCAAGCATCTTCATCTTCTCCCAGACCTATAGTACTTTCACTATTTTTTATTTCAATTCTTGCATTATCTATTAAATCTTTATCTGTAACGACACCAATAAGATTGGAATCATCGTCTACTACAGGGAATGCATTTAACTTTGTCAATGTAATAATTTTGAATACTATTTTGACAGGTGTTTTATAGTAAATCAATATACATGGGCTTTTTATATAATTCTCCACAGGTTTGTTTAATTTTTTCCTCATCAATATTTTCAAGTAATCATAGGGTGTTATAATTCCAACTACCTTATTTTCTTTGTTTAAAACAACTATGTGTCTTCTTAATGTCTTTTTGAAAATTTCAATTCCTTTTTTAATATCATCATCCTCATATACCGTAGGTGCATCTGACCTTAAAAGCATAGCTATTTGATCCTCATTTGGCTTTTCAAAAATATCCCTTCTAGTTATAATACCAACAAATTCCATTCTATCATTTATTACAGGTATTCCAGTTACATTATGCTTTTTCATCAATTTTAATGCATCACTTTTAGATGCTGGCAATTTTAATAATACTGGATTTTTTGTCATTATGTCTCCAATCTTTTCATTCATTAAGATTGTCACCTCTCCGTTCGTCTTGTTATTTATTAAGTTATATTAATTTATTTCTATCAACATAACAAATTTTAGTGTATTTAAAAATTATGATAAAAATTATTGAATAAAATGAAAATATTTTATATTGAATTTATTTAAATTTATAACAAATGAAAATAGGTACATGTGGCTTTTGTGAAAGTCATTCTTCATATTATAAAGATTTTGATGTAATCGAATTGCAAAATACATTTTATGATTTTGTTAATGATAGATGGTTGGAAAAATTGAGGAATGAATCCCCCGAGCATTTTGAATTTACCATTAAGGGAATACAAATAATTACACATAAATACAATTCTCCAACATATAGAAGATTTAAATCGGATTTTGGTGATAAATCAAATTATGGATTTTTTAGAAAGACAGAGGAGGTATACAAATCTATGGAAATAATGATTAATTATGCAAATATCCTTAAATCCAACTTAATAATATTACAAGCTCCGCCAAATTTTAATGAAAATGTTGAAAATCTTAAAAATTTAAATGAATTTTTATATGAATTCACAAACAAAAATATATTCATAGGACTCGAATTGCGAGGGAATTGGAATAAAAACACAATTTTAAATATGATAAAAGAATTTAATATAATACACGTTACCGACCCATTTAAAGAGGAAAATTTATCTTTAAATTTTAAATATTATAGGCTTCACGGGATAGGTGGATATTCTTATAAATATAGTATTGATGATCTAGAGAAATTGATAAAAATTACAAACAGTGAAGATTATATTTTATTTAACAACACATTTATGTGTGAAAATGCTAAGCAGTTTAAAAATTTAATTAAACTTAATAAATAATATTTTAATCATTGAGAGTTTATATATAAATCAATTATATATTATAATAATATCATATAAGTAATTCGTTTAACATATTTTATGAAAAAATGAATCAATTTTTATAAGATTGTATATAATTTATTAGAATAATTCGTACTAATTAAATTAATATATAGTGTTTTCATAAATGTTATTTGTGATTAAAAATGATGGTGAGTGATGAGGAGGAGCAGATAGTTTCGAACGTCCTTTCAGGCTTCATCACTGCAATTGTTAGTTTAAAGGTAAGTACTGAAAAAATTGATGATGTCGCTAAAAATCTAAAAGATTACGTTAATGTAGAGGATCTCTTTTTGGTTACAGGAGATACAGATATAATCATGAAAGTTAAATTCTTAAACTACAAAGATTTAAAGGAATTTATAGTTGACAAAGTAGGGAAAATGGAAGGTGTTCAGGACACATCCACAATGATTGTTGTGGCATCTTATAAAGAAAAAGGAATTTTAATAACTGAAAAGTAAAAGGGAGGTGAAAGATTGTCATTCGAGGAGGATTTGAAAGCAGTAAATGAATTGCTCGATGACATAATAAATGATCAATCTATACCGAGGAATTTGAGAAAGAGTTTTATTGAGGCAAAGAAAAGATTAAATAATCAAAAAGAAAGTGCCGATTTAAGGATTGCAGGTGCTATTTTCATCATGGAAGAAGTTGTAAACGATTCCACATTGCCAATACATGCAAGAAGTACAATATATAACATTATTGGAAAATTGGAAGCACTTTCCAACGAAATTTAATTTTTACCTTCTGCATTCCCATTTAAATTATTTTTAATTTTAATCTCCTTTTCCTTGCTTTCATACATTAATATATAATTTGTTCTCAGTGATGTTAAAAATATGATTGTGGAAAATAAAATAATCACAGGGTCTAGTGTTATCATGACCGCATTTTGCAGTGAAAAGTAATCTAACATATATTTTACAAATAACAATATAATAATTAAAACAAAAGAAAATATAAGATTGTTATATGAATCTGAAAGGTTTACCTGTTTGCCTGAAGTTCGAAATAGTAAAATTATTCCACCTGCGACAATTAAAATGAAATAAATAAATATTAATTTCACAATCAAAACGTCATAAATTATTTTATAAAAAAAATTGATTATTAAAAATAACAATAATGCAATAGAATTAAAAAATGGTATAAATTTTCTATTTATTTTAATATTCATTTTTACATCTCTGTTAGGTTTTCAAATTCTTCGTTTAATTCAACCATCACATCTGATAATAAATCTTCAAAGTTGCTACTTTTCAATTCCCTTAGCCCACCTAATTCACTTTTAATTCTTGCAATGAATTTTTTCTTATCTTGGTAAAATTCAATTGAACATAGTAATTCCTCCATAAATTCTCACCAATTGAAAGTGAAAAAAGTATTATATTTTAATCTTTTCTTTTCAAGAATGAAAAGTTATAAATATTGATTTAATATTTTAAAATTAGTCCGGGGTCGTAGCTTAGCATGGTTGGAGCATCCGGCTGATAACCGGAAGGTCGGCGGTTCAAATCCGCCCGGCCCCATATTTATTGATTTTTATCTTATTAATTAATTATTTTTGTTATTTTAAAGTTATCAATTAAGATGAAGTTAAAAATTAAAAATCTTTGGAAGATATATTTAAAATAAATTGAATTTCAAAGTTTATTTTCTTCTTCAACTTTTTTTAGAATTCTATCTATTAAATTCTGATATACCCCTAGATAGCTATATGGATTAACTATTTTTTCAAGTTCATCTTCATTCATAATTTTTTTAACATCTTCATCGGCTAAAAATAAATCTTTGAATGAAATATTTTCTTTTATTGATTTGACGGCATTTCTCCTGACTATTTCATGTGCATCCTGTCTACTTAAACCTTTTGAAACTAAGTAAAGTATTATTTTTTCGTCCATTATATAGTATTTTGATTTTTCCAAGTTTTCCTTCATTCTATTTTCATTTACTATGAGGTTTGATATAAGCCATGACATCTTGTTCATAATATCATCTATCAAAACTGCTGAATGTGGTAATGTGAATCTTTCACCAGCACTATTCGTAAGGTCTCTTTCATGCCATAGTATATTATTTTCAAATGTTGGAATTATCATTGATCTCACTATTCTTGCAAGACTGCATATGTTTTCTGATGTTATTGGATTTATTTTATGAGCCATTGTGCTCGATCCAACCTGTTTTTCGATGTCAAAATATTCTTGCACTTCTCCTATCTCAGGTCTTTGCAAATTTCTAATTTCAGTTGCTATTTTTTCAAGTGTTGTTGAAAGATTTGATATAACTGATATAAACTCTATGTACCTGTCCCTTCCTATTATTTGGGTTGGTCCTTCTTCATATTCTATGTTTAAATATTCCATAACTATTTTTTCAATTTCTAGAGCATTTTCACCAAATCCTGCACCTGTTCCTACGGCACCCATCATTTTTCCTACAAGGACTCGCTTTTTTGACTCCCTAAATCTAATATGCTGTCTATGTATCTCAGCCAAATAAACAGCAAGTTTGAGACCAAACGTTATGGGCAATGCATGTTGGCCATGAGTACGTCCTAGCATTATAGTATCTTTATATCTCTTTATTTTATCAATGAATACATTTTCAAGTTCTATGAAATCATTCTCCATAATTTCATAAAATTGTTTTAATTGAACAGCATTTGCAGTATCAATTATATCATTTGATGTAGCCCCTAAATGAACATATTTTCCACTTTCTCCTGCTTTTTCAGAAATTGCTTTTACAAGTGCCATAACATCGTGTTTAATTTCATTTTCAATTTCTTTTACCCTCTGTATATTTATTTCTCTGCATGCCTTTTTTATATTTTCATAATCCTTTTCACTTATTTTATTTACTTTAAAATTAGCATAAGCCAAAGCCTCTTCAACTAAGGCCATAGTTCTAATTTTATTTTCCTCAGAAAATATATCTTTGACTACTTTTCTTCCATATCTATAGTCTAGTGGGCAAATCATATTTCTGTTAATGTAAATCTATTAAAAATTTTATCTCAATATGAAATGTTTTATAAACAAGTAATTAATATATTGATCAATGACTGATATATTTGATTATGATGCATTATTGAAAAGGGCAATGGCACAAAAACCCAAGGAAGTTGACACAGGAGAAAGGTTCCAAATACCTGAGCCAGAAATAATAGTGGAAGGTAAAAATACAATATTCAAAAATTTTAAAGAATTTTGTGAAAAATTGGATAGAGCACCAGAACATTTTTCAAAATTCTTATTTTGGGAATTGGGGACAGCAGGCCAAATTCAAGGTGAAAGGTTGATATTTAAAGGAAAAGTATCTCCATTGGATATTAAAAATAGAATAAATGATTATATTAAAACTTATGTTTTATGTTACGAATGTGGAAGTCCAGACACCATATTAAAGAAAGAGGGAAGAATAGAATTACTTGTTTGTAAGGCGTGCGGTGCAATAAGACCTGTAAATGCTAAAATTGAGATAAGAACACCAGAAGAAAAAATCGAGGAAAATAAAATCTATGAATTAGAAATAATAGATATAAACAAAGATGGGGATGGAATTGCAAAGAAAGGGGAATACACAATATATGTAAAAAATGCCAAAAAAGGTCAAAAGGTAAAGGTGAAAATAGAAAAGATTAAGAAAAATATAGCATTTGGAGTTATTGTTCAATGAGAGGTACAGAATATGAAACCATTTTCAAATATAATAAATAAAGAAATTAAAAATCCATCTCCAATTAGGGAAATAATGAAAATGGCTGAGCCAAAAAATATTATAAATATGGGGCTAGATCCTAAGGATGTTATTAGTTTTGGAGGGGGATGGGTAGATCATTACGCACCTGATGAATTAATAGAATCTTACATTGAAATTGTATCTTCTAAAAATCTATTCCATTTAAGTGGTGGTTATTCCCCCACTTCAGGGTTCGAAGAAACAAAGGAGGCTGTAAAAAAGTTTGAAAAGACATTATTTAACCAAAAATTAAATTCTGAAAACATTATAATTGGAGGAAGTAGCTCTCAATTGACGATAGACCTGTTTAGAGTTTTGTTAAATGATAATGATAAAATCTTATTGCCAGATCCTACATATGCAAATTACTTTGGCCAATTGTCTTTTGTTTCTTCTAAATTAATAATTGAAAATCTAAAATTCTTAGACAAAGATACATGGAAATATCTTGATAATAAGAAGGAATTGTTAGATATTATCACTGAAAAATTCAAGGAAGAGAATGTAAAAGCATTATTATTGGTATCTCCTGATAATCCAACGTCTCAAATATTGCCAGAGGATTTTGTAGATGATTTATTAAAGGCTGCAGATGATACAGGTACCTATGTTATATTCGATTTTGCATACAAAACACAGTATTTCTCAGATACATATCCAAGATACTTCTCATATTCACCAATTGAACATCCATCAATGATCACAATAAATTCAAATAGCAAATGGGGGAGAGGCCTTGGAAGAAGAATGGGATGGGTAGAGGCAAACCAGGATGTAATAAATGCCATGGAAAGAATGCAACAGGTATCAATTTTATGTCCTGATACTTTACACCAAATGGCATTCTCTAAATTTGTTGAAAAGATGGGCAATAAACTTTTAGATTATGTAAATAAAGTAAGAATGGAATACAAGAAATCTGCTGATATAACAATAAAGTCTATCGAGGATCATCTAGGTTTCAGATATCTAAGACCTATGGGTGGCCTATATGTTGTTGCCGATGTTGGAATGGATTCTGATAAGTTTGTTATAGATGTACTTAAAAATACTGGTGTAATATTCGTTCCAGGAAAAGGATTTGGATCATCATTGGTCAATGGAATTAGAATTTCATATGGGCCACTTGTTAGAAATAATGAAAAAATTTTGGAGGGCATTGAGAGGGTTGGTAAATATATCAAATCATCCAAAAATCGTAATTGATACCAACATTTTTATATATATTTTCAAAAATAAAATAGCAGTTGAGAGAGAATTATCTAATCTTCTTGGTATTTTTGAATTATATACAACAGATGGAGTTTTAAATGAATTAAAAAGGTTATCAAATACAAAATGGGAAGCAAAAGCTGCCTTACAGTATATAGAAAGTAAAAGACTGGGAATTATTAAAACAAATAAAAATGGAGATGAATCAATTTTATTTGTTTCAAAAATGAAAGATACATACATTTTAACAAATGATTTTAATTTGGCTAGAAAAATTAAAAGTTTTGGTGGAAAAGTTATCATACTCAAGGGATTTAAAAGATTAGATTTTTATTGATTTGGAAAATTTTTAAAATTATTCTAATAATTCTAAGAAAAATTTAAATATTTT
>ERZ1669250.442-NODE-442-length-19094-cov-9.840590_pt1 | contig 19094 bp, 19 predicted proteins | sample MGYA00579295_ERZ1669250 | MGnify/ENA primary metagenome ERZ1669250 (study PRJEB41166, sample SAMN08046056) | hot springs metagenome | biome: hot spring; feature: acid hot spring; material: thermophilic sediment; isolation source: thermophilic sediment from acid...
GCTTGAAGAACCTAAATTTTGTACTGTAAAGGTCAAATTATAATAATAGTAGTAACTACCGGTTTTAGATGTTTGTAAAGGCATTATTTTTTCTTGTGTTTCGCCTGAGTTTACTGAACTTGCAATAAATTGTACGTTCGGCGGTGATGATGCTGTTGGCGAAAGTGTGCTCATGTACCCGGATACAAAGCTGTACAGGAAAACTCCAGCAATTACTGTTATGACTATCAGTATGAGCGTAGCTATTATCGGTGAAATTGCCTTCCTTTTTTGTTTCATCCTTATTTATAAACAGGTTAAAGGTAAGTATAAAACGTTTATGCTATTTGCGTTTACCTTTTTGTTAAAAAAATATGAGCTGAGCTTTTCTCATTAAAAAGGTTCAACGAATTCCTTGGGAACCCTTTCAGCGTTCTGCCTTTCTATCATCCAGTTCGGATACATGCTCCTTGGCTCAGTTAGTTCATCCAGCTCCTTTATCTGAGATGGTTTCAAATTAACGTCCGCTGCTTCAATGTTTTCTTCCAGCTGTTCAACCGTTCTTGCACCTATCAGAACTACAGCTCCCTTGCTCAGTATCCATGCTATTGCAACCTGAGCCGGTGTTGCTCCCGTTTCTTTTCCTATCTCGTTTAGCTTTTTAAGGATGGGTGGCAGCTGTTCCTTTTCAAAATAGGGGAAGAGTCTTCCTCTCCTAGCCAGTCTTGAATCAGGCGGAGGTTTTTCAATGTCAGTGTACTTTCCTGAAAGGACACCTCCGTGAAGGGGACTCCATACCAAAAGCGCCATTTTTGAGTGCTTCAAAAACGGCACAACTTCATATTCAATATCCCTGTTGAGCAGAGAATAGTTCATCTGGGCCGAAACATAAGGCGTATAGCCTTTAGACTTGACCATGCCCTGCAGGTAAGCCATCTGCCAGGCAGCAAAGTTAGAAACCCCAGGATATATCACTTTACCATCCCTTATTAGCTGTTCCATGGCTTCCATGCTTTCCTCGATCGGTGTAATTGTATCCCATCCATGGAACTGATAAAGATCCACATAATCTGTTCCAAGCCTCCTGAGGCTTGCCTTTATCGAGTTAAATATGTGAACCTTCGAAAGTCCAACATCGTTAAGGCCAGAGCCTGTTTTTCCCCTGACTTTTGTGGCTATGATTATCTGATTTCTGAATGGTTTTACAGCTTCTCCAAGTATTTCTTCTGCTCTCCCTCCCTCATAAACATCAGCTGTATCGTAAAGATTTATCCCAGCATCATAAGCTTTTTTAACCAGCCTGTTCGCGATGTCCATCGGAACTGTTCCGAGCTTTGATAAGTCCTTTTCGCCGAAGGTCATAGTGCCAAGCCCCAGTACAGAAATTATTGTCCCTGTGTTACCTAACCTTGTGTACTTCATAATATATATTATGAACAGCTTATATTTATATTATATTGACCTAATAAAAGCAATCCGACCTACTTTCTTCCTAAATGTCGAAGCTTTAAGTCTATCAACAAAGTTATTGCCAGTTATATCAATTATTTTAACTGTATATTTTGCCTTCTCTAGAAGCTATTTTTACAGCAGCGCTCATGTCTTTTCTGTAGGTTGCTTTTCCTTTCGGCGTTGTTCTTCTTTCACTTACAACCATTAAAACATCACCTTTCCTGATAATCCTTGAAATACCATCTAATATTCTGGAAGCGACTTCAGAGTTTCCATCTCCAACTTTAATCGTTATGCTCTTGAACTCATCCATGACTTTAACTATAAAATTTATTATGTCTTCAAGGTCATAGTATACGTTAACTATGAGCGGATAATTATCCAGCGTCAATGCTACCCCTGTTGCCTTTCCTGGATCTATTCCAAGGTTAACGTTCCTGAACCTTCCAAGCGCCTTTATTACCCTAATAGTATCAACCGTTTTGTCGAGAGTCATGTCCTCAAAGAGGACCTTTTCTTTAAGGTTATTTCCAGCTTCTTTTTTTGTTGTAAATACTACTCCATCTATTTTTTCTGCATTTCCAGGTAAAGTTATCTTAAAAGGTATTCCGGTAGATCTTAGCAGCTTTAAGTAATAGTAGAAAGCCTTTCCGTTGACAGTTGATATATAAGCCTTCTTAAGCCTCATTCCACTTTCTTTATCTCTACAGTGAACGCATTGGATTCACTCTGAAGCTTGAAAAGCAGCTCTCCCAGCAGATTGCCCAGAAATATGTCGTCTACCCAGTTTTCTTTAGGCTTGAATGTGACAATGAATTTATACTCTTTTTCTGTCACATTCTGAAAGTGAAAAACCCAAAGATAAAAAGGTTTCGTGATGTCTTTTTGACAATTTAAGCTCATATTTTTTTAACAAAAAGGTAAACGCAAATAGCATAAACGTTTTATACTTACCTTTAACCTGTTTATAAATAAGGATGAAACAAAAAAGGAAGGCAATTTCACCGATAATAGCTACGCTCATACTGATAGTCATAACAGTAATTGCTGGAGTTTTCCTGTACAGCTTTGTATCCGGGTACATGGGTATTCTTTCTGGAACTACAAACCAGCAGCCGCCTAATGTACAGTTTGTATCAGCAAGCTATACTAAAGTATCATCTGCATCATCAACAAGTTATAATTTGACTTATATTATATATAATGCAGGATCAACATCTGTAACTTTCCAAAGCACAGCAACTGTATATTTTAGCAACGGTACTTATGTTGCCACAGGAAATGTTGGAGGGGGTCCAAATGGAGGTTTAGCACCTACTATAGCGCCAGGACAAACACTTTCAATCCAGGTATCAACATCAAAAACACTTACATCAGGATATAACTACTATGTCAAGCTGGTAACCACTTCTGGTTACACGGTACAGACCCCTGCAGTATACGTTCCCGTTTCATAAAAATATTTAAAATAATATTTTTTCTCTTTTAAATTAAAGATAATCGGCTCTTTATCATAAGAAAGAAAAGGTTATAACCTCGTATATATAATATTTACCTTTAACCATGTCAGAAGAATTTTCACCCAAACTGAAACAGACTTTTGAAGATATAAGGACAATGAAGGTAAGGGGAGCCGGCAGGATAGCCAGAGCAGCAGTCTCAGCGTTAAAGGATGAAGTATATTACGTTTCAGACAGCTCACCTGAAGAATTTTATAAAAGGATGCAGGCAGCCGCGAATTACCTAAAGAGCTCAAGGCCAACAGCGGTCTCCCTTCCAAACGGCATCAACACGGTGATAAAGAGCATACAGAAGGGCATTGCTCAGGGTCTTGACCTCAAATCCCTTAAAGAGTACGTCGCAAAAGAAGCCGATGTGTTCATTCAGAAGAGCATTGAGGCCCAGAAAAAGATAGGCGAAATAGGCGCAAAGAGGATAGTTAACGGCGACACTGTACTGACCCACTGCAACAGCCAGTCAGCCATAAGCGTCATAGAAACCGCTTTCAAAGAGGGGAAACAGATAAAAATTTTTGCGACTGAGACAAGGCCAAGGTTCCAGGGGAGGTTAACCGCGGCTTACCTTGCAGATCACGGCATTGAAGTTACGTTAATCCCGGATACCGCTGCCAGGCTATACATGAGGAAGGTAGACAAGGTGGTTGTCGGCGCTGACGCCATAGCTGTTAACGGCGCTGTCGTGAACAAGATAGGAACGTCTCAGATAGCGGCGCTGGCTTTTGAATCAAGGACAAGGGTTATGGTAGCGGCTGAAACCTACAAGATAAGCCCGCAGACATACTGGGGAGAGCTGATAGAGATAGAAATGAGGAGCCCCTACGAAGTTGCTCCAAAATCGTGGCTTGACAGGCACCCAAGGATAAAGGTAATGAACCCGGCTTTTGACGTTACTCCGCCTCAGTACATCGATTTTATAGTTACTGAAAAAGGGATCTATCCGCCACAGGGCATAATCATGCTCTTCAAGGAGCTCTACGAGCTAGCCTAAAATTATCGTCAGCACAAGCATATATACTACAAGCCACGTTATTATGTAAGAACCTATCCCGTGATACCCGGCTTTTTTCTTCCCTATAATCTGAACGTAATCTTTGAAAACGTATATTGCTAAAGAAGCTAAATAAAATATAACTGGAGAAAAAACAGCAATATCTCCCATCCCGTACACGTAGAGCAGAGCGCTCACAGCTCCTGCTGCCGCGGCAAGCGCAACGCGGGCCCAGTATAGCTTATTAAGCTCCCTCTCCTTCATCTTTTCTATGGATTTTTTATCCGACCTTGAACTCGGGGTGCTCATGAACAGGATCTACCCAACTATACATGGAAGGTACATTAATAACGTTTACTCGTTAGATGAGCTCAGGTACTCCTTTACGGTTAAAGATTACGAATACGCTCTGAACGTTCACCTCAAGATAGGTCTCTGGCCTTCAGACATGTACATAAAAGAAAGGTGGGAAGGCGAATTTATCAGAAACCTCAGGGACTTTATGGAAGGAAGCAGGGTTGAAGGACTTGAGGTACCCCCGGGACAGAGGTTGATAGTCATGCGATTGAGCGCCGGGACCATCTACTTTGAGCTCTTCGGAACCTCTAATGTAGTATGCGCCGACAGGTCAGGCGTAATAAAGTGCGCTCTTAGAGAAGAGGAGTTCAGGGAAAGGAAGGTGAAACCCGGAGAAGCTTACATCCTGCCAAAGCTCAGGGGAACCCCGCTTGCTGAGCTTCCCGAACCCCCGTTCAACGAGAAGGTTTCAGTATCCAGGCACCTTGGCTTTTTCATCGCGACGTCAAGAAAGTTCATAGACGAGATACTTTTTAGGGCAGGGGTTCAGCCAGATAAGCTAGCCAGCGCGCTCTCTGACGCTGAAAAAGAGTCCATAAAAAGCGCTATAAAGCAGATAGTCAGCGAGTGCTCTTCCTCCGATAAGATGTACGCTTATTCAGAAGGCACCTATTCTCTGGTCAAGCTCTTATCAAAAGGGGAGCCTGCCGCCGTTTACGGCATCCCTTCAGGCATAAAGGACGCCTTTGACCCTTTTCTGTTTAAAGTTCAGGAAGAATCTGAAGACGAAAAGAAGAAGGCTCTGGCCCAAAGCTATCTTGATAAGGCAAAGCTTCTCAGGGATATAGCAGCCCGGCTTATGGAAGGGGATGTTGAAAGCCTAAAATCTTACATAGAAGAAAAAGGTGGAAGCTATGCTGAGGGCGTGCTTAAGGTTGCAGGAGAAACAGTGAAAGCTGATTCTCTACCGGCCCTTGCTTCAAAGCTTTACGAAAGGGCAAAAAACTATGAAGCCGGTGCAAAAAAGGTACTTAAGTCAAAGTCAAAGGAAAAGGAAAAAAAGGTAAAGGTCGTCAGCGTAAAGAAGAGGGAATGGTACGAAAAGTACAGGTGGTTCATAACTTCAGAGGGTTTACTTGCAGTTGGCGGCAGGGACGCCAGCAGCAACGAAGCTATCCTGAGAAAGTACGTCAAGCCAGACGATTATGTTTTTCACGCTGAGCTCCCCGGGTCTCCTTTCTTTGCTGTCAGCGGAAAAGCCGGAGAAACGTCGCTCAAAGAAGTCGCTACAGCAACCGCATCTTTCAGCAGGGCCTGGAAGATGGGGCTGACTTCAGCCGACGTTTATTATGTTAAGGGGGATCAGCTGAGCTTTGCTGCGCCTTCGGGTGAGTACATGGGAAAGGGCTCAGCCATGATACTCGGAAAGAGGAACTATGTTAAGGGGCTGAAGCTCAGGCTTGGCGTAGGGCTCGCCAGAGTTGACGGTGATCTCAAGGCTTACTGTGCCCCGCTCAGTTCAGCTTCAAAGATGTGCGACTGGTTCATCGAAATAGAGCCGGGGAGGCTTTCTCAGGCTGAAGCAGCGAAGAAGATTCAGAAAAAGCTTTCAGAGCTCTACGGGATGGTGATTCCACTGGAAGAGATCCAGAGGGTTCTGCCTGCCGGAAACACGGACATAGTTGGCGCGAGGAAGAAGGGGGACATCCCTTTTATCTAGACGAAAACGCTTATCTTAACTCTGTCCCCGTCCTTGAGGTTCAGCTCTTTTCTCAGGTTGTACTGAGATATTATTTCTACAACGTCTATGTCATAGTGCGTCCTCTCTATTATTATTACTGCCCCCCTTATCCCATCTACGAAAGCGTGAAAGCACCATAAAGAACCGTACGTCCTTAGCCCGTTGCTGAAACCCTCTATCTTTATCCCAAAGTTTCTGTATTCGTTGAGCTTTTCCCTTTCCTTTATGTACCTGCTGTCGAGCCTTATGTTCAGCGTTCCCGGGTATGGCGCAAACCCGAGCTTCTTGACGAACTGCTCTTTGTAACCTTCAAGGGACATGTAATAAGCCCCTTCCCCGAGACCGCTGAACACCGTTCCCTCCATGTTTATCGTCGTAGGGGCTTCTTCGAGTTCGTTCCTCAGCAGCAGGTATACCGTTACAAGCAAATCGACTCCTTTCTGTGTCAGCCTTACGCTCGTTCCTTCTTTTTCCACAGCCCTCTGTATGTATCCCTCTTTCTCGAGCTTTGACAGGTAAACGCTTGCGCTCTGCTGTGATTTTCCGAGTATCTTTGCAAGCTCGCTGGTCTTGACAGTAATGAACCTGTCCTTTGCCCCAAGCAGCATAAGGTTGAACAGCAACTCGAAGTTTTTCAGCTCAAGCTTTTTCAAAACGAGCACCTTAGCGCTAATATAGAAACTTTAGCTTAAAACGTTTTGTATCAGGCTTCAGCTGTAATGTCGACTTCTGTTAAGATTTCTTCGTCTATAAAATCGCAAACCACTGTAGTTCTTGATGGCCTGTGCGGGAAATACTTTTCAAATAGCTCGTTCATTTCCTGAAAGTACTTTCTGTCAGCAAGGTAAACGACCACCTTAACAGCTCTGTCAAGCGAGCTCCCCGAAGCTTTAAGTATCGAGTCAGCCTTTCTGACAGCGTTCTCAAACTGTTCTTTAAAGCCTGTCTTCTTTCCCTTTTCTGTTCCTATCTGTCCGGATACAAAAATCAGCCCTCCTGAGACAACCGCATGCGAATAAGGACCGGCTTTTGGAAGCGAATCCACGTTTATGTTCTTCATGGCATTAAATTGCTGCAAGCTTCTAAAAAGTCTTGCGTTCAAAAAGCAAAAAACGCCGGGGGTGGGATTCGAACCCACAAGGCCGATTACGGCCACAGGCTCTCAAGGCCTGCCCCATACCAGGTTAGGGGACCCCGGCTTACATCCAATACTTTAAGCCGCTCCTACTTAAAAGTTCAGCTGCATATTCGTCAGCTTTTTCGTAGACCTCTTCTTCGTCTATCGTGAGCACCTTTCCTTCCTTCTTTAAGAACTTTCCGTCAACTATAAGGTCTGTGCAGTCGTTTCCGGTTCCAGAATATATGAGGTTTGAAAGAGGCTGGAGCCTTGGGAACATGTGAGGAGCCCTTGTGTTGAAAACTGCAATGTCAGCCTTCATGCCTTTTTTCAGCTTTCCCACATCTTTTTCTATTCCCATGGCCTTTGCCCCGTTGTAGGTTGCCATCTTGAGGACAGAGAAAACGTCAATGGCCTGAGGGTCGAGCGTGCTCACCTTCTGCAGCAGGAGGACGAGCTTCATTTCCCTTATAAGGTCATAATCGTCGTTGCTCGGGCCTCCGTCTGTTCCGACTGTAACGTTAACTCCGTTCTTCAGCATCTTCGTTACAGGTGCTATGCCTGAACCCAGCTTGCTGTTAGAAGATGGGTTGTGCGACACCGATGTTCCTGTAGATGCGAAAATTTTCATGTCGTCCTCGTTCAGCCAGACCCCGTGCACGTACACGTATTTTTTCCCGACCATGCCCACTTCTTTAAGGAACTTAGCCGGCGTTGTGCCTCTCCCGGAAAAGTACCTTATGTCATCCCTTACTTCGGCCAGATGCATCGTTACCCCGGAGCCTTTTTCCCTGACTATTTGAGCAATCGTCCTGAAAAGGTCGTCGCTTACAGCGCCAGGCGTCCTTGGGGAGAACCATATCCATATCCTGTCGTCTTTTCCGTTCCATTCTGAGAAAAGATCGTTGAACAGCTTGAGCGAAAGCTGTGGGTCCTCTACAAGCCCCTGGTGGAGCATCTGAGGATGATCCGCATACCCCGGTATGTCCATGATCTGTTTTCCTATGGCAGCCCTCATCCCGCTTCTGTAAACGTTTTCTACAACCCTGTTTACGCCATACCTGGCATTTATTGACGTTGCAACAAAAGACGACGTGCCTGTGTTTATCATTTCCAGCAGAGTAAGCTTTGTGCTTATGTCCATGATCTTTTCATCCAGGTTTCCCTGTAAAGGCCAGACCCAGTCCCTGAGCCACTCTATAAGGGTTACGTTGTCCGGCACAAGGCCTCTTAGGATGCCCTGGGCCAGGTGCACGTGCGTGTTTACAAGCCCGGGCAAAACAATCCTGTCCTTTCCGTCTATAACGAATTCAGCGCTTTTACTTTCAACCTTCTTCCCTATCTCTACAATTCTGTCATCTTCAACGTATATCGATCCTTCTCTTATAATCGGCTGTTCGTCATCTGCAGTTGCTATAAAAGCGTTCTTAATCAGTACGCTCGTCATCAACTGGGTTTTATCTTCGCATTATATAACGTTTGATCAAACGAACATTCCTATGTAAACAGTAAGTGCCAAAATCAGGATCATGAACAGGACATCAGAAGTTCTGAAGGGGTATTCATATATGAACGTAGGCTTGTCTGAGGCACCATAACCCCTTAACTCCAGTGCTTCTGCGAGCTGCTGGCTCCTTACTATTGACACAACAAAAAGAGGCACAAGTATGGTATAATAGTTCTTCAAAAGCTTAAGAATGTTTTTCGTATCAAAATCAACGCCCCTGGCTTTCTGGACCTCTATAATCTGAGAAATGTCAGAGGCAAGCACAGGTATGAACTTGTACGTCGTTGAAATAAGAAAAGAAAAATCCCGTGAGCGAAGAGCTTTTCTCACCATGTAATCTATTTCGTCAGGGGAAACGGACGTAAATATTATGGATGACGAAAACACGAGGTTGACGAACCTCAGAGCATAGGCAAACCCTGTCAGGAAGTTTCTCCCGAGCAAAAATTCAGCTATAAAGATTATTGCTGCAAAAGGTGCTGAGAGCGCCAGAGACCCGGAATTCATCTTAAGCTTTTTTGCGCTCGCGCTTAAAATCAGCATTAATACAAAAAGCGAAAGCGTTTTTTCAAAAGAAAAGAAAGCAAGCGAAGCAACTATCAGTACCAGCCCGGCAGCTATCTTAACGTAAGGGTTTAACCTGTACAGCCAGCTATCTCTCTTCTCGTAAACAAACGCTCTAGATACCGCTGACACCTTTTATGACCTCCGCGGCATCTTCAACGCTCAGCGCCGGTTCCGTTAGATGAAGCTTCTTTGAAATTGCTGAAAGCTGTGGTTCTGTAAGGTTCGCGTCTCTGTAATCCGTTTCTTTAAAAAGGTCCTTCATCTTCCCTTTCCAGACCACTCTACCTTTCTTAACTACAAAAGTTAAAGGGTTCAGAGGCCACAGAAATTCCATGTCGTGAGACGTGATTATAACGCCTTTGCCTTCTTTCAGCATTTCGTCAAGCAGATTTCTCAGGTTCTTAAGGTTTAGCCCGTCCTGTCCCACTGTTGGCTCATCAAATATTATGTACTTTGGCTCCCACGCGTACACTATCGCAAAGGTAAGCCTCTTCTTTTCTCCGCCGCTCAGGCTTAAAGGCGGTCTGTCAGCGTACTTTGACAGCCCGAACCTTTCTAACGCATTCATCGCCCTGTCCTGCGCCTCTTTTCTATCATAACCCATGTTCCTGAGCGCAAACATGACTTCTTCAAGCACAGTGCTTTCAAACAGCTGGTAGTCCGGGTTCTGAAAGATTATTCCCACCTTTCTTATTATTTCTGAAGGCCTGCACTTTTTTGTATCGATGTCATCGACATAAACGCTTCCACGGGCAGGCTTTATGATTCCGGATATGAGCTTTGCTATCGTGGTTTTCCCGGACCCGTTCGGACCCACAAAAGCCGTTGCTTCTCCTTCTTTTATTTCAAGGGAAACCCCTTCAACAGCATACCCCGTACCGTAAGTGTAATACACGTCGCTCAGTTTTATCATGTAAAGCCCCTGCCTTCCGGTCCTTTCAATCCGCTCAGAAAATCTTCAAACCTGCTGTGAATGACCCTGCCATACGCTTTTTTCTGTACTTCGATAAAAGCAGGTACCCTGAGCTCCGTTCCGCTGTAATTTTCAAGGACTTCGTTAACTTTTCCGAATTCAGCTATCCTGCCCTCTTTCATCACTGCCATATAGTCAGCGGTCTCAGCAAAGAGGTCAATCCTGTGTTCAACAACTATAGCTGAAGCTCCCCTGTTTCTTATAATTTCATTTACCTTCGTTGAAATCATCTTTGCTGTAGCGGGGTCAAGAGTTGAAGTCGGTTCATCAAGTATAAGGATTTTAGGGTTCATTACCAGTATGCCAGCTATTGCCACCAGCTGCTTCTGTCCATCGCTGAGCGTCCTGAGAGGCCTGTCTTTAAGCTCATAAATTCCGAGCTCCTTTAACACTGATTCTGTCTTGTTTATGATGTGCTCCTTTTCAAAGCCAAGGTTTTCCAGTCCAAAAGCCACTTCCCTTTCAACGATGTAGGACACGAGCTGGTTTTCAGGATTCTGGAAAACATACCCAACGCTGACCGCCAGGTCCTTCTGTGACATGCTTAGAACGTTTTTCCCGTCTATCAGCACTTCCCCAGAGTAACTTCCCGCATATATTCTGGGCACAAGCCCAGCGATTGCTCTGAGGAGCGTGGTCTTCCCGCATCCGCTGGCTCCAGCCAGCAGCAAAATTTTTCCATAAGGGAGGCTCAAAGAAACGCTATCCAGAGCTTTTGCAGCCTCTCCTCTATAAGCAAAAGAAAGGTTCTTGACCTCAAGCGCGTACATGCTTTCTGTTTAAACTTTATCGCAAATAAAGTTTAAATCGTTTGCAGGCTTAACTGTTCTGTGGAAGAAGAAGTTATAAAGATAAAGCCCAAAGGATACTTTAAGCTTCCTTCTCTTGGTAAGAAGACTTTTTCAGATCTTATGAGGGCTGGGCTTTCTTACACCAGTGGTGCCGGCTTCAGCATAAGACCAGGAGCTGATCTTGAGTTTGTTAAAAAGGCCCTCGAGAAAGCGCTCAGGAAAAAGGTTTTCTTTGTTTTTAACTGCGCCATATGCGGAAAAGAGACGGACTGTTCAGGATGCATGTTCAGCGATGTTTGTCCAATAGAAACAACCGGCGGTTACTGCCTTTGCGATGAGTGCTTCAGCAAAAGAAACCTGGATGATTATTTTAACGCGACAAAAAAGCTTTTCAGCGTTTGACCATATAGAAAAGTTTCACTTTTGCTGTTCACTTGAAAGCTCAATTCTGACCTCCTTCCACCCAGAAAGGCGATGGTTCTCGAGGTCTCAGGGTTTACTTCCCTTTGATGGGAGCTACTCCGTTATGAAACCCAAGTATGAAAGCGATTTTGATATGCTTTGCACAGCATTTCAGCTGCTTTCTCAAGTATGTTCAGCGCATCATTGCGATCTGAGTGAATCTTACGATAAATTTACCGGTCATAAGAAAATCAATGTTAATAGCAAAAATGGGGCTTTTTATTTGAAACTCAGGCTAAACTCTCATGGATTGCAAAACGGGGACAGCTTTTCCGGTTGAGAGTCAAGATTGATAAAGTGAAACGCTTTAACTGCAACTTAGGGCAGTTAGCTCACGTAAACCAGCCAAGGTTAACTAATCCGAGCTCTTCCAGGCTTTCTGTCATCGTTTTTATCAGTATGGGTTCGATTATTATGTCACTTATGAAGTTAGAAAAGCTCCATACATAGAACCAGAAAACGGCTTCATCTTTTGTAAAATAGCCTATTATATTCAGAAAGTAAAGTCCGGAGACAACTTCAATCAGGTTTAACAGAACATCGTTGATGATCAGAAAAGCAATCCACGCATAAAGCCTTTTGGCCTTTTTGCCATCTATATCTGAACTCAAAAGATCTCTCCTTAGCGGATCGACGCCAAACTTTTTCAGTACACCCCTGTACACCACAAATGATATTAACGCGGGTACAAGGTAAACGAAGCTTAAAAATAAGGCATATAACGGCTTTAACCTTGATGTATAAAACAGCCCTGCGCTTATTCCGGCATAAGAAGCCACGATTCCCCAGATTCCCCAGATTGTTACGAACTCGATTACAAATGGGAAAAGTATAAAAAAGATGGCCGTGCCCACTTTTCCTCCGACAAATATGTAACGGTTCAGGTATACAAGGGCAAAATCAATGATAAACGCTGAAAGGCTTAGAACCAGGACCAAAGGGTTAAGTTTACGTTTTGGGTTCCATCTGAGCGAATATTTTTTAGATGCGTCATCATATTCGTTTAAAGACAAACTACTGTATTTTTGAAAATCCCGATCTTAACCTTTACGCGTTAACAGATACTTTTAGAGGTTTTAGAAAATCTTTTAAAAAGGGGATACAAAGGAATCTAGATGCCAGAAAAGAAAGCTTTTAACTTTGTTGTGGTAGGAGGAGAAGCCAACGCAGGGCCGCCCATAGGGCCAGCTCTGGGTCCTCTGGGCCTGAACGTGCCGATGGTTGTTAAGAAAATTAACGAGCTTACAGCTGATTACAAGGGGATGAAGGTTCCAGTAGTAGTTGAAGTAGGTGAAGACAAATCCTTTAACGTAACCGTTAAACTGCCGCCAACATCAGCTCTGTTATTAAAAGAAGCAAACGCCCAGAAAGGTTCAAGCAAATCAGGAACAGAATGGGCCGGCGACATAAAATTTGATAGCGTCGTTAAAGTTGCAAAGGCCAAGTTTGACATCATGAGCGCAAAGACGCTCAAGGGAGCAGTAAAAACAGTTTTGGGAACCTGCGTGTCTATGGGTATAAAGGTTGAAGGGAAAAACCCGAAAGAAGTAATTCAGGAAGTAAACAAGGGAATCTGGGATTCGAAAATAGCATAAACCACATAAATTCATATAATGATAGTTTTGACCTTCGGGTTGACCAGAAGGGGCAGATCGAGCGCATAAAAAAGAGCAAGCTTGTTGATGGTGCAAATGATGAAGTTGGAAAGATAAGCAGTATATTAGGGGACATAGCTTACGATTCAATGATCAATTTTAAAGCTGCACGCACATTGATTTAGTCATAAGGCCCAAGATCAACTTAACGGCACCTAAATATGCATAGCAAAGCTTTTAAGCTCTTTTTGTAAACTTTTTTACAAAGCGGCGGTCGTCTAGCCTGGTCTAGGACGTCAGCCTGCCACGCTGGAAATCGCGGGTTCAAATCCCGCCCGCCGCATTACAGCCGTAGGGTTCAAGCCGGCAGGGGATAAAAACGGTTTTTATTACATGATTGATATGCGCCATAACAGAAACATGGTGTATACTATGCTTGGTTGGCTTACAAGAACAAATGTAACCCAGTTCGATAAGGAGATATTAGAAAATTCGTGTAAGTTTTCTGGTCGTTAGCAGTTCGCACTCGCGCTCAAAAAATTACGTATGTATTCTTTTCTTTAAAACACTTACATAAAACCAGCCGCAATCATCATGCTAATCGTCAGAAGCATCATTATAAGTTCTATCATCGATGCAACTCCAAACTTTTTTTGTGCAGAGAGTAATTCGTTAACTAATTTATCGTCAGGATCGTCCTGCAGTATCTTAAGTGTTGTTTGCATTTTCCTTCCCAACGGAGCCATGAAAAGCAGCCCAATGAGGTATGCTGTAATTCCAAAAGCAGCACCTAAAAATATGTACGGTGTCCATTCATTCAAAGCAAGCGCTAGCAGAATGCCAAAACCTATAGTAAAGGTTGAGACAGCCAGTTCAAATCGTTCAATTTTTGGTAAAGACTTGATCAGAAATTCACTTCTGGACTGCGGCGTTAACGATTTTAGCAACGGGCTCATTACAATGGCAAAAAACACTGCCGATCCTACCCAGGATATAGCAAAGAAAATGTGAAACCAAGCTATGACAGTTACAAATAGCCCCATTCACAGTTCACCCCTTAATTTGACCAGTTCGATGCTATTCATGATTATAATCCGCTTCTAAAAGTTAATTAAAGTTAGGTATGCTGTAAAATTGAAAACCTGATTTGTAATGTTTTTTAATAAATAGAAAATAACGCTGATAGATTTTTGGCGATGTTTTTGATTTAGAATGTGCTATAATTTGTATGTGGTGAACAGAAGTTATCCTGTTATGGGCTTATTTTCATTTCAAAACTTAGCCATCAATGGCGAGATGAACAAAACAAATAGTAAGAATTTTTAAAATTAAAAAATAAAAAATTTTTTACGCTTATTTTTTTCTTGAGGCAATGGCAATGGCTATAATACCAAGCACTACAGCGACAGCTAGAGAAAGATAAGCTATACTGGTTGTGGTTCCTAGGCTGTTCGAAAGAGAGTTAAGCTGGCTCGTTGTTGCAGCTGAAGATTGTAATGAGCTTACAGCAGATTGCAGCTGTGAATAGGAGCTTTGCAGTGAGTTTATTGTTGACTGTAATGAGCTCACAGTCGATTGAAGCTGCGAATTAGAGTTCTGCATAGAGTTTATTGTTGATTGTACAGAGTTTAACGAAGACTGAAGAGCGTTTACGGAAGACTGTAAATTGCTTTGTTCTGCGTACAAGCTGTTGAGAGATATTGAAGATAATGCAGCGCCTTGGATTGGTACATTTACCGTCGAATCAAAAAAATTGTTTGAATAGGCTTGTGTGTCAGTAGCATTCAAAGCAAGAATTCCAAAGTACTCATTGTGTAGTATGTTTCCAGAGATCACCGTATCGTTGACAACAGTAACGCCGTTTATATTTCCTATTACTACAATACCTGTAGGCTGGGGTCCGAATCCACCGTTGCCACTTACAGTATTATCTATGATGTATGTTCCGGTGACCACATCTCCGGGGGTGTTGCTGTGAACTATAATTCCTGGAATAAAGTTGTTCAACACAATGTTATAAGATACTGTGTTGTTAGCGGCAAGGGTTTTCGGAACATCAGCTGCCACTACTATGCCAGCGACTCCGTTGTATACAAAGTTATTACTTACGACGTTGCTAATAACTCCTTCACCTGGGTCATACGCAGCAACGACGATTCCACATCCGCCCAAATTTCCTGTAACGACATTTCCGCTTATTACATTCCCAAGTGCTGGAGCAGGAATTCCTGGTGAAGTACCACCAGGGTTTATCATACCTTCATCGCTAACTCCGATTCCACCGTCCGCCATGTTGTTTGCAACAAAGTTGTTAACTACAGTGCTGTAGGAAGTACCACTAAGCTGTAATCCCTTATTTTCTGCTATCGACTTTGTAGGATTAAGCCCATTATATATTACATAGTTGTTTTCTATGGTTATGTGCGAGGAATCCTGTACGAATATGCCATGGTTGTTAGCGTGTTCAACCGTAAAACCTTCGATGACTGTCCCGCTGGCGCCCTGTCCAATGATTTCAATTCCGTACATTTGGCCTAATGCATTGATAATTGTATTAGATGGTTGTAAAGATGCGGATTCTAAGGTTAATGTTTTTGTTATGTTAACCATTTCGTTATAAGTTCCGGGTTCAACGATTATTATCGCATGCGGAGGTGCTACATTTACCGCATACTGGATAGTTGCGTATGGGTTTGCAAGGCTTCCATTTCCGGTGACGTTGCTGCCGTTAGGGCTTACGTACAACACTACAGGTCCACTTTGAGCGAACAAAGTTGTAGGTGTTGCAGCCATGAAAATACTCGCTATGGTCAGAACTAGAGGTATAAAAAGACATACTTTTTTTGCACTTAATCTGGTCATTAAGGTTCGTTTGTCTAAGATAATATAACGATTGGGTTTACTTTATTTCCGTAAACCGGGGCAATGTTTTTAAAAAAAATCAGTTATATTTATAGTATGCAGTTTTAAGCTTTTCCTAATTGAAATCAAACCTGCGAAGTTCAGTAAAAGAAAGAAGCCCAAAGCTTTCCATTCTTACTGATAAGGTTAACGTAATGTTGCTTTGCATGCTAAAAGCAGGACCTTCTTATCCAAGAAGGCTTTCCTATCTGGTCGGCATTGATGAATCACACGTTTCTGAGAGGTTAAAAAAGCTGGAAAAGGCCGGATTTCTTGAAGCAAAATGGGCAAGGATTTACATGGGCAACGGGTACGCAAATGTCAGGCAGTACAGCCTGAAAAGCGATAAAATAATTCTTTCGTTTACGCCCAGTGGTGTTGAGGTGAAGATTGAAAACATAGATGAAAAAAATATAAGCGTAGCAATCCCTTATTATAATTCCGAAATTCCCAAGGTATCTACTTTTGTAGGCAGAGAAGCTGAACTGAGGTTTCTGCAGAACACACCCGGCATGAAAGTAGTTTGGGGAATCGCAGGCATAGGTAAAACTACCCTTGTATCCATGCATGCTTTAAGGTTAAACGTTCCCGTTTTCTGGCATCAGGTTAAGCAGGTTGACAGTCTTTCGTACGTACTTTCAAAGCTGGCAGTTTTTTTAAACTTACAAGGAAGGAGCCTCCTGCTTGACCTTATAAACAGCAACGTAAATGATGAGAGGGCTCTGCTTGAAACTGCGTTAAACGAAATGTCTGAAAGCAACGCGCTTTTCGTTTTTGATGATTTTCAGAGATCTATGGACAGTGGCATACATGAACTCCTGAGTTCTATGGCCGAACGGGGAATCAACAGCGTAGTAATCACGAGACAGAAGCTACATTTTCCAAATTCTTTCGACTTAAAGGTTGAAGGGCTGTCTGTGAAAGATTCAGCTGAGCTGATGAAAAAACTTGGCTGCAGTCCATCGAAAGAGATAATAAGCAAGACACACGGTCATCCCCTTCTGATTAATCTCGGATGTATGGCCGATAAACCTGCAATTGACGACTTTATCAAAGAAACCATATTTGAGAGCCTCAGCAATGATGCGCTTTCCATATTGCTACCGATATCTGTTTTCAGGGGAAAGATTAACATGTCTGCAGTGCAGTCGGTTACGGAGCGCTTCAGCATTGGTTCCATTGTAAGTTTTATCATGAAAATGGAAAAGATAGGGGTTATAACATCATCGGGAAATGAATTTGAACTGCATCCGCTGATCAGAGATTCAGCTTACGCTCAGCTTCAGAATGCAGAAGAGGTACATAAAAAGGCTGGGTATTTTTACTACCGAAAGGGCAGCTCCAGGGATAAACTGGAATCTCTGTACCATTTTATACTGGGTAAAGAAGATAAAATGGCGATAGAAGTTTTGGGAAATTTTGCATCGTTTGTAGATGAAGGGTATGGAGACGTTCTGATAAACATGCTTGAAGATCTTCCAGCAACGTACAACTCGAGGCTTGCAGCCTGGATTCTTCTTGCTGAAGGAAGCGCAATGAGGTTGCTCAGCATGGGAATGGAACCTGCAAAAAGGAAGCTTGAGGAATCTATTAAACGTGCTGAAGAAGCCGGTGATGATAAAGCGAAGGCTCTGGCAATGAATAACCTAGGGATAATATACAGAGAGTTAGGAGAAATCAAACAGGCTAAGGAACTGTATCATAAAGCCCTTAAAGCAAAAGACCTTGATCCTTTGGTAATTTCACGAATAACTTATAATTTAGCAGAGGCTGAACTTGAAGAAGGAGAATTCAGCAGCGCTCTTAAACGTATGAAAAAAAGCATGAAATTAGACTTCAAGTATCACGATATGCGCGGGTATTACGTTAGCAGGCTTAACATCGATTATATAAGGTTCCTGCTAGGCCAGTTTGATGGCTTGTTAGAAGATTTAAGGGATGCTGCAGAAAAGTTGAAAAAACTTGGGCTTAAATCGCTTCTGGGGTATTGTTATCTACATATGGCTTACACGCTCATAGGGATGAATAGCAGTCTAGAAGAGGTTCTTGAATACATGAACCTTGCTCTGGAACAGTATGTTGATACGGGTTTCAAGTATATGCAGGCATATACTCTTGCAGAAATGGTCATAATAAAGGTCAAGATGGGAAAAATAAACGACGCAGCACAAGACATCGTTGAGGTTAAAAAAATCCTGAACAAAATCGAAGATATGGATGTTCTTGGCAACGTTGAACTGGCTCTGGCGGTTCTGTTTCTGGCTACAGAAAATTTTCCAGAATCTGAAGCTCATCTGGACAGATGTCTTGCGCTGTTTTCAAAAGACTGGGTATCTGCGATGAGGGTAAAGGCATGGAAAGGGATTCTGTACGGCCTGAACAAGGATGTAAGAGGCATAGAGTTGCTCTCAGACGTCTCTAATCAATTGCACCAGAAAGGGTGTAATGTTTTTGTTGAAAGGTTAAAAGCATGTTCGGAACAGCTCATGGAAGGCAGCTGGGAAAAACTATGCCTTTTTTTGATCTAGTGGGTTTGCATTTTATAGGTAAACCCATCATATTAATTCCGAAATAATTCAGAATCTAATGATGTACGTTAAAAATAGAGTTAAAAAGTACACCAAAAGTAATAGTACATCAATCAAGAAGGTTATTAGGGTCCAGCTATTAATAGCCTTTTTATTGGTGTCTTTGGCAGCAGTTGACTTCATATTACCGGTAGGGCCAGCTTGGTCCAGCTATGATAGTTCATGGGCAATCGGCATAGTTGTACCTCAAAATGCAGCGCTAAAAAACGGCAGCATCGATTGGAAAACGGTAGTCAACGTAACATCAATTTTTAACGTTCCAAACATAAGCTACACTGACAGGACTATATATATAATTATGTCTGCAATGACTTTAGATGGGTCAATTATGCAGGTTGCGATAGCTCTGTACAACAACTCTAATTTATGGAACGGATACGCAACGTACATTCTAAAGCCCAAAGCCTTTCCGCAAAACTATGTGCAAATTCCGACGGCAAAAAACATCAGCATAATGCCCGGCCACATTGTATCGATGAAGCTATTTTTTAAAGATAGCTGGTGGTTTAGCATTGAAGATCTCGATACAGGTAAATCAGTAGTTGGTCGTTTTGACGCAAACATTTCCTCAGAACTTGCACCCGGAGGACAGTATATATTTGCCCTTGAGTCCTAC
>ERZ1669250.443-NODE-443-length-19075-cov-3.256993_pt1 | contig 19075 bp, 19 predicted proteins | sample MGYA00579295_ERZ1669250 | MGnify/ENA primary metagenome ERZ1669250 (study PRJEB41166, sample SAMN08046056) | hot springs metagenome | biome: hot spring; feature: acid hot spring; material: thermophilic sediment; isolation source: thermophilic sediment from acid...
TGGGTCCGCCGGGATTTGAACATTCCCCGGGCAACGTGGCCCGACCGGGATCTCTCCCGCGTCAGGGGAGTATCCTAACCGCTAGACTACGGACCCCTGTTCGAGCGTTTTTCTGTGGTTTTTAATTTTTACCTTGCTCAATGCAGGTAATGATGCTGCCTTAGGAATGCGTTCTTGAATAGAAATTTGTGATTAATTTGTGGCGATAAGGTTAAAACCAGCCTTGCTTGTGGGGTTGCATGGGCAATCAATATGATGTGGTAATAGTTGGGGCTGGCACTGCTGGATCATATGCAGCCTATTTATTGGCTAAGAATGGATTCAGCGTGGCAGTTGTAGAGAGAAAGCGGGTTGATGATATATTCAAGGTAACGGGGGATGCAATAGGGTCTCATCATGTTGAGACGCTTGGACTTACCCTTGATGCAGGTGTTGCCATGATTCACTATAAGGGCGCGGATGTTTATAGTCCAGACATGAGCGTTAGATATAGAGTCATGGGGGAGGGATATGGTCTCGATATGAGCAAGTGGGGTCCATGGCTGGCCAAGCAAGCGGTTAATAATGGAGCTACGATACATGAGAGGTTCTCCGTTTCATCTCCTATCCTAGATAATGGTAGGGTCGCCGGAGTCAAGGCATCAAGCGAGGATGGCCATGGGCAAATCGATGTTCTTGGCAAGATTGTGATAGATGCATCTGGAGCAACTGGAGTAGTGAGGAGTAGATTGCCATATAATTGGTTAATATCAGAACCCCTGTTACCGGAGGATGCATCTTATGCTTATAGGGAAATAATTGAGGTTGATCACGATATAGAGGAGCCGGAATTTATTAAAATATACCTGGATAACAATATATCGCCAGGTGGATATTGGTGGTTGTTCCCGAAATCCAGGAACACCATGAATATAGGGCTAGGGATCTGGGGCAAACTAGTTAAGGAGAAGGGTCTTAATCCCAGACAGAACTATGAGAAATACTTGCTTAACACTAAATACACAAGCGGAAGGCGCGTGATTCACAGTGGGGGAGGAATAGTGCCCACTAGGAGGCCCCTTAAGTCAATGGTTGGGCCCTCCATATTAGCCATTGGGGACGCGGCGGTGGCCGTTAATCCAGTACACGGCGGTGGATTGGGGCCCGCACTTGAGTCAGCTAAGTTAGCAAGCGATACTGTGGCTGCAGCATTTGAGAGGGGGGACTTATCCATGACGGGATTGTGGAGCTATAATGTAAGTTACTTGAAGACTTACGGCATAAAGCAAGCAAAGTTGGATGTGTTTAGGCTAATGCTTCAATCCCTAACTGATGATGAAATAAACAAGGGGTTACGGGCGCGAATATTGACTGAGGATGATGTGTTGGAGATATCCATTAAGGGATCAATGTCGATAAGCGCAACCAGGCGCGTAAGAGCAGCAGCTAAGTTGCTTTCCGTACCCTCGTTGGCAAAGAAGTTGGTGACTGCATTAAGCTACATGAAGACCATTGGCGCCATTTATGAGAAGTACCCTAATGATCCGTCTGGCATAGATAAATGGAATATTGAATTAATCAGCAAGTATAATGAATATAGGAAGAAGCTTGGTTTACCTATGATGGTTGCTTGATATCCCTTAATACTATTGATACATCCCTAGCATCAATTAATCCCCTATATCGCTTCATCACTTCCTGCATAACTATCTTCTCATCCGTTGTTCCCAACCTAGAAACTGTTTCTGATACTATCTCCCTAACTTTATTGAGGGATAACTTGAACAGATTCCTTTCTTCTATTATTTTCTCAAGACTAGTGGAGCCTCGCCTCTTAGCATATTCCTCTAGCGCTTCCTGTATTGCCTCCTTAGTTATCTTCCCATCAATATATAATCTAATCGCATTCTCAATGACGGGAACCGGATCAAGGAACCAGCCCTCCTCTCTCCCAATATATCTTAGAGTATTTACGAATAACGTAGCTACCAATGTGGGTGAGACACTATCTCCATAAGCCGATATTAATCTATCTATATCCTTAGCATATGGCGACTTCACTACTTGCATGGCTAACTCCCTACTCATGCCCATCTTCAAGTATCTATTTACCTGTTCATCTATTGGTTCAGGCATTAACGCTGCAGCCTTATCCAATATGTACTTTGTTATCCTTATTGGACGTAAATCGGTCTCCGGATACATCCTGGCCGATCCCGGTCTTGGCCTCAAGAACTTGGTTGTACCATCATCATTAGCAGCCCTAGTCTCCTCTGGAACACCCTTAAATGCTTCGTTTATCCTATTTACTACGACATTAGCTGCCTCCATGAGCTCTGATTCGTTTAGTCCGCTTAATAGTATGAATGAGTCGACTCCTAGCTTGGATTTAATGTTCTCCACTTCCTCCCTCGTTATACCATAATTTGGCAACTCATCACTATGGAGAAGCCCGCCTAATTCTGTCCAATTACGAACCCTATCAGCCAGTTCTGATCCAAATCTCCGCTTTGGTTGAATCTCAAAACCAAGTATTCCGGATAGTCCTGGCAGTTTCATAGCCATCACCTTTCCTCCTTGCTTAATTATTGATTGAAGCATATTTGACTTAGTGCCGTTGAATTGATCGGTAACCTCAATTAGATCCGGTTCATAATTAGGGCTTAAACCCCTCTTAACTAATTCATCCTTTATCTTCAATAGGTTGATCTGCCTATCTATTTCATATTGAATAACCTTTGGTATTAACGATAGTTCCGGCACTCCCTTTACCTCTACCTTGGCACCGCCCTCTATCGATATATTTAGGTCTTGCCTAATGGAGCCGAGCCCCCTCTTTGCCTTACCTGTATTTCTGATTGTTTGCCCTATATAGAAAGCCACATCCATTATTGTATTGGGAGGATACTCCATTGGTCCCGTTGATACCTCTATTAGTGGAATGCCTAACCTATCTAATCTATAGATTATCTCACGACCATTCTCGCCAATCCTTCTCGCCGCATCTTCCTCGATAGCTATTGTCCAAATCGGTACTTTTAAATTCATGAATGTGGCCAATCCATTCCTGGCAACGAGCGCAGTCCTCTGGAAACCGGAGGTGTTAGAACCATCAATGACGACTTTTCGCATTACTATAACCTCATCAAAGGGCTTTGCATTAAATCTTAGGGCCACGCCTAATGCAGTCTCGAGCGCCTCTTCGTTAATATCATGCGGTGGCTCCTCATCTAGCTCCACTAAGCAAGTGGAGTCATTATATCCCTCATATATATATGTCCTACTCTTCCTGAATTCCCATAGAGCTGCCGGATCAATCTGACCTAACTCACTCATTGATGGACGAAGCCTCCTCCTTACCCGGAAATGGGGATCATCATTGCGAAGCTGGGTGGGGCATGAACAGAACAATTTGGATGCTGTATCCAGTTGCACATGTATCTCGAGACCAACCTTATGCTTAACCACGTCAGGACACCCCTTTACAATAATTGAATGGTTCTGTTCTATTGCTTAGTTCAAATGCCAAGGGCATCATCATTAGCTTCCTGACCTCCTCCATATCCCTCGTTCTGTGAAGTATCCAGGATAGCTTGGCATAGGCAGTCTCCGAATGCATATCGCCGCCCGGAATAACGCCTAATTTGCTTAACTCCACACCGCGTCTATAGACGTTTAGATTAACTCTTCCATATATTGTTTGAGTGGTTATTACTACTGGTATTTTCATGCCTATTGCTCTCCCAATCGAATCGCGAACAGCCTCTGAGACGTGCCCGAAACCTGTTCCCTCGACCACTATTCCATGGTACCCCTTATCAACTAAGTAATCTATTATCTCGCCTCTCATGCCTGGATAATACTTAACTAAGGCAACCTTATCATCAAAACCAGCCTCATATCTGACCTCGCCCCTTGCCTTGAAACTAGACGCAAGCACTTGAATTTCCTTTTTATCCATGTTAATTAACCCGATGGGGCTGGAGTTAATGCTTAGAAAAGCATCGCGCCTAGATGAATGCATTTTCCTTGCCCTAACCCCCCTATGAAGCGATACCTCGCCATCACTGCTAGTGGAATGCATTGCTATTATTGACTCTGCAAAGGGTGCCTTAATTGATGCAAGCACAGCGGCATACATGTTCTCGAAGGAATCACTAGATGGCCTATCACTACTCCGCTGGGACCCAGTAAATACTATGGGTGCGCTACTTGAGGGAAATGCAAATGCAATTGCCGCCGCACTATAATGCATTGTATCGGTACCATGCAGTACTACGACGCCCTCCGCACCGCTTTGGATTGCTTTATATATTGCATCACCCATCTCGCTCCACCTAATTGGATTCATATCTTCACTGAAAATAGAGAATAGATTCAATAATTCAATTGATGCTATATTCCTGAGCTCTGGATACATATCATATAATTCCTCTAAGCTAAATGATGGGTACACGGCGCCAGTTACATAATCAACTTTAGACATTATAGTACCCCCCGTAGCCACTAAGATGGAACGTGGCCCCGCGCCCATTGACTTAGGTATCCCCTCCATCCTGGCCGGAGGACTGTATATCTCCTTCACTTCAATGTCTTTAATCTCATCTATATGTATGCCAACGTTATATCCATTCTCGTGCTTCAACAATAAAACATCTGCATCACCTATATCTGGCCTTGGCAGTATTATGCCCTCGATTGATTCACCATCATTTGTATAAATCTTGACTCTACTGAATATGGATGCCCCAAACTCGCCTAGTTTCGCATTTACTTTGCTTGAGTATGACATGCGGATTCGATTTTTTATTTATTTAAAAACTTGCCCAGCCTTCATTAATTGAATTTTAATGCTTAAAAATAATTCCGCTACGCCGAACCTAAATGAGGGCATTATTCATAGGTAGGTTTCAACCGTTTCATAACGGCCACGCCAATGTACTGAAGTGGCTTTCCGATAATGCAGATAAGGTAATTGTAGGAATAGGATCTGCAAACGCATCATTAACCTTTCGAAACCCTTTCACGGTGGGGGAGCGGATAGAGATGATTGAGGCAGCCATAGGACACGTGACTACTTGCAGCATACCGGACACGGGGGGGCAATCATTGCTTTGGTACCCTCTTATTAGGCAATATTGTCCATCATTTGATGAGGTTTATTCTAATGATGAATATACTCGATTATCGATAGAGCAGTGGGGGGTAAGCGTTAAGTCCACTCCATTATTTGAGCGAGATAAACTAAGTGGATCTAGGATTAGATACATGATTGCTAGAAATGATTCAACATGGACCGAGCTAGTGCCCAGCGGCGTGGTTAAAATTATGGATAGGATACATGGAGTAGAAAGATTAATGAGGCTTGCGCGTATAGAAAATATTTTAAACCAATGAGTGATGACTAGGTTATGGCAGAAGAGGAAACACCGAGCGAGGAACTAAGCGAGACTACACCAGAAAGGAAGATATATATGTGCCTTAGGTGCGGCACCATATTCTCCAAGAGCGATCTAGAGATCTCGCCTGGGATTCATTGTCCAAATTGTGGATACAGAATAATAATCAAGATACGGACATTTAAGGCAAAACCAGTCAACGCAGAGTGATCTTCGCATCATATTGGGCGCTTCTCGCTTTTCTCAAGCGTAATGCTGCTTATGCGCGTATATGGATATTGCCCGTTCTCGTCTTTCTCGTACTTCTTAACCATATCCCACACGGTTAGGAGCGATACTCCCGCGGCTAGGAGCGACTCCATGGCTGAACCAGTCCTGGATATATTCTTTGTAAGAACAGCAACAGAGACTCCATCCTCTTCTAAATCTATCCCTATCCTCACATCTGTTATATCATTGTTATGAACAAGCGGGAGCAGGTCCCAAGCCTTCTTGGCAGCCATCATGCCAGCTAATTGAGCCGCGGTCCTTACATCTCCTTTCTCCACCTTATTGTTTCGTATTAGGTCAATTGATTCTGTTCTCAGCATTATTTTGCCACGAGACAAGGCTTCTCCTCTATATAGGGGCTCATCCGTCGCATCGAACATGAATACTATTGGTGGAGCCGAGAACCGCGTGACATATTCTTCTCCCTCAATTGGATTGATGGACTTCACCTTAGACTCGACTCTAATATCCCGTATACCGACTATGTCTGGATTAGCGCCAACGAATATAGCTGATGACCCAGGTGATTCAAGCATTGGTTCACATTTCCCTCCGCTACATAAGCAATACTTAGCCTTCACTACATTCCAAGCAGCAAGGAGTCCAATAAATGAACCAAATAATGCATCCATTTCTACCCCAGTCCTTCCAAGTGTTCTAGCCGTGACTCGCACATTAATGCCGTAATTGCTCAGCGTAATCATTGGCCTTATATACGTTAATTCAATGGGGTGAAGAAGGCCCACGAACTGCCATGCTTTTTTCGTGGCCATCACTGATGCGAACTCGATAGTGGAAATAACATTACCTAACCCAGTGAAACCAGAGGAAGCATCCTTGGCCAAGCCGCCTCGAAGCTCAAGGAATCCTGAAGCCGTTGCTTCCCTATACATGGTTTCCTTATGAGTCACATCAATCATATGTATCCCCATCATGAACCACCTGGATCCTGAATTAGAAATACATCTACAACATCTCCCTCGCGCGCAGAGGATGTTAATGTGACTAATCCATCTGTGGTCGCCAATGATGTAGTCACTGAGCTGCCGCCTCCTAATGGAGTCACCAGTAACTCACCATTTCTTCTAGTGGCTTTAACCCTTATTTGAGTTATCATGCCGGGCTCCACCGTAACATTACGAGTGAGCCTACCCTTCACTATCGGTTTCGCCGGCGATTTATGTATGCCCAACATGATCTTAACCATGGGCTCTATCACGTTTATTAACGCATTAAGTGCGCTTATTGGGTGACCACTTAAGCCGAAAATCAATTTACAGTCCTCCATTGCGGCCACTGTAGTTGGTCTCCCCGGCCTCATTTTTAGCCCCCTAACCATCCACTTAGGTCCGAGCGATGACACGGCCTCCCCTAAGTAATCAATATCACTTGGACCAGAACCGCCGGTGGTTACCACTATGTTGCTTTTCTTAAGCGCGTCGAGCATTACGGATCGAATTGATTCCAAGTCATCATTGACTAACCTATGCTCAACAATTGATAGGTAAGGCATATATGATACGATGAACCAAGAAATGAGGGAACCAGTGCTCTCCAGGGTTTTTCCTCCAAGAAATGCTTGCATTGCATCAGGTGCACTGATTGGCTTAACTAATTCGCTTCCCGTGCTTATTATTGACACTGCGGGTCTCTCATACACATCTAATTCCATTATTCCTGCCTCCATCAATGCGGGAATAACGTGGCCCATTATTATATCGCCCTTCTCGATTACCTTGCTTCCACTAACTAAATAACTGCCCACAGGATCTATATTCGCACCACTCGTTACCCTGTTTGTTATTAATACTTGATTGTCAATTAATTCTGCCTCCTCCTCTGGAACCACGGCATCAACTCCATCTGGCAAGTATGCACCTGTAGTCACATAAACAGCCTCTCCTCTTTTTACACTGAAGGTAGGAATCTCGCCGACTCTTACTGATCCAATTAATCGAAGTTTTCCTGGGGTATCCATTGAGTATAGGGCGAAGCCGTCATAGGCAGCCCTAGCTCTGTAGGGGACATCCATAGTGGTTACCACGTCATGTGCAGCTATTCTATTTAGGGCACTCCATGTTGATACCTTGTCCATCGATAATTCGCATCTCGGTGTTTTTTCAATTACATTTGCCAAATCATGAAGCATTATGTACTTATGACTCTGGTAATGCATTAATTGCTGGATTCGATTTACATTTTTAAATGCTGAGCAACCGTTTTAAACAGTGAAATGCTGCATCAATACATGCGATGTATCTTCATTAGTAGATCCACCTTTCCCAGGATCATATATGATGAATTAAGCAAGTATTTCCAATTAGATGTCTGGAATAATGATGGAATAGGCATGTGGAGCAAGAAAGCTGCACCGCCTCCTGACGTATTAAAGCGGAAATTCTCAGAATGTGATGGAGCAGTGGTTACAATTGGAGATAAGATCACGGAGGATACACTGGGAGGTGCTAAGATACGGATACTAGCTACGTATAGCGTGGGATTTGACCACATTGATTTACATGCAGCAACGAGACTGGGGATACCGGTGGCATATACGCCTGAAGTATTAGTCGAGTCTGTTGCTGATTTCGCAATTGGTCTAATGCTTGGCGCAGCCCGCAGAATAGTGGACGGCGATAAAATCATTAGAAGCGGAAATGCAGAAGCAGTTTGGGGTGAGTACATGGGTGATGAGGTTTGGGGAAAAACCCTGGGCATACTTGGATTAGGCAATATAGGGATAGCCGTGGCGAGGAGGGCAGCCGCGTTTAAAATGAGAACTATATATTGGTCTAGGCATAGAAAACCAAATGTTGAGATAGCGCTAGGCGTATTGCCGGTAACGCTTGATGAGTTATTTAGTCAAAGCGATTACTTGGTAATAACCGTGGCGCTCAGCCCTGAAACACGGCATTTAGTAAATGAGGATAGACTTAAGTTAATGAAGAAAAACGCCTACGTGATAAACATAGCTAGGGGGGCAGTAATAGATACGCCGGCCCTCATCAAAGCATTACGTGAGGAGTGGATACGTGGCGCTGCGCTTGACGTGTATGAGGATGAACCACTTCCCACAAATAGTGAACTGCTTTCCTTGAAGAATATAGTGTTGACACCACACATAGCATCTGCATCATTGGATACAAGAAATAATATGGCTGAAATCATTATTAAAAGCATTATCAATGTATTAATTCATGGAAAACCACCCATATATACAGCGAATCCAGAGGTTTATGGGAGACAATAAATGAGGATAGTGATAGGAATAACAGGCGCCTCTGGCGCGGTATATGGACTCAGAGTAATGGAGGCACTCAGGAACCTCAACGTGGAGACGTATCTAATAATTAGCGGTTCAGCTAAGAAAGTAATGAGGGAAGAAGGTATAGATCCAACCAGGATTGAATCGTTAGCAACCCGAGTATTCGGCGAGGGGGAAATGGAGGCTCCAATAGCCAGCGGCTCATTTTGGTTTGACGGCATGGCAATAGTGCCTTGCTCAATGAAGACCCTTGCATCGATTGCCCACGGTATTACAGATAACTTAGTGACCAGGGCTGCCGATGTTGCGTTAAAGGAAAGGCGGAGGCTAGTTCTTGTAATAAGGGAGAGCCCTTTAAGCCTAGTCCACATTAGAAACATGGAGCTGGTATCCATGGCTGGAGCCATAGTTATGCCTGCCAGTCCACCGTTCTATAATAGACCAACCACAATAGATGACATGATTAACTCGGTAGCAGGCAGGGTTCTCGATCTGCTAGGATTAAGAAACAACATGTATAGAAGGTGGGGCGATCCAACCGACGGCTCCCCATCCTAAAGGGCAAGACTTCTTAAGGATCTTGGTAGCCGCATAAAATAATGAATTATCAATACAAGATTCCACTGGATTATGAGAAAAGAATTTGGGCTCAATATTTAAATCCAAAAATTATGTGACAGCATCGGGAAGGCTTAATTAATGATTAGAATAGCGGCCTCTGATAGACCTGTTAGGATAATTGACGCATTATGGAGAGCTGGCACGCCTATTGAGGGATTATGCGGTGGCATCGGCATATGCGGTAAGTGTAGGATAAGGGTTATTAAAGGAGCCGAGAATCTTAATCCAAGAACCCATAGGGAGAAGGAGCTTGGTTCAGATGAGCGATTAGCCTGCATGGCTTGGGTAATGAAGGGAGAGGTAGTAGTTGAACCTATTAATCAAGGCAGTGGTAAGTTCGTGGCCGTTGGCTATGAACCAACCATTCCCCTAAAGCCTCCAGTAAAATCTAAAAGAGTTAAGTTGAATCCACCAACTCTTAAGTCCCAAGTCCCCGATGACATTAATCTCTTTAAGGACAGCGGGTACAGACCACGACATTTATGGGTATACAGAAAACTGCCGCAAGTTCTAAGGGAGTGTGATTGGTCCGTAAATGTTGTATCGATGTGGGATGAAGCTATTGATGTTAAATGCAGCGATGCAGTGCTTGGAGCGGCCATAGATATAGGCTCAACAAAAATAGTTGTTCACATAATTGATCTAAAGAATGGGAATACAATTACATATGATGTAGTGGAGAATCCCCAGGCTAGGTACGGTATCGATATAATAAGTAGGGCATCCCTTGCCATAAGCGATGAGGAGATAAATAACAAACTTAGGGAACTAGTTATAGAATCTATCAATTCATTAATTAATAAGATAGCGAAGAGTTCCGGGCTTGATCCTATTGATATAGATGCAGCTGTCGTAGCTGGGAATACAGTGATGACGCAATTATTTCTTGGAATAAGGCTCAATAGTTTGGTTCAGAGTCCCTACATACCTGCAATTGGATTACCCATAGTACTTAGGGCCAGCGATATTGGGCTAAACATGAACCCGGCCGCGCCTATCTTCATAATGCCGGCCGTCGCTGGATTTATTGGCGGCGATGCCGTGGCGGATGCACTGGTGGCAAATCTAGATGAGAAGAACAATAGGTTGCTTATAGATATAGGGACTAATACTGAAGTCATGCTTAGAACCGACGATACTATATTGGCTGCATCTGCCCCCGCCGGTAGCGCGATAGAGGGGGTTGGTATATCAAGTGGAGTCAGGGCTGTGGAGGGCGCCATAGATAAGGTTGAGCTAGTAGATGGGGAGCTTCGGGCTTTCACAATAGGCGGGGGAGCTCCAATAGGAATAACGGGGACAGGCCTTATTGATCTAGTGGCTGCATTAATGAAGGCTGGATCAATTAGTAGGAGTGGCAGGCTTCTACGGGTTGCTGGAATTTCTGAATCGGAATTAGATACCGTGTATGTGGCAGGCTCATTTGGAACTCATATTAATCCTGACTCAGCAATTTCAATAGGTCTTCTTCCACAAGCAAAAATTTTCTTTCTGGGAAATGCTGCCATAAGCGGCGCAAAGCTTATCTTGAGGAATGAGGATTATTGGGATAAAACTACACGTGTAGTGAAGATGATTAAGGTGATTGAGATGGCGGCATTAGATGATTATGAGAAGATTTTCCTGGAGAGCACAATGCTGGGGCGCTGAAATCTATCAACACGTGTAGAAATAAGACCAATGCATTTAAACCCATGCTGAAAAGCAATTGCATGGATCTTAAAGATGCAATGAAGAAGTACGTTGAGGAGCTTGATCCCTTCCTATCTATGCTTCAAGTAAAAACAATAGAGGCAAAGGATGGCTATGCAAAACTATCTATGAAATTCAGAACTGAAATAACCAGACTAGGCGGCATTGCCAATGGTGGGGCAATAGCAACACTGATAGATGCAACGGGTGGAGCCGCCGTCATGACCCTAAATAATGAGGGGAGAAACCAGGTCACAGTTACCCTTAACATAGAATACATTAGACCAGTGAGCAAGGACTTCTATGCGGAGGCGTGGGTTAAGAAGAGAGGTCGTAACTTGGCATTTGTCTATATAGAGGTAAAGGATTCAGATGAGAATCTCTGCGCTGCCGCTAATGGGGTCTGGATGTATCTTTAGAAATTATGTCCAAACCATTAATATATACCAAATTAATCATTCCTTTACCTTATCCAGAGGGATCAAGCGTTCCCTTCCTATTGCGACCTCCTCTAGCACCACCATTGTCTCCGTCTTTATTATGTCTGGATTAGTCGGCAAGTAATTCAGTAGGAAAGATGATAACTGCTTTAAGTCACGTACCCACACCTTAAGCATTATATCATATTGCCCAGTCAATACGTTGGCTTCCTCAATCCAGGGAAGCCGCGCATCATTATCGCAATCCCGTATTATCTTCTCAGCAAGCATCACCTGCGATGGCTTAGACCCTGCAGTGACCGAGCGTCTCACAGTTATTAATACATATGCTTGCATGGAGAAGCCCAATACGTATGGGCTCAATATTGCCCTATATCCCTTTATAATGCCGCCCTCCTCCAACTTCTGAACCCTATTCATTATAGTGGTTCTCGGCTTTCCTATATCGTCAGCCAGTTTCGCTAAGGGCGTCCTTCCATCCTTCTGCAACTCACCTAGTATCCTCTTATCTAATTCGTCGATTATAACCGGCATATATTGCTTATTCAGTCAGAGTTTTAATGCTTTGAGTCGCGGAGAAGGTCCTTCATAGATGTTACACGCCGCCCCTCCCCCTTAATGCCCACGCCTATTAATCCACCCATCAAAAGCGTCCTGGCCACCACTATGCCCATGATTAACTCATATGCCGTGAGAGCCATCACTAGCATTAACACCAGCGCAAGCCCAATGCGCCAACCCATGCATCTAACTGCTTTGTTATCTTAATAAAGGTTTCTCACGGAAAGCATTATAATATGAAATACGACCGAGTGAACTACCCATTCCTACGAATTGATCCTTATCTGTGATTCCTCCAGGAAACTCATTAAACCTCACGGAGGAGAGATTCATTCCTTTAAAACTGCACTTAAAATAAAACCCAGTTATGGATAATTGTGGTAATTATTAATGATGCAATGCATTGAGTAATCATCGATAATATAATCATTATGATTGCTGATGCCGTTATTAGCCTTATGGTGTTTTCTACATCGGCTCGGCTGGGCAATTTGCCTGATCCAATGGAGTATGAATTTATCTTCTCCAGCCTAAGGCCTAAGCTGGCCGATACTGCCGCCATTGGGTATCCAGCATTAATGCTTTGAGTTGAGCGCTTGTTTCTTTTGAAAATATTGATGCTGGGTTTTTCACCTAATAACATGGCTGTAAATAATATTATCAGTGCAGTTAGGCGTGCAGGTATATAATTGATTAAGGTATCTACCTTAGCGGAGAACCAGCCGGGTTCCCTATATGGTTCATCCCTATATCCCAGTGAGCTGTCCATAGTATTGGCCAATCTCTGTAGAAGAGCGCCGGGCACGCCAAGTAATGAGAAATAAAAAAGTGGGGATGAGAATCCATCAACTAGGCTCTCCGCTAGGGATTCTATAACGGCTGAATTAACGTGCTCCTCATCTAGTACATATACGTTGCGCCTCACTAATTGCTGAGCATAGCTCAGCGCCTCTTGTTCTTTATTATTCAAATAATTCCTAGCAGTATCGATCAATAGTCTTAATGAGAACGTCATCTTGAGCACAATGGCCGAGACCAGTATGAAGATCCAGCTTCTTCCAATGACCAATAGCGGAGCAATATATATGACCATCACGGGAACAACCGACATAAACCAAATCAGGACCCCCATAATCCTCGTATGCTGCATACGGCTGAAAAGCGATTGTGATATCGAGTAAGTTAAATGTACTGGATGAAGCAAGTAAGCGAGACCTTCATGCCTTGGATAAACCCAGTCAAGAATTATTGCCATCAACAAAACCAGCGATGCTAATATGCAATCATTCATCTAGAAGCCATAGCATTGAGCAATTAATAAGTTATTTTATATGGATCTCGCTAGCATTGGGAATTAATCTATCAATTCGGTTCTTGATTATTTATTCTCCTTCCCAATACTAAAGGGCGAGGGTTCCCGATCTTGGGAACCGACCTGAGCTCCCCTTTATGACCAGTAGGAGCTACTATGCTTGATGCAAGGCTTAAGAATCATTGAAACTTTACCATCTCCTATATGGCAAGACTTTCTGTTTATTTTTATCGTGTTGTTTTACGTGAAAAAATATTTATAGGCTACAAATAACTGGAATAATTATGGAGAAACCAGAAGAGCCGGCGGAGGCTAGATGGGGAAAAACTCAAACAAGTGCCTTCATATCAACATCGCTGGGCTTCCTGATGTGGGGGTTTGTTACTACAATGGGAGTTGCATCGCTTTCCTGGTTCAAGGGGGAAATGCCGGCATTTATGATACCCATATACCCCATAATTGGTCCCCTAATGCTCCTCATAGGTAATCAAGTAATGGGACGAGCGGCCGATTTAATTGGTCGGAAAAAAATTTACTTAGTAACAATGCTGCTTTACTCGATTGGATTACTAGGCATGGCTGCTGCAAATAATTTATACGAATTCGCTATAGCTTATGCGGTGGCTGAATTCGGCGTGGGGGGCGAGGAGCCGGCATCACTGGCCGCATTAACTGAATTGATGCCAGCCAGCAGCAGGGGAAAGGCGCTCGTGCTATCATCTAACTTCGATAATGTGGGGGCAGCATTAGCCTCTGGAATAATATTACTAAGTGGACTCTACTCTCTTAGCTTTGAGCAGGCCCGAATAATTCTCGGCGCATCAGGTATCGCTGCAATTATAGTCACCACAATCATTAGATTATCAATGCCAGAATCAATTAAGTGGTTAATAGCCACTGGTAAATTAAGCAACGATCGCTTAGGATCACCGCACATCAATGGGAAGAGCATTAATGAGGATAATATAACCAAGTCACCGCTCTGGCTCAGATTGTTTACTCTTGCAGCCATAGGAGTGTCCCAAATAGTGACTTACGGCTTAATAGCATTTTATTTGGCATATTATTACTATACGTCGATAACGACCATAAGCGCCATAATAATGATGGCCAATCTAGGCGCCGCCGCGGCAGGCTTAATAGGATTCATTGTGGATAAGATAGGCCGTAGGGAATTCATGCTTGTCTCATATCTAGGCGGCACTTTAACCATAATTCCAATATTATTTCTCTATAAGTCACTCGGCACTGATCCCCTCTTATTCTATTTATTTCTATTCATTAACATGATGTTCAGCGAATTTGGTTGGGCCGTTAGAACTATGCTTGAGCCGGAGCTTTTCAAGACAACGGAGAGAGCCACATTCATAGGATTGGTCAGGGTAATAGCGTGGTCAGCATATATATCCATGATTTACTTCTCGTCATTCCTAAGCGAGTATTCATACCTCCTCCTCAACCTAGGATTCTATATAATAGGCACGATTGGCTCAATTACGTGGCTAGTGGCCGGCATAGAGACTAGAGGCGTATCGCTGGAGAAGCTGGAGAAGTACCTATGATCCATAAGGATCCATGATAAAGAAAAAAGAACCTCGCCATTTACGGCAAGGAAGAGGCTAGTACACTTAAATTGCCTGCATTAAAAGAAGCCACAAGTAATATATTAGAGCATTTACTATAGTTACGGGTACCCCATACTTCAGGAACTCAATAAAGCCAAAACCCCTTCCACTTCGTCTCTCAAATGATTCGCTGGCAATCACATTACTGGCGGCCCCTATCAACGTTAAATTCCCAGCAATAGTGCTGCTAGCCGCTAAGGCGACCCAATCAATTAAATTTCCCGGCCCTATTCCTAATCTCTGCATTAGAGGAATATATATGGCTACCATGGGTACATTGCTTATCACTTGGCTCACCAGAATGCCGGCAGCGAATATTCCAGGCAAATTAGTTGGACTAGGCAGATAACTAGCAATTACGTATAGAACCCCTGATCTGAGGGCGCCTTCGCTGACGATGAATAAGCCTATGAAGAATAAAATAGTAGACCAATCCAGGTTCATAACTACTTCCCGCCTCTTTTCAGTATATGCATAGAGAAGGGATGCTGCACCAAGAGATACAGTTACTGGTGTAATGTATGTGGGCATAGGTATCACATCCATGAGTATGTATAGCGGCATCAACACGCCTAATGCAGATAATGCTGCATATGTTAATCTCCTATCGAAACTAGGAGGATCTACCATCTCTATCTTAATCGATTGTTTGCTGGCCCTAAACATATATATCAATATTGGCGTAGTTATGACTAAATTAATCAATGTTGGGGGAAGAAGGAAAATAATGAATTCAATAAATGGCCTAGCTATGCCTGAATCCAGCGCTATAAGGAGGTTCTGTGGATTACCTATAGGCAAAGCAACGCTGCCTATGGTTACGCCAAAGGCAAGCGAATAGAGGAGCGGTTTTGCATCAAACCTTACTTGCTTCTGCATGGAAGCAATAATAGGTGCCATGCTGCCCGCCACTCCATCATTGGTTAAAAACATAGATAACACCGCTGACGATAGAAAAATCTTAGACACTAGCTCAGCAGAGCTCTTGCTTGATACGACCAATCTATAAGCAACGTAGCTCAGAAAGCCGCTTACCTCAAGGGCTGAGGCTATTGTAAACAATGAAATAAGAAATAGTATCACATCTAGATTAATTGCTGAGAATGCATCGCTTGGAGGCACTATGCCCATTAATATTGTGAGCGAGGCGCCAAGGAGCATGGCTGCCCATGGCTGAAGCCCAAGCCTCGTGCCTCGTGCCGCTATCAATCCGTAAGTTAATGCCAGCACTATGGAGTCCTCGATGAAAACAGACATAAGTAAAAATGCTTTATTGATATCCTTTTTATCCTTAGCGAGCTCAAGGACTTGCCATATTTTCAAGGTGTTTAAGCACATTAGTCATTGCTTCCCCAGCTGAGCAATTCATCACTATGTTGGAGTATTCATCATATGGGGTCGGTTCCATGTTAATTATTATCAATGATCCACCACCATTAATTACGGCAAGGGGTATAAGGGATGCAGGATAAACGGTGAGGGATGAACCAATGACTAATATTAAATCGCTTCTCCTCGCTTCACTCATTGCTTCCTCCAGCCTAGTGACCGGTTCTCCAAATAGAACTACGTCAGGCTTATAGATACCTCCACAAGGGCAATGAGGAGCATCTCCCGTTTCCTCATATATTTTAATTGCTTCCTCGAACCTAACTTGATTACCGCACCTAGTGCATCTCGCCGTCCTGGATGATCCATGAAGCTCAATTACTCTATGATTCCCCGCATCTAAGTGAAGTCCATCAATATTTTGCGTTATCACGGCCTTAATTAAGCCAAGTTGCTCAAGCTTAGCTAACGCAATATGGGCAGCATTCGGCTTAGCTCCATGGATTGATTTGAATCTAGATGAATAGAATTTCCAGAAACCACGTGGATCTCGCCTAAAATAATCTATGCTGGATATCGACGGATCAAACCTTCTCCAAAGTCCATTGGGTCCCCGAAAATCAGGTATCCCACTCTCAGTGCTTATCCCGGCCCCAGTGAATGCGATTGCGTACCTACTTCGCCTCAATAGGTTCGCGGCTTCACGAGCTAATTCACTGCACTCCACGCAATAATTATTATGGTAGGGAATTAAAAACTAAATTCCTATATCAGAAGCAGATGCCTCTCCTATACATAACATCCACCAAGTAGTCCAGCGGCGATCGCAGTAATGGATCAACCCAGGGACGCCTCCGCCCAGTCAATGCATCTAAGTAATTCAATATATCCATGGGATTCTTCACGCTCCTGAGATCTGTGACTCCCTGGGAGAAAATCAACGTGAGCCCCTTAACGTCCTCCATTAGGTCCAGCACACGAATTAATCCGCCTGGATCGAGCCTAATGAAATCGCCTATAACCACCTCAACGGCCTTTCCCTGGCCAGCCAATGCCCTTAATTGAGCCTTGCTAGGCACCGCTGATCCAGGAATAACGGTCACCACATCAATGTCCCTCCTATATATATACTTATTAAGCCGGAATCTATCTGGAGCCTTAACTGCGGCTATCTCCATTAACCGCCCCCTTCCTCTCTCCACCTTACTCAACACCAATAGGTCCCAGGGACCACTTGGCTTGGGCGATACTGCGGCAATATAACCGAGCCTCATTAATACTTTGTCGATATAAAATGAGTGATTCCTTAAGTCGAATTCAACGAGTCCCTTCGCCACGACTAATCAACGCTAAATTACTTTAGCTTGTTTAGGAGCCTAGCCCTACGGTCAAGCAATCTTCTCTTATTAATGATTACATTAGTTGATTCCCGGGAGACAAGCACTACCTCAAAGTACCTATATATACCATCCTCCCCAACCCAATAGGAGCCGAGGACCTCCATGTTTGGGAATTTTCTGGCAGCCCTTGCTTCAGCTATTAATTGGGCGCTGCGGTAAGTGGTGTATCCATAAACCCCCATCCTCTTTGTCCTGCGACCGCTGCTGGGCCTCTCCTTATTCATGGTTCCCCTGCTCACCTTTACTCGAGCAATCACAATGCCAGGTCTAGCCCTATAGCCATACTTTCTGGCCTTATCTAGTCGAGTCGGTTTATCGATTCTAGTAACCGTTGGTTCCCGTCTCCAAATCAACATTCTCTGCCTAACTACACCCCAAATAACGCTGTTCCTAGCCCTCCTCCATTGATCCCCTATATAGTAGTACAAACTCTTCGCCATTGCTGAACATGAATGCTAGCAAGGAGGGTTATTTAAGCATTGCGTGAAGCCTAAATTGACCAATACTTGTCAAGCAGCTCCAACCACTTACCTGACACCAATTTATTCCTGTGGGCAATATCGCTAAGCCTCACCTCAACTATATCATTGCCCCTGAGGGCAACCATTACTCCAAACCTACCTGCCTCAACAGCATCAAAGGCCGCAACCGCGAATCTAGTGGCCAATACCCTATCAAACGCCGAAGGCGGGGAACCCCTTATCGTGTGGCCAAGCACAGTGGCTCTACTCTCCACGCCAAGGGCTTTCTCTATATATGGCGCAAGCTCATTGCCGACGCCGCCGAGCTTGGCGTGTCCATACTCATCCACGGGTCCCCCCACATCCTGCTTAACGCCCTCAGAAACCACCACTAATGCATACTTCTTCTCTGCATAGGCGCGCCGTAGCTTCTCAATTACTACGCTGGTCTCCACGGGTTTCTCCGGTATCAGTATTGCGTCGGCGCCGGTGGATAATCCAGTGAATAAAGCTATCCAACCAGCCTCTCTCCCCATAACCTCAACCACGCTTATCCTTTCATGAGATATAGAGGATGTCTTCACGTACTCTGTCTCCATGGTCGCCACGTTAACCGCAGTATCGAAGCCAAGGGTATAATCAGTCTCTGGCAAATCATTATCTATTGTCTTCGGGATTCCCACCACATTAGCTAAGCCACGGGCTTGAGCCTCAGCGGCTG
>ERZ1669250.446-NODE-446-length-19040-cov-7.189834_pt1 | contig 19040 bp, 16 predicted proteins | sample MGYA00579295_ERZ1669250 | MGnify/ENA primary metagenome ERZ1669250 (study PRJEB41166, sample SAMN08046056) | hot springs metagenome | biome: hot spring; feature: acid hot spring; material: thermophilic sediment; isolation source: thermophilic sediment from acid...
GGTCCAGATCCAGCTGCACGAGCAGGCTGATCCGGCTCCATAGGGTTAATAGCGGTCGCGCGCACTGGACGCGCCTCGACCTCGTGCTTGGGGCCGAGAGCGCTGCCCTACTCGAAACGTTTGAGCACGTCGTCATGGATGCGGATGCGTGCTTTCTGCCGCAGCGCCTGCAGGTAACCCGTCGTCAGCAGCCGGGCTCGCTGCTCCTCCAGCGAGCGCTGGATTTCTTGGGTGACCGAGGGATTGAGCAGCGCTCGGTTGGGCAGGATGACCCGGGTCAGGGCGTAAAGCGCATAGCCGTCCTTCTGATCCACCATGCCGAAGGAGGGAGCACCCTGCCCCTCGGGAGCCGGTGCCAAAAAAATGGCATTCATGAGGGCAGGGTCCAGACCAACGGAGGAATGGCGCGCCAGATCGCTGTAGCGCTTTTCGGGGTAGCTGCCGTTGGGATCCAGATCCTTGGGATCCTTGCTCTTTTGGGCAGCGGCCAGAAGTTCACGGGCCCGTTCCTTGGCCAGCTGACGCGCCTTCTGCTCTGCCAAGCTGGTAGCGATATCCTGGCGCACCGCCTGCAGATCCTGAGTCCGGGGCGGCGTGTAGTGGACCAGATGCACCGCCAGCAGATCGCCGTTGGATAAACTCAGGGCGCTGCTGTTCTTGCCCGCCAGTACCGCCTTGCTGAAGGCGAGGTCGAGGGCCTTTGGGTCCGCAAAGACGCCACTGGACGCCACCTTGCCGGCGACGAGCGGGCCGCTGTCATGGATCTTCAGACCGTAGGCCTTGGCCACGCCGGCGAGGCTGCCGGAGTCGCTGAACAGCTTGTCCTTGAAGTTCTCGATCTGGCTCTCGAAAGCGAGCTGGGGCGAGCCGTGATCGGTTGCGACGGATGAGGTGCTCGCCGCCGTGGCCGTGGCCGATCCGCCTTGCTGACCGAAGTCACTGGGCCCCAGGGTCACGTACTGAACCTCTACCTCGGCGGGGAGCTGGTAGCTCGACTTGTGGCTTTCGTAGTAGGCCCGAATCTCGGCGTCGGTAGGCTCTGCGGCCTTCAGGAAGCTGCTGACGGGGATCTGCACGACGCGCGCATCGCGATATTCCTGCGACCAGGACCAGGCGGATTCGGCATCCTTGGTGCTTGCCTCGGCCAGGATCTGCGGCACGGCCTGCAGTTGTTCCAGAAGCATGCTGTCGCGCAACATGGCCTCGAACTTCACCGGCGTCAGACCATTGGCGCGCAACACTTCTTGATACTTGGCGCGGGAGAACTTGCCCTTGTCGGCGAAGGCCGATATGCCCTCGATCTTCTGCGCCAGGGCGGAATCCGGCACCTGCAGGCCAAGCTTGCGCGCCTCGTGGGCGAGGAGCAGGTTGTCGATGAGTCCGTTCAAGACATCGCGAGCAAAGCCCGGATCCTTGGCCATCTCGGCGGCCGCCTGGGGCCCAAAGACCTGGGCGTAATGCTCCTTGGCATCGTGCAGGCGCTGCTGAAAGAGCGCCGCACTGATCTTCTCGCCGTCCACCTTGGCCACCACCTGTTCCCCGGAATCGTTGGAAAACAGGTAACCGCTCACCCCCCAGAGTACGAAGGACAGCGCGATGACAGCGAGCACGACCTTCGCTGCCCAGGATTGACTCAGCTTTCGAAAGGCATCCAGCATCATTGATCTCCACGCCGACCGCAGACCCACAGCCCTGCGGTCCCGGCCATGGTAGCGCCAAGCACGACAAGAAAAAAGGCGCCCCTCACGAGGGTCGCCTTAGGGATATGGCGGGGTGGACGGGGCTCGAACCCGCGACCTCCGGCGTGACAGGCCGGCATTCTGACCGACTGAACTACCACCCCGCGATGTTTTTGGTGGGCGATGAGGGGCTCGAACCCCCGACATTCGGCGTGTAAAGCCGACGCTCTACCAACTGAGCTAACCGCCCCAACCAGACGCGCTAGTTTACGGCATCCCGCAGCGCTTTACCAGCCTTGAATTTGGGGGTGCGGCTTGCCGCGATCATGATCTCCTGACCCGTCGCCGGATTGCGTCCCTTGCGCGCTTCCCGCTCGGCTACCAGAAAGGAACCGAAACCGACCAGGGTAACCTGATCGCCTTCCTTGAGCGCTTCGGTGATGGCCTTCAGGGCGGCATCGAGGGCATGGCCGGCCGCCGCGCGACTCAGGTCGGCGTGTTCTGCGATTTTTTCGATCAATTCGGATTTGTTCATATTCCTTTCTCCTGTTATGGGCCACGGTACGCTTCGAGACGGGTTACTGCACAAGGTGCTTGACGTTATAGCAGGCAAAAAAAAGCCCTGTCAAGAAAGTCCGCGCAAAAAAAGGCGGACAGGAAACGCTTTTTATTCCACACGAATACTGGCAGCTTCACAAAAAAACTCCCTCCGATCCGACGATCGGAGAGAGTCTGCCCCGCGCATCGAATCAGTGGGCGGTAGTCGCTGAACCCTCGCCTTTTTTATCGCCTACGGGGTTGACCGTACCTACCAGAGCTCCCGGCTCGTTACCCTCCGGCAAAGGCGTGGGCATACGCTCCAGCGCGATGCTGAAAACCTCATCGATCCAACGCACGGGTTTGATGGTCAGCGCGTCGCGGACGTTTTTGGGGATATCCTGCAGATCTTTTTCATTGTCCGCAGGTATCACCACCGTCGCGATACCACCCCGGTGTGCTGCCAGGAGCTTTTCCTTGAGACCACCGATGGGCAATACCTCACCGCGCAGCGTGATCTCGCCGGTCATGGCCACACTGGCGTGCACCGGGATGCCCGTCAGGGCCGAGACCAAGGCCGTCGCCATGCCGATACCGGCGCTGGGACCGTCCTTGGGTGTGGCTCCCTCGGGGACGTGGATGTGCACATCCCGACTCTGGTAGAAGTCGGCCGCGATACCCAGCACGGACGAGCGGGCACGCACCACGCTCATGGCCGCCTGGATGGACTCCTGCATGACATCGCCGAGCTTGCCGGTAATGAGCAGCTTGCCCCGCCCTGGCACCACCACCGCTTCGATACTGAGGAGCTCGCCGCCCACCTCGGTCCAGGCCAGGCCGGTGACTTCGCCGACCCGGTTTTCCTTCTCGGCCTTGCCGAAATCGAAGCGCCGCACACCCAGGTACTTGTCGAGATTGCGCTCGCTGACCTGCACCTTCTTGCGCTTCTTGTCCAGTAGCAGCTCCTTGACCACCTTGCGGCAGATCCGGGCCAGCTCCCGCTCCAGATTGCGCACCCCCGCTTCCCGAGTGTAATAGCGGATGATGTCGCGGATCACCGTCTGCGAGATGGAGATTTCCTCCGGCTTCAGACCGGTCTTTTCCATCTGCTTGGGCAGCAGGTACTGCATGGCGATGTGGGTCTTCTCATCCTCGGTGTAGCCCGAGATGCGGATCACTTCCATACGGTCCAGCAACGGTGCCGGGATGTTGAGGGTGTTGGCCGTGGTCACGAACATCGTATCGGAGAGGTTGAAATCCACCTCCAGATAGTGGTCGTTGAAGGTGGCGTTCTGCTCCGGATCCAGCACCTCCAGCAGGGCCGAGGCGGGGTCGCCACGGAAGTCCATGGCCATCTTGTCCACCTCGTCCAGGAGCATGAGGGGGTTGCGGGTCTGCACCTTGGCCAGGCTCTGGATGATCTTGCCCGGCAACGCGCCGATGTAGGTGCGCCGGTGTCCACGGATCTCGGCCTCATCGCGCACGCCGCCCAAGGACATGCGCACGAACTTGCGGCCAGTGGCCTGGGCGATGGAGCGTCCAAGACTGGTCTTGCCGACGCCGGGCGGGCCCACCAGGCAGAGGATGGGGCCGCGGCTGTTGCCGACCCGCTCCTGCACCGCCAGATACTCGAGGATCCGCTCCTTGACGTCCTCGAGACCGTAGTGGTCGGCATCGAGAATGGCCTTGGCCCGGGCCAGGTCCTTGGTGATCCGGCTGCGCCGCTTCCAGGGCACGGCCACCAGCCAGTCGATGTAGTTGCGCACCACCGTGGCTTCGGCGGACATGGGGCTCATCATCCGCAACTTCTTGAGCTCCGCCTCGGCTTTGGCACGCACTTCCTTGGGCATGCCGGCCTTTTGAATCTTGCGCGCCAGCTCATCGGCCTCGCCAGCACCCTCCTCGCCGAGGTCGCCCAGTTCCTTCTGGATGGCTTTCATCTGCTCGTTGAGGTAGTACTCCCGCTGGCTCTTTTCCATCTGCCGCTTGACCCGGCCACGGATGCGCTTTTCCACCTGCAGGAGGTCGATTTCCGACTCCATCATGCCGAGCAGGTGCTCCAGACGACTGCGGGTGTCGGCCTTTTCCAGGATCTCCTGCTTTTCCTCGAGCTTGAGCCCCAGGTGAGCGGCGACGGTGTCGGCCAGACGATTGGGGTCGTCGATACTGGCCAGGGTCGCCAGGATCTCCGGCGGGATCTTCTTGTTCAGCTTGACGTAGGACTCGAACTGGGCGCTGACGGAACGCATCAGGGCCTCCAGCTCGCGATCGCTGCTGGTGCCGCTGCGGATGATCTGTACCTGCGCGCGCAGGAAGTCATCGACGGGGATGAAAGACTGAATCTTGGCCCGCTCCGTACCCTCCACCAGGACCTTGACGGTGCCGTCCGGCAGCTTCAGCAGCTGCAGGATGGTCGCCAGGGTGCCGATGCGATAGATCTTGTCGGGCTGTGGATCGTCGTCCGCGGCATTCTTCTGCGCCACCAGAAGTACCTGCTTCTCGCCCGCCATGGCATCTTCCAGGGCGCGAATGGACTTGGGCCTGCCGACGAACAGGGGAATCACCATGAAGGGAAACACCACCACGTCCCGCAGGGGCAGGACCGGTACCAACAGGGAATCTCCTTCCGTAAGGCCTTCGAGGCCGCGATTTTCTATATCCGCCATGGCTCACTCCATTCATTGGGTGGGGACAGGACATCCCCAGACTCGTTATAGATGTGGCCGACACCTGAACTTTTCAATGTCGGCCACAGTCTGGTCAGGCCGGGTGAGACATATCTTTCTTGCTGGCGTCGTCGTAGACCAGCAGAGGCTTGCCCCCACTCTCCACGACCGCGGCGTCCACCACCACTTTTTTGACGCCCACCAGGGAGGGTAGCTCGTACATGCTATCCAGCAGAATCTGCTCCAAGATGGAACGCAGACCGCGGGCGCCGGTCTTGCGCGTCAGGGCCTTCTTGGCAATGGCGCGCAGCGCCTCGGGGCGGAACTCCAGGGTCACACCTTCCAGAGCGAAGAGCTTCTGGTACTGCTTGACCAGGGAGTTGCGCGGCTCCGTCAGGATGGAGACCAAGGCGTCCTCGTCCAGTTCCTCCAGCAGGGCAATGACGGGGAGACGACCGACGAACTCGGGGATCAGACCATAACGGACGAGATCCTCCGGCTCCAGATTCTCCATCATGAGGTTGGTGCTGCTCTGCTTGTCCGTACGCTTGATCTCGGCGTTGAAGCCCATGCCGCCCTTCTCCACCCGGCTGGCAACGGCCTTCTCCAGTCCGGCAAAGGCGCCGCCGCAGATGAACAGGATGTGGCGGGTGTCCACCTGCAGGAACTCCTGCTGCGGATGCTTGCGGCCACCCTGGGGGGGCACCGAGGCCACGGTCCCCTCGATGAGCTTCAGCAGCGCCTGCTGCACGCCCTCACCGGAGACATCGCGGGTGATGGAGGGGTTTTCGGACTTGCGCGATATCTTGTCGATCTCGTCGATGTACACGATGCCCGTCTGCGCCTTTTCGACGTCGTAGTCGCACTTTTGCAGGAGCTTCTGGATGATGTTCTCGACATCCTCACCCACATAGCCTGCTTCCGTCAGGGTCGTGGCGTCGGCCATGGCAAAGGGAACATTGAGCAGCCGCGCCAGGGTCTGGGCCAGCAGGGTCTTGCCGGAACCCGTGGGCCCGATGAGCAGGATGTTGCTCTTGTCCAGCTCCACATCGTTGTCACGCCCACCCTTGCCGCCGTGTTCCAGGCGCTTGTAGTGGTTGTAGACGGCCACGGACAGTACCTTCTTGGCCGCCTCCTGACCGATGACGTACTCGTCCAGGGTCTTGCGGATTTCCATGGGCTTGGGGAGCTTGTTGCCGCCCGTTTCGTCCTGGCCATCCAGGACTTCGTCCTTGACGATGTCGTTGCAGAGTTCGATGCATTCGTCACAGATGAAGACCGAGGGACCGGCAATGAGCTTGCGTACTTCGTGCTGACTCTTGCCGCAAAATGAACAGTAGAGGGTCTTCTCGCCGCTGCCTTCGTTTTTACCTGCCATCGTTATACTCCTGCCTGTCTTCAGGCGCCTTCGTTGTCGCCCCGGTGCGTGATCACGGAGTCCACCAAGTGATAGTCCTTGGCCTCCTGGGCGGACATGAAAAAATCTCGATCCAGATCCTGCTCGATGCGCTGCTGCGACTGCCCGGTGTGTTCCACCAGGATCTCGTTGAGGCGCTGCCGGATGCGCAGGATCTCCTTGGCGTGAATCTCGATATCGTGCGCCACGCCCTGGTACCCACCCGAGGGCTGGTGCAGCATGATGCGAGCATTGGGCAGGGCATAACGCTTGCCGGCCGCACCCGCTGCCAGCAGCACCGCACCCATGCTCGCTGCCTGTCCTATACATACGGTACTTACCGCAGGACGGATGAACTGCATAGTGTCATAGATGGCGAGCCCCGCCGTCACCGAACCGCCCGGGCTATTGATATAGAGGGCGATATCCTTGTCCGGGTTCTCGGCTTCCAGGAAGAGGAGCTGCGCCACCACCAGGTTGGCCATCATGTCTTCCACCGGACCCACCAGAAAGATCACCCGTTCCTTGAGCAGGCGCGAGTAGATGTCGAAGGCACGTTCACCACGGCCGGTCTGCTCGATGACCATGGGCACGTAGCCGAGATTCTGGATCTCGGCGGCACGGAGTTCCTGCATGGACTGCTTCATGTGCTGCTCCTTCTCGCTGTTATGCTCGCCGCCCGTCACGCGTTGGCTTCGGCGGGCTCCGGCTCACGCCCGATCAGGCGATTGAAGCTGACGGGGACATCCGACACTTTAACACGCTCGAGCAACCATTCCACCACCCGATCTTCCAACACCATGGCCTCCAGCTCCGCGAGACGCTGCGAATCCTGCCGATACCAGCGGATGAACTGCTCGGGGTCTTCGTACTGTTCGGCCATCTCCCGCAGCATGCGGTCCATCTCGGCCGTACTGGCGCGCAGTTGCTGCTGCCGGGCGATCTCCGAAAGAACGAGCCCCAGGATCACACGCCGGCGGGCCAAGGCCTCGCCTTCGCTGTCCAGCTCCTCTACCTTCCGTTCCTGTTTCAGGCGCTCCTGTTCCTGGGCCAGCAGTTGCTTGGGCAGCTCTGGCTGGTTGGCCTCCACCAGCAGATCGAGTAACTGGGCCTTGACCTGCACCCGGCTGATGCGCTGTGCCTCCCGTTCGAGGTTCTCCCGCACTTCCTGGCGCAGGGTGGCGACATCGCCGTCCTCGATACCCAGGGCACGGGCAAACTCGGCATCCAGTTCCGGTAAGCGCGGCTCCGCCACTTCCTTGACCTTCAGCTGAAATTCCGCCTTCTGACCGGCCAGCTCGGCATTGGGGTAATCTGCCGGGAAGGTCACTTCTACCTGCTTCTCGTCCCCGGCCCGCATTCCCTCCAGCGCTGTCTCGATTTCCGGCAGCAGTCGGCCACTGCCGAGCACCACGGCGTAATCGCTGACATCGCCACCGGGGAGCACCTCGCCGTCCTGCCGACCGGTAAAATCCACCGTCACGCGATCGCCACTTTGCGCTGCCCGCTCCACCGCGACGAAGTCACGCCGCTGCTGTCGCATGATGTCCAGAGTCGCATCCACATCGCTGTCGAGGATCTCCGCGGTCTTGCGCGTCACCACCGCCTCGGGCACGGCCGGGGTGAAGTCGGGGTACACTTCGACGGTGGCGGTGAAGACCAGATCCTGGCCGCGCCCACCCTGGTCCACTTGCACCTCAGGGCGTGCCACCGGGCGCAGGGCATGTTGCTGCAGGGCCTCGATATAATACTGGTTGATCAGATGATCGAAGGCCTCCATGAGGGCCTCCGAGCCGAACTGCCGCTCGATGACGGCAGGCGGTACCTTGCCGGGGCGGAAGCCCGGCAGGCGAGCGTTGCGCGCCTTTTGTCGCAAACGCTGGGTGACCTCGGCATCGACTTCAGCGGCGGGGACGGTGATCTGGATCTGACGCTCCAGGGGGGCCCCTTCCGGGGTGCGCAGGGTCATATGCTCATCCTTTTTTTGCATTCGGTTCAAACCTTGATATGGATCTTAACAGAGGAAAGGATCGGTCCAGCTCAACGCAAGGCGCGGCTACCGGGCTTTACCGCCGGTGTACCGGCGACGCAGAGGGGGCAATCCTCCGGGCGCCAGGTCTGCACCGGCAGGCGCACCAAGGGAAAATAGGGTATACCGTCAAAGTCCGCAATCCCAGCAGGACTGCGGTCGATGATGGCCGATACCGCCAGCACCCGACCGCCGGCGGCGGTGACAGCGTCGATGCATTCGCGGGTGGAACCGCCGGTGGTGGTGATGTCCTCGACCACCAGGACCGGCTCACCGGGCTCGAGTGCAAAACCCCGACGCAGCCGCATCTGGCCGTTTTCGCGCTCCGTGAACAGACTGCGACGCCCAAGACTGCGGGCACACTCGTAGGATACCAGCACCGCGCCCATGGCGGGACCCACGACGACCTGCAGTTGGCCGCGAATGGCATCGGGAATTCCCGCCACCATGGCGTCGGCCAGGCGCGCGCCGTGAGCAGGGTGCTGCAAAACCCGCGCCGATTGCAAGTAGGTGTCGCTGTGAAGGCCGGACGAGAGGAGGAAATGCCCGTGGAGCAGGGCACCGTCCTCCTCGTAGAGCGCCAGTACGGCATCGGCGGCCGGAACATCGTGGCTCATGAGGATTCCTCGCTGAAGTGGACTGTGGAAGAAGCGTCGCTGCTGGCTAGGGCACCATCGATTTCCGCGAGCACTGCCGCCAGGGCCTGCGCCGGATCGCTCGCCGCCGTGATGGGTCTGCCCACCACCAGGTAGTCAGCGCCGGCGGACAGGGCCTGTGCCGGTGTCATGATCCGCTTCTGATCGTCGCCCGCGGCCTGTGCCGGGCGTATCCCCGGCGTCACCCGCAGCAGCCCTGGCTGCAACCTTTTGAGCCGTGCCGCTTCGCGGGCGGAACAGACCACGCCATCCAGGCCTGCCTTGGCGGTCAGGGCGGCGAGTCGTTCCACCTGCGCCTCCACACCGTCCCGGCAGCCCAGCTCGGCCAGGGCTGCGTCGTCCAGACTGGTAAGGACGGTCACAGCGATGAGTCGGGGTCGCTGTGGACCCGCCGCCGCTTCCACGCCCTCGCGCGCGGCACACAGCATGGCGAAGCCGCCGCCGGCATGGACGTTGAGCATCCACACCCCCAGACGGGTGGCGGTGGCGCAGGCCTTGCCGACGGTCTGCGGTATGTCGTGGAACTTGAGGTCCAGAAAGACCTGAAAGCCTCGGTCTTGAAGCGCCTCTACCAGAGCCGGTCCGGCACTGGTGAACAACTCCTTGCCGACTTTGACGCGACAACGCCGGGGGTCGAGCTGCGCCGCGAGATCCAGAGCCTCGCGGGCGCTGGCGCAATCCAGAGCAACGATGAGGGGTGTCATGTCCATAGGGCTCCGCCCGTAAAGGTGCCCCAGCTTCGGCAGCTGGGGCACCGCCAATGGTGTTCACTGGTACGATAACCACACTGTGCGCACTGGAACTGTGGATTGGGCATGGGCAGGGCGCCAATGACCTCGACCATCTGCGGCAGCAGGTCTGGCGCCGGTGTTTCCAGACGCAGCAACAACTGCAGAACCGGTAGCGCCTTGCGTTGACTCAGGGCGCGGTGCAGATAGGCACGCGCCGCGTCCACGCCCTCCACCTCCACCAGCGCCTGCGCGACGCGGAAGACGGTCAGGGTATCGTCACAGCGCTCCAGCAGATGCGCCCGCCAGACACGACAGGCGGGCTGGTCCTGACAGCGCTTCAGCGCCTCGAGAAAGGGCTGCACCACCAGCAGCAGCACCGGGTAGGCGCCGCTCTCCAACAGTGTCGCCCAGATCCCCGCTGCCCGCTCCCAGGCACCCTGTGCGAAAGCCAGGCGGCCCTCGATGAGGGCCGTGCGCGGACCGTCCGGATCTGCCTGTCGGGCCTCGGCCAGATACCGCTCCGCCGCCGTCACATCACCGCGAGCGATGGATGCCTCGGCCATCTCACCGTAGATCAGGGCGATGACCGCCTTTTGTCCTCCTTGTCCCAGCGTTTCGAGGCGTCGACGTACCGCCACCGCCTGAGGCCAATCAGCGCCCAGCTCATAAAGCTCGGCCAGCGCCAAGAGCCCGTCCACATAGCGGTCGTCGCGATGCAGCAACTCCTTCAGTATGCTCTCGGCGCGGTTGAGAATGCCGGACTTGAGATAGTCTCGGGCAATCTCCAGAAGCACCTCTTGCCGCAGCGAAAGACTGAGCCCAGGCTGCTCGAGTAAGTACTGGTGCACCCGCAGGGCCCGCTCCAGTTCTCCCCTGCGACGAAACAGGCGGCCGAGGGCCATGAGGATGTCCGAGCTCTCCGGGTGCTGGCGCAACGCCTCCAGAAAGGCCTCCACCGCCTCATCGCTACGATCGCTGAGGAGATGATTGAGGCCCTGGACGTAGACTTCGGGAACCAGCCGCCCGCGTCGCGGCGCTCTGAAATAGGCAAAAGCCAACCCGAGACCCACGCCCAGCACCCCGGCCGACAGGACGAGCCACCAGGACGCGGTCACGACAGCGTCGCTCAGAACCGGGACTCAGCCCTGCACATCAGCACGGGCATAGTCCACCTGCTCTCGCAATTCCTTGCCCGGCTTAAAATGGGGCACGCGCTTTTCCGGGACCCAGACCGGCTCTCCCGTCTTGGGATTGCGCCCCTGTTTTTCGGGACGGATGTGCAGGGAAAAGCTGCCGAAACCACGAATCTCGATGCGCTCATTCTCGCGCAGGGCATCGCTCAGGTAGTCGAGCATGTGGCGCGTCGCCAGTTCGATGTCACGGATACTGACGTGAGGATACTGGGCACTCATGAGCTTGATCAGTTCCGATTTTGTCATGATTATGAACTCTCTTCTGAACGGCAACCCCGCCCACGCGCCGACGTGCTGGCGGCGCGGGGCAGAGAGTGCGGCGTGGGATCAGCTTTCTTCTTCCTGCTTGCGCTTGAGCTGTTCCTTGATCAGATCTCCGAGGCTGGTCGTTCCGGTGGCCGCGCTGCGAGCGTACTGCTGATTCAGCGCCGAGTTGTCCTCATGGCCACCGCCGCCGTGGCCGCCGCTCTCGCGCACGGTCTGGGCCTTGGTGCTCAGGGTCAGGGTACGGTTCTTGCGGTCGATGCTGGCAATGGCCACATCGATGCGGTCTCCCACCTCAGGTGCATTGCCGCGCGCAAATTCCCGTGCCGGCAGGAAGCCTTCCACACCCTCCGCGACCTTGATGACCGCACCTTTACCGTCCACGGAGACGACCTCTCCCTCGGTCAGGCTGCCCTTGTCGTTGGCGACCACGAACTGGATGAAGGGATCGGTTTCCATCTGCTTGATGCCCAGGGAGATACGCTCGCGCTCGGGGTCGATGCTGAGCACCACGGCCTCCAGGTCGTCGCCCTTCTTGAAGTCCCGAACCGCCTCTTCGCCGGGGCGATCCCAGGATAGATCGGACAAGTGAATGAGACCATCGATGCCACCCTCGAGGCCGATGAACACGCCGAAGTCGGTGATGCTCTTGATCTGCCCGGATACCCGGTCGCCCTTCTGATAATTCTGGGCAAACTCTTCCCAGGGGTTCGGCAGACATTGCTTGATGCCCAAAGAGATGCGACGACGCTCTTCGTCGATGTCGAGAACCATGACCTCCACTTCCTGCCCCAGGTGCAAGGCCTTGGCCGGATTGAGATTCTTGTTGGTCCAGTCGATCTCGGAAACGTGCACGAGACCTTCGACTCCCTCTTCGATCTCGACGAAGGCACCGTAGTCCGTGATGTTGGTGACCTTACCGAAGATCCGCGTGCCCTCGGGGTAACGGCGGGAGATGTCCTGCCAGGGATCCTCGCCCAGCTGCTTCATGCCCAGGGAGATACGGCCGCGCTCGCGATCGAACTTGAGCACCATGACGCGCACCTCGTCGCCCGCACTGACGACTTCGCTGGGATGCTTGACACGGCGCCAGCCCATATCGGTGATGTGCAGCAGCCCGTCGATACCACCCAGGTCGATGAAGGCGCCGTAATCCGTGAGATTCTTAACCACACCCTCAAGGATGGCTCCTTCCTGAATGCTCTCCAGCAGCGCTCCACGCTCGGCGCTCTGCTCCTGCTCCACCACTGCGCGACGAGACACCACGACGTTGTTGCGCTTGCGATCGAGCTTGATGATCTTCATCTCGAGATCCTTGCCCTCGAGATAGGCCACATCGCGCACGGGGCGCACGTCCACCAGCGAACCCGGCAGGAAGGCGCGTACGCCATCGATGCTGACGGTGAACCCGCCCTTGACCTTGCCGGTGAGGAAACCGTGCACCACGGCGCCCTCTTCAAAGGCCTTCTCCAGTTCTTCCCAGGTCTTGGCGCGACGCGCCTTCTCCCGGGACAGCTTGGTCTCGCCCATGCCGTCTTCGACGGACTCCAGGCACACCTCCACCCGGTCGCCCACCTTCACCTCGAGTTCGCCTTCGCTGTTGCGGAACTGCTCTGCGGGCACCGGGCCTTCGGACTTGAGACCTACGTCGATGATGACGAAATCGTTGTCGACGCGGGTGACGACACCCGTGAGGAGATCTCCGGGCTTGATACCCTGGGTGCTCTGACTCTCTTCAAACAACTCGGCAAAACTGGGTTCGGACAGGACTTCTGCTTGTGGGGTGGTCATAAAATTCGATAGGCCTCATGTGCCGGGGCAGCTTCCGCTGCCCCACGGACTGCTCATATGCCAGCGGACTGGCGGACGAAAATCTCCCCGAAGGCGTCAACCACCCAACCTTCAAGGACCCGAAAACTTTCTGCAACACTCAGCTGGCTGGTGTCCAGGACCCGTGCATCCGTGGCCGCCACCAAAGGGGCGACACTGCGCTCACGATCCCGACGATCCCGCTCGGCGATCTCTGCTGCGATGGTCGCCAGATTAGCACTACTTCCCTGTTCCATCAACTGTTTTAGCCGCCTCGCGGCGCGTACCTCGACACTGGCGGTGAGAAAAACCTTGAGTCCCGCATCGGGGAACACCACCGTACCCATGTCGCGACCATCCGCCACCAGACCCGGGGGCTGGCGAAAATCCCGCTGCCGCTGCAACAGTGCAGCGCGCAGAGGTGCCAATGCCGCGATGCGCGAGGCCCACTGCCCCACGTCCGAGCTGCGGATGGCGATATCGATGCGTTCGTCGCCGAGCCAGATCTGGGTTTCATCGCCCGCCTCGACAAAGCGCAAGGGCAGATCCCGAGCGAGGGCCACCAAGCCCTGGACATCCTCCAGATCTACCTGCGCCCGTGCCGCGGCCAGAGCCGTCGCGCGGTAGATGGCGCCGCTGTCCAGGAGGTGCCAGCCCAGTCGGCGTGCCAGGTGGCGACCAAGGGTACCCTTGCCGACGCCTCCCGGCCCGTCCAGGGTAATGACCGGCACCGATGCCGTCACGAGGACTGTACCTCGAGATCGAGGCCGGCGGCGCGGGCCAATTCCGGAAAATTCGGGAAAGACGTGGCGACGTTGGCGCAATCGCGGATGTGGATGGGTCCGCGGGCGATGAGCCCGGCCATGGCAAAGGCCATGGCGATGCGATGGTCACCGTGGCTGTCCACCTCGCCGGCGCCCAAGGCACCGCCGTGGATGATGGCGCCGTCGGCGAGTTCTTCCACCACGATTCCCAGGCTACGCAGACCGGCGGCCATGACGGCGATGCGATCGCTCTCCTTGACCCGGAGTTCTTCGGCCCCGCGGATGCGGGTCACGCCATCGGCGGCAGCGGCGGCGATGAAAATGGCCGGAAACTCATCGATGGCGAGAGGTACCAGACGGGCGGGGATGTCGATTCCGCGCAAAGGTGCGTGACGCACGCGCAGGTCGGCAACCGGCTCCCCGCCCACCTCACGCAGACGCAGGAGATCGATACGCGCTCCCATCCGCGTGAGGATCTCGACGATGCCGGTGCGGGTGGGGTTGATACCTACCCCTTCCAGCAAGAGATCGGATTTCGCTGCGATACTGGCACCCAGCAGGAAGAAGGCCGCGGAGGAAATATCCCCGGGCACCCGCAGGCTCTGTCCCCGCAGATGCGCGCCCGGGCTCAGGCAGCGCTGCGCACCATCCACGCGCAGCGACTGGCCGAAGCCCTGGAGCATGCGTTCGCTATGGTCGCGGGTAGGCGCCGGTTCGCGCACGCAGGTGTCGCCGGTAGCGTAGAGACCCGCAAGCAGGACCGCCGACTTGACCTGGGCGCTGGCCACGGGCAGATCGTAGTGGATACCACGCAGGGGACGGCCGTGGATGTGAAGGGGCGCGCGCCCGTCCTGAGCGTGGATCTCGGCACCCATCTGCGCCAGCGGCGTAAGCACCCGCCCCATGGGTCGCCGCCGCAGGCTGTCATCGCCGGTCAGGGTCGAGTCGAAGCTCTGCCCCGCCAACAAACCCGTGAGTAGTCGCATGGCCGTACCGGAGTTGCCGCAGTCGATGGTGTCGGCGGGGGCCCGCAGGCCGTGCAGACCGACCCCCTCGATGCGCAGATGCCCCTGTCGGGGTCCATCGATGCGGACCCCCATGCTGCGGAACGCGGCGATGGTGGCCAGAACGTCCGCGCCCTCGAGCAATCCATCGGCTTCGGTCACACCCTCGGCTATGGCGCCCAGCATGACGACGCGGTGGGAAATCGATTTGTCGCCGGGGACGGTGATCTGGCCGCGCAGGCAGCCACCGGCATTGACCTTATAGTCCATAAATCTCACGTACGAGGTGGAAAATGAAATTGTTGCCGACGGCTTCGCGCTCTGGCAAGGACCTCTTCCAGGGCTGGCGCGCGCGCCTCGGCCAGTGCCGCGTCGAGATCATCCAGGGTGTGGCGCAAGGCCTGCAGGCGCCGCCGTACGGCTTCCCGGTTGTGCAGGAGGATGTCGGTCCAGAGCGCGGGGTCGCTCTCGGCGATTCGGCTGAAATCCCTCAGGCCACTGCCGCCCAGGTCACGCAGGGCGTCGCTGTCACCCAGGCTGGCCATGAAGGCATAAGCCAGCAGGTGCGGCAGGTGGCTAGTGGCCGCCAGAGCATCGTCGTGCTCCGCCGGCGACATCGTCCGCACTCGGCAACCAAGGCCTTCCCAGAACGGTACCAAGCCCAGCGCCCGCTCGTCGGCGCCCGCTGCACCCGGCGTGAGCAGGACCAGAGCTTCGGCATAAAGGTCCCCCGTGGCCGCCGCAAAACCGTGGCGCTCGCCGCCCACCAAGGGGTGCGCGCTGAGATAGCGCCTGCCCAGCAACGCGGCGCCGGTGGCGACGATTTCGCCCTTGACGCTGGCCAGATCCGTCACCACCGTCGTCGCCGGAATCCACTCCCGCAGACGTCGGAACATCTCGGGGAGTGCCGCCGGCGGCGTCGCCAGTACCACGAGATCCACCGTGGCCCAGGGCAGCTGCGCCGGATCATCGCTGCAGCGATCGAATACCGGCGCCGTTCCATCCGCCGCCGGGTACCTTGCCGCAGCGGCAAGACCTAGATCCTCCGGACTGCCGCCGGCCCCCAGCAGCACACCGACATAGCCGCTCCGGCGCAAGGCCAAGGCCAGGCTTCCGCCCATGAGGCCAAGGCCGAGGACGGCGACGGTACGAAACGGCCACGAGGTGGAAATGGTGTGCTCCCGACCCTACAGCGTGCGCCCGATGGCCTCGGCTACCCGTCGCAGTTCCCCCATCAGCTGCGTCAACTGCTCGGGACTCAGTGCCTGATCGGCATCGCACCAAGCCTCCTCGGGACAGGGGTGGGACTCGATGAGCAGACCATCGGCACCGGCGGCAATGGCCGCCTTGGCCAGCGGTGCCACCAGCGCCGCCTTGCCGCCCGCGTGGCTGGGATCGACGATGACGGGCAGGTGGGTCTCCTTTTTGAGCACCGGGATGGCGGTGACATCCAGCACATTGCGGTACTGGGTCTCAAAGGTACGGATGCCGCGCTCGGCAAAGATGATCCGGTGGTTGCCGTGGGCGGCGATGTACTCCGCCGCCATCAGCCATTCCTTGATGGTGGCGCTCATGCCCCGCTTGAGGATGACGGGCACGTTCAGGCGTCCCACCTCTTTGAGCAGATCGAAGTTCTGCATGTTGCGGGTGCCGATCTGGATGACATCCACCTTCTTTTCCAGAAAGACGTCGATCTTGCGGACGTCCATGAGCTCGGTGACGATGGGCAGGTCGTAGGCATCGGCCGCCTCGCGGAAAAAGTCCAGACCTTCATCGCCGACGCCTTGGAAGGTATAGGGACTGGTGCGCGGCTTGAAGGCACCGCCGCGCATGAGGCGGCAGCCCGCCGCCCGCACCGCCTCCGCTGCCTTGCGCATCTGTTCGGCCGTCTCCACCGAGCAGGGACCGGCGATGACCTGGATCTCGGGCCCACCGAAGGGAATGCCTCGCACCTCGACGATACTGTCGGTCTTTTTGAATTCTCGGCTGACCAGTTTATAGGGTTTCAAGATGGGCATGACCTGTTCTACCGCGGGCAAGGACTCGAGGACGCCGTCGCTGACCAGGCGCTCGTCACCGATAAGGCCCACCACGGTGCGCTCGGCCCCCTGACTGACCATGGGGGTGAGACCCAGCTCACGGATCCGACCCAGCAGCTGCTCCAACTGCGCCGCCGTGGCATCGGGTTTGACAATGACGATCATGACGAAAGCACCTCGCCCAAGCTCTGCAAGAAGCGTTGATTTTCCTCTGGCGTGCCGACACTGACCCGAAGGTATTCGGACAGACCATAGGGCTCGAGGGGACGGACGATGACACCGCGCCGCAGCAGGGCTTCGTAGACCTGCCGCCCGCCCCCGGGCGCAAAAAAGGTGATAAAGTTGCCTGCCGCCGGCAGGGTTGTCAATCCCAGGGCGAGCAGCCCACGCTGCAGCTGCTGCAGACCGAGGCGGTTGTTGTCCCGAGTGGCCGCGAGGTGGGTCTGGTCGCCCAGGGCAGCCAGCGCAGCCACCTGCGCCAGGGTATTGACGTTGAAGGGCTGACGCATGCGTTCCAGAAGCGCGATGAGCCCCGCCCGCGCGACACCATAGCCGCAGCGCAGACCCGCCAGACCGTAGGCCTTGGAGAAGGTGCGCAGCACTACCACGTTCTCGAAGCGCGACAGAAAGGCCAGGGCATCGGGATATTGCGGATCTTCCATGAGTTCCGCGTAGGCCTCGTCGATGACCACCAGGGCGTGAGCCGGCACGCTGGCCAGGAACCGTTCCAGCTCCGCCGCTCGCCACCAGGTGCCCGTGGGATTGTTGGGGTTGGCGATGAAGATGAGACGGGTGTGGCCGTTGATGAGGCCGGCCATGGCGTCGAGATCGTGGGCAAAGGCCTGTGCCGGAGCCTCCCGCACCGTCGCTCCGACGGATCGCGCCGCAATACCGTAAGCGGCAAAGGCGTACTGGGACAGGATGACCTCACGCCCCGGACCGGCAAAGGCACGGCACAGGAGCTCGATGATCTGGTCCGACCCGTTGCCAAAGATCAGCTGCCGGGGATCCAGCTGGAGAGCTTCCGCCAAGGCCTGTCGCAGCTGCGGGACTGCGCCTTCGGGATAGAGGGCGAGTGTCGGCAGGGCCTCGCTGATAGCGGCCAGGGCCTTGGGGCTTGGCCCCAGGGGATTCTCGTTGGAAGCAAGCTTGATGGCCCCGCGAATACCCAGCTCGCGTTCCAGCTCGGCCAGGGGCTTGCCGGGTTGGTAGGGACGTAGCTGCGCCAGGGCCGGCACGGCCCATTCCAGATAAGGATTGTCCTGCATCAGAACACCGCCCGGGGATAGCTCCCCAAACACCGATAGAAAGACGCCTGGGCCTCGATACGCTGGAGGACTGCGGCCACCCGCGGTTCCAGACGATGGCCGAGGAAGTCGAGGTAGAAGACGTATTCCCAGATATTGGCGCGGGCCGGCCGCGATTCGATACGCGTCAGGTTGAGCTCGGCCTCGGCAAAGGGCGACAGCAGGTGGTGCAGACTGCCGGCCCGATGCGCACCCGCCACCACGAGACTGGTCTTGTCGGCGCCCGTCGGGCGGGTGCTGATGCCGCCGATGACCCAGAACCGGGTGGTGTTGTCCGGCTGATCCTCGATGCCGGGCACCAGGATGTCCACTCCCGCCAGTTCCGCTGCCCGCTGTGTGGAGATGGCCGCACTTTCCGGATCGACGGCGGCACGTCGGGCCGCCTCGGCATTGCTGGGGGCGTCGCAGAGCTCCACCTGCGGCAGGTGTTCCGCCAGCCACAGACGACACTGGGCCCGCGTCTGGTAGTGGACGTGGACTCGGCGGATGGCGCTGCGCGGACCGCGCCCGACCAGATTATGGACGATGCGTAGTTGCACCTCGCCACAGATCTGCAGCGGGTGATCGAGCATGAGATCGAGACTGAGGTTGACGGAGCCTTCGGTGCTGTTTTCCACCGGCACCACGCCAAAAGGTACCTGTCCACCATCCACCTCGCGAAAGATCTCGGCAATGCTGGTGACGGGATGAAATTGCGCGGAGCGACCGAAATGCTTTTCTGCCGCCATCTGCGAGAAGGTACCCTCGGGGCCGAGGTAGGCCACCCTCAGCGGCTCCTCCAGCGCCAGACCTGCCGAGATGATCTCCCGAAATATCCGGGCCACCTGCTGGTCGCTGAAAGGACCGGGGTTGTCCGCCATGACGCGGTGCAGGATCTCGGCCTCCCGATCCGGATGATAGTATTGGGTGGTCCCGGCGGCGTGCTTGCGCTTTCCGACTTCCGCCGTCAGCCGTCCGCGCTCTCCC
>ERZ1669250.447-NODE-447-length-18953-cov-4.456080_pt1 | contig 18953 bp, 20 predicted proteins | sample MGYA00579295_ERZ1669250 | MGnify/ENA primary metagenome ERZ1669250 (study PRJEB41166, sample SAMN08046056) | hot springs metagenome | biome: hot spring; feature: acid hot spring; material: thermophilic sediment; isolation source: thermophilic sediment from acid...
CTTAATTAAAATGTATAATCTTTAAAATATACCTAATATATATTTTTATAATATTAAAGTTTATAAATAACTATTTAGTAATAGAAAGCATTTCTAAACATAATTTGAATTGATGTTCTTAAGATAATAATTAGTTGGTATTTTATCTAACATAAAAATTAAAACTTGTACAAATCCTAAGATTTTTGGTGAAAATAATTTGATGCCCTTCGATAAAGAAAAATCGTTGAAGGCTTTCCATGGAACAACAACAGTAGGATTTATAACTAAGGATGCAGTAATTTTGGCTGCAGATAAAAGAGCCACCGCTGGTACTTTAATAGCTAGCAGAACTGTTAAGAAAATAGTTAAGATAACGGATTATGCAGCAATGACTATAGCAGGTTTAGTTGCAGATGCTCAAATGCTTGCAGATGCAATAAGAGAAGAAGCAAGATTATATGAAACAACTAATAAAAGGAAATTAACAATTAAAGGCATGGCAACTTTATTAGCTAATGTCTTATTTTCAACAAAATATTATCCATATTTGGTTCAATTAATAATTGGTGGCTATGATACGGAGCCTAGGCTATATAATTTAGACTACTTTGGAAGCATTACTGAAGAGAAGATGACTTCCACAGGCTCAGGCTCTCCAGTAGCTTTGGGAGTGCTTGAGAGGGATTATAGACAAGATATGAGCATAGATGAAGCTATGAATTTAGCCGCAAGAGCAGTTAAAGTAGCTATTATGAGAGATTCTGCTACTGGAGATGGTGTAGATGTAATTGCAATAACCTCTAAGGGAATAAGAGAAAGTTTTATACCTCTCCAGCAACTCCTTTCTTAAAAGGATAAGAAAAAGATTTTAACAAAATTTTATTTATCCCGGTGATTTAATTTGGAAGAATCTGGCCAAGAAAGATTAATATCAGGGCAAAAGCTTAGGTCGATGATAGTTAGTGAAATTTTAAAGAACGTAAGGGATGCGGAGATATCAAGTATAGATTTTGAAGGACCAGAAATCGCAGTTTATGTCAAAAATCCCCAATGGATTTTAGAAGGTGAAGAGAAGATAAGAGAATTAGCAAAACAGTTAAGGAAAAGAATGGTTATAAGAACTGACCCTAAAGCTAGAAAACCAAGAGAGGCAACAATTCAATACATAATGGAAAATACACCTGAAGAAGCAGGAATTACACCAAGTGATATACAATTTGATGAAGTTTTAGGGGAAGTTAGAGTATTTGCTGATAAACCCGGTAAGCTTCTTGGAAAAGGAAAACCTTTTAGAAACCAGGTATTGGCAAATACTGGTTGGAGATTAGAAGTTCAAAGAAAGTCTCCATTAGTTAGTAAAACTTTGGCATCAGTTTTGGAGTTATATATAAGGGCATCGTCAGAAAGGAGAAAAGCTTTAAGAGAAATAGGAGAGAGAATTTATAGGGAAATGATAGTAGGTCCTAAGAATATAAGGATTATAGGCCTAGGAAGTTTTGGAGAAGTGGGTAGATCATCAATATTGCTTGATACAGGTGAAAGCAAAATACTTTTGGATGCAGGATTTGCTCAAAGCGGTTATTCAACAGATGCATATCCTCACTTCGATGCACCTGAATTTAGATTAGAAGACTTAGACGCAATAGTTATATCTCATGCTCACATGGATCATATGGGGTTGCTTCCAATATTATACAAGTATGGGTATCGTGGACCTTCATATATGACTCCTCCTACAAGAGATATAACAGTTTTAATGTTAAAGGATTTTATAGATTTGTTTGTTAAAGAAGGAAAAGAGCCTCCATTTACTATGAAAGATATAAATACTATGTTAACAAGAACTATAACGGTTAATTATAATGTTGTAACAGATCTATCACCTGATGCAAAGCTAACATTTTCGGATGCAGGTCATATTTTAGGTTCCGCGTTGACTCACATACACATTGGACAAGGTCTTTTTAACATACTTTACACAGGTGATATAAAATATTATAAAGCCAAAGAGGAATTAAATACTACAAGGTTACAACCTCCTGCAAATACAGAATTTCATAGAGTAGAGGCCTTAATTATGGAAACTACTTACGGAGCTACAGAAACAGCAACAAGAGAAGAGGCAGAAACACAATTATTTGAATTAATTAAAAAAGTTTATGAGAGAAAGGGAAAAATTTTAATACCAGTTATGGCAGTAGGAAGAGCCCAAGATATGATGGTTTTAATAAATAAGGCATTACAAGATAAAAAGATTCCTGAGATGCCAATATACATTGATGGGTTAATATACGAAGTAACTGCTATTTATACTTCTTATCCGGAATTATTGGCCAAACCTATAAGAGATGAAATATTACATAACGATAATAATCCCTTTATAGGACCTAATATGATATTCGTTAACGATTCTAGTAAAAGAGACGAAGCTATATTTAGCCAAGGACCTGCAATAATAATTTCAACGAGCGGTATGATGACAGGAGGGCCAATCTTGGAGTACTTTAAGAATTTAGCTGATAATCAAAACAATGCATTAGTATTTGTTAGTTATCAGGCATCAGGAACTCTTGGAAGGAAGATTGTAGAAGGGGAAAAGGAAATACAAATGATGGATGGGAACCAACTAAAAACAATTAAGGTGAATCTAGAAGTACAAAGAATTGAGGGATTTTCTGGACACGCTAATAGAAGTGAACTTCAAGGATTTTTAAGAGGGTTAACGCCTAAGCCTAGAGTGATAATTTTGAATCACGGAGAGCCAAGTCAAACAATATCTTTTGGAATTTTAATTAAACAGAAGTGGGATAAATTGGGATTCGAATCAATGCCAGAAGTTATTTACCCAGAAAACTTGGAGGCTGTAAGAGTATTTCCTAGGAATGTAAAACTTCATTCAATGCTAAATTACTTACAGACAGGAAGTTAAAATATAATATTTTAAATTTAAATTCTCTTAGATATGCCCTGTTCCTCTATTAGGATATATTTAAGGAATTACCTTAACGACAAAAGTAGTAAAAAGATCAACCTTGGTTAACGAGTTTTTTAAGTTCTGCTAATGATAGATCAGCATGTTTTTCCGCAGGTCTCACGTTTTGGAAAACCTTAACAATTACTCCATTAGGATCAATAATGAATGTGGTTCTTTCAGCAGTTAGATTAGATGATTCTTTCTTTTTAACGTCGTATAATTCTATAACTTCTCCATTACTATCGCTAAGTAATTTAAACTTAAAATCATATCTTTCTGCAAACTTCTTAATTTTTTCAACACTATCTGAAGAAATTCCTAAAACCTCTGCATTAAGCTTTTTTATATCATCTAGCAATTCATTGAATCTTAATCCCTCTCTTGTACAGCCTGCTGTCATAGCTCTTGGATAAAAATATAAAATAACAAACTTTCCTTTAAAATTTGATAGTCTTACCTTTTCACCATCATTTGATATTAGCTCGAAATCGGGAGCTTTTTCTCCTACTTTTAATACCATAAATTTTCACCTGCTATACATTTCTAAGTAAAAATTTAATTTTAGAGATTTTAAATATAGATATAAATAACAAAAACTAATAGCATTATAAAAATTTGAAATTGACTTTTCATATATTGTTTTTAAACTTTTATCTTAGCATAAATGGTTAGGGATAAATAATATGTCAGAAACAACATTAGAAAATATGCAACCCAACGTTAACATTGGTATTGTAGGTCATGTAGATCATGGGAAGACAACTCTTGTTCAGGCTTTAACAGGAACATGGACTATGAGACATAGTGAAGAAATTAAGAGAGGAATGACAATAAAACTAGGATTTGCAGATGGAGAAGTTTGGGAATGCTCAGATTGTGGATTTCCAGAAAAGTATTCCCCTGAGCCAGTATGTGAGTGCTCTCCTGGCTCAAAACCAAAGTTAGTGAGAAGAATATCATATGTTGATGCTCCCGGTCATGAAATATTAATGGCCACAATGCTATCAGGTGCGGCATTAATGGATGGAGCCTTGTTAGTTATAGCTGCAAATGAAAATGCACCTCAACCGCAAACATTAGAGCATTTTTTAGCACTTGATATTTTGGGTATAAGAAATCTTGTAGTAGTTCAAAATAAAATTGATGTTGTATCTCCAGAGAGAGCTAAAGAAAGCTATAATGAAATTAAAAAGTTTTTACATAATACATGGGCAGAAAATGCACCAATAATTCCAGTAAGCTCTCTTAAGAGAGTTAATATCGATGCTTTGTTAGCAGCAATAGAAAAGTATATACCAACTCCGAAAAGGGATGAAAATAGTAATCCACTAATGTTTGTAGTAAGGAGCTTTGATGTTAATAGACCAGGCACGAAGCCAGAAGATTTAGTGGGAGGAATAATTGGGGGCTCAATAATACAAGGTAAATTTAAAGTAGGTGATGAAATAGAAATAAGTCCTGGTTTGCAATTGGGGAATGAAGGAAAATATGAGCCTATAACAACTGAAATTACAAGCCTAAGGTTTGGAAAGTATGAAGTAGAGGAAGCAAAACCAGGTGGTTTAGTTGCTATAGGCACAAAGCTTGATCCTACTTTAACTAAATCAGATAACCTAGTTGGTAATATAGTAGGCAAACCAGGTTTAATACCTCCGGCAATTAGTGATTTAGAGTTTGAGTATCATTTGTTTAAGAATGTTGTTGGATCAAAGGAGGAAATCAAGGTTGATCCTTTAACTAAAAATGAAGTCTTAATGCTGGCGGTTGGCGCAAGTTTAACTATAGGAACAGTTAGTTCTTTTAATAAAGAAACGGCTTCTGTTAAATTAAAAAGGCCTGTTGTTGCATGGAAAGGACTAAGAGTTGCAATAAGTAGAAGAATAGCTGGAAGGTGGAGATTAATAGGTTGGGGGCTAGTGAACAGGTGAACCCCAAGGTAATGCTGGATTCTAATATTATAATTATGCTTGGCCAAGGGATCATTACATTATCAATGTTCTATGATATATTAGAACAAAAAGTTGAAATGATTACAACAAGTAGTGTAGTAGAAGAGCTTAAAAAAATAGCCGATTTAAACAAAAACAAAAAAATATATAGGGAAATTAATTTTGGGCTTAGCATAATTAATACTGGTAAAATTCAAATAATCAATACTACAGAAATTGATGCAGATGACTCTATTTTCCATGCTTCGTTAGAACTAAAAAATAAAGGAGAAACAGTTTATGTTGCAACAAATGATAAAGAGCTTAGGAGTAGGTTAAGAATTGTTGGGATACCTACTATATATTATAGAAATTCTAAATCGATACTTGAAGTAGAATGGAGAGAATCTTAGTTGTTATTTAGAATTCATTGTAATTGATAATGTATAATTAGTTTAACAAAAAATGTAAAAGTTATGATTCTCCATTATTAAGTATATCCTAATATAGGTAGGTGAGATATTTTTATATTTTCTAAATTGTTATAGGTAAAAGGGTGCCGCCGTAGCTCAGCGGGAGAGCGCCCGGCTGAAGACCGGGCGGTCCGGGGTTCAAATCCCCGCGGCGGCAAATTCTAGGTGAATAAAATGAGCCTTGCTTTAATATTAGCTGGTGGATATGGTAAGAGGTTAAGACCGCTCACTTTAGATAAACCTAAACCATTAGTTCCTATTAACGATAAACCTGTAATAGTTTATCAGCTAGAATGGCTAAAGCATTATGGTATAGATGAAATAGCCCTTTTAGCAGGTTATCATAAAGAAAAACTTATAGAAGAGTTAGGAAGCGGTTCTAAATATGGAGTATCTATTTCCTATGTAATTGAAGATGAGCCTTTAGGTACTGGTGGTGCATTAAAAAAGGCAGGCCATATATATAAAAATCATGAAAAATTTTTAGTTACAAATGGAGATATCATTACAAACATAGATCCAAATATTTTATTGGCATCGTTAAAAGGAAAAATTATAGCAGCTATGGCAGTTGTTCCATTAAGGAGCCCCTATGGCGTATTAGATATAGATAGTAATGGATTTGTTAAAGGGTTTAAGGAAAAACCAATACTTTATGATTATTGGATTAATGCAGGGATTTATGCGTTCAAACCTGAAATAATGGAATATCTACCAGATAAAGGGGATATAGAGATGACAACCTTCCCAAAGCTTTCATCTGAAGGTAAAATGGTTGCAGTGAAATTTGAAATACCTAAGTATTATTGGAGAAGTATAGATACTCACAAGGATTTGGAGGAAGTATCTGATGAAATAACTCGTATGGGGGGTTTGTTTAAAATGTTATAAATATTAAAGTATAAATTATAGGAATTTTTGAAAGCTCTATATTTGATCTCCATATTCACCCATTTGGTCTAAAACCAACTCATAATAATCTTCTTTAGCCTGTTCTAGTTCTTCTTTACTTTCTTCGCTATCTACATTTTGTTCTTGACCAATGGTCTTTGTTGTTAATACTTTCTCTTTTTCTGCCGTTTTTGATACTGTCTTATATTCATTTACAGTGTTTGATGGAGCTTCCATTTCATAACCACATTTTGTGCATCTTAATATTACCTTTCCATTCTTTTTTATGGGTATCATTACTCCTCCACATTTAGGACAGAACATCATATTCTACACACCAGTTTCCTCTGTTGCCCTATGATTTTTATCAAGCAGAGTTTATAATGATTTCCTTCAATCTAAATAAACTATAATTTATATTGAAAGCTTATTATGTTTAATAATTTCTTTGATAATTAAAAATCACTTTTAAAAATATAAATTATATAGTTTATCTATATTATAGAGAGTGAAAATGGGGATGAGTTTCTTTTTTTACCAATAATATCTATTTTTGTCCCACATTTAGGACATCTGTTATCATCTGTTAATCTCCAAGCAGTTATATAAAAACCATATCTTTCTATTAGTGGATATCCACACTTTGGACAATATGTATGCTCTAATTCGTGTCCCGGCACATTACCTATGTAAACGTATTTTAAACCTTCATTTTTTGCTATCTTTGCAAGCTTTTCGAGAGTCTTTACTGGTGTATCTTGACTGTCTAACATTTTATAATCTGGATGAAATCTTAAAAGATGGAAAGGTACATTATCTCCTAAGTTATCTATTATCCACCTTGAAAGCCTTTTTATGTCTTCTTCCTTATCTCCAACTTTAGGTACAACTAGATTCGTTATTTCAATCCAAATTTTCTTTTCTTTCATAGCTTTTAGCGTTTCTAATATTGGTTCAGGATTAGGAACTCCCATATATTTTCTGTAAAATTCTTTGTTACCTCCACCCTTGAAATCTACAGTTGCTGCATCAAAAAAATTTCCAATCTCATCAACGGCTTCTGGAGTCATGTAGCCATTTGTTACCATGGTATTAAATAAGTTGTTTTTCTTGGCCAAAACGGCTGTATCATACATAAATTCATACATTATAGTTGGTTCGTTATATGTATAAGATATTCCATCTGCTTTAATCTTTATAGCATCATCTATTATTTCTTCCGGTGTCTTTTTTTCTCCATAAAGTCCTTTTTCTAATCTGCTTTGGCTAATTTCCCAATTTTGGCAGAAAGAGCAAAAGAAATCACAGCCGACTGTAGATATGCTTAACACTGAACTGCCTGGATTAAAATGCATTAAAGGCTTTTTTTCTATGGGATCAACATTTTCTGCTGTTAATAAGCCGTATACCATTGTATATAGCTTTCCATCGATGTTCTTTCTAACCCCACAAACTCCCCAGGCGTTAGGAGCTATTAAGCACCTTCTATGGCATAAGTTGCACTTAACCCATTTTTCCCTATCTGTAATAGGACTCCAAAACTTTGCCAGCCTTATATGATTTTTTAATGTATTTGAACTGCTCTCGGATCGTACCATATCGTATCACCCCTACTCATTTTAATTAATTTTTGATCTGACTTCTTAGAAATAATTTTTTTAAATGGCAACTCTGTATTACAATTCCAGCAACGATTGTTGTTTAGTTCCAATGCAAGTAACACTCCTTCTTCTCTATACGCTACCGGTTTATTACAATTAGAACAGTAAGTTATATATTCACCATATAAATTTGCATGTATATAAGTATAAGTATTAAGTTCTCTAATTTCATTATATAGTGTTTTAACTGGACCTCCTCCTTTATGATCTAATAGATATATATGCATTGGTATACCTTTTTCTCCGGTTATTCTGGCTAATGGAAAGAATTTTTCAATTAGGGGTTCTCTGTAGTAAAGTTGTAGCTCTATCCATGGATAAGATGTTTTATAATTCTTAAGGAATTTAATGACGTTTAAATTATCATTATATTCAATAAAGTGATCATATATTATAAAATCAGCTTTATATAAATCAAACGGTTGATAAATTCTAACCCCAATAGGTATATTTAATACATCTTTTATTTTGCTTATAAATTCGTTGCTGATTATATCTTCTACTCCACAACCTTCAAATATTATTCCATTAATATTCCATGTTTTAACTATTTTTTCTATTTCTGTTAAATTCAATTCTTTTAATGCATATAAATTTGGGTTATATATTTGGCAAATGTCGTAATCATGGCATTCAAGGTTTTTCATTTTTGAAGGTATCACAAGACGCAGTAAAGTCCCTCCAGATAGATAATGGTATAAAGATAAGTCTTCTGCTGTGCTTATTCCAATTGTTGAAATAGGTAACTTTAGCTGGATTTTATTTTCACTCATTTTTCCTCAAATGAAATATAGTGTAAGAAAGCCTTTAGCTTTAATTTTAGATTTTATTCTTCTATTCTTTTTAAGAATTCAGTTACATTCTTTTCTATATTATGTTTTTTAGAAAGCAAAATTATCTGTTCTTTTACATTATTTTTAATATCTTTTACATTATAGCCCTCTTTTTCATATTTTAAAGAAATTAAATATGTAGACAATAAATCTGAGATCTTAGCTATTATCCCTTCTAATGTATCTTCCGACTCATAAAGCATATAAAGTTGTTTTATATCTTTATTTAAATCAAGCTTTTCTATGGCTTCTTTTTCAGATTTAGATTTATCAATGTTTGCACTTTTGCTGATATCCCCAATAATAGATTCTCCTATGTCATGAATTAAAGCTATAGAGGCGGCTTTATATTTATCTGCATTATTTAGACTTGATGATAATTCTAGCGCTATCAATGCTGATGCAAAAAGGTGTTGAGAAACAGTTTCCGCCTTACATGGTTCTACTCCATTAATCATCCATCCACTTCTAGCTATGCTGTTAAGTGAATATATTAGCTCATTTATTTTGTTCATTGTTTATCATCTATTTTGTTGAGAGACTTGTTTTTCAAGATATAGGGCAGGTCTCCCTGGTAAGGCTAGATCACTTCTTGGTAGTTTTGAGCTTTCCTCAAATTCAATTACAATTTCTTTCTTAAGTTCTTTGCTCAAGAATTCCTTTGACTCTTGGATTGATTTTATCTCTAATTCTCTAGGAATGTAGTTTTCTATAAGTTCTGGATATTTAGAAATCATGTTGACAACTTTTACTACTTTGCTTTTCTCTATCTTAAAATCGTTTTCCAGTAATTTTTGCTTTAAATTAGTTATTGATTTATTGTTTTTAGCTATTTCTTTTGCTAAATCAAATAATTCATATTTCCATGGAGATGCTATAATAATGTAAACTTTATTAGTTTCTCCTATTAAATTAATTAGTTCTTTGGTATCCTTAATTATTCTTTCTATCAATTCCTCGGCTTTTTCAAACTTTTTGTTAATTTTATTTTCATCAAATAAAGGCCATTGATGAAGAGAAACCAAATCTTTATGACCCATAATATGCCAAGCTTCTTCTGCTATATGAGGTACTATTGGAGCTATCATTAATGTAACATTCTCTAAATAATTGTTTATAACCTCTCTATTTGGGATATTAGCTCTGGTAAGATACCATTTATATTTATTTTTAAGATAATAATATGACTTAACTAAAGCCGTCTTAAACCTTGTTTGTTCCATATCTTCTGTAACCTCTTTTATTGTACTATTGATTACGCTCTCAAACCAATCATCTAAGCTAAGCTTATAATCCCTACCTTTATTATAATTGTCTTTAACTAATTCCAGCCATGAATTTAGCTCATCTATAGCATTGTCAACAATAGATGTCTCAAAGTTTGCATCATCATACCCTGGATCAGCTCCAGCCATTACTTCTGACCATCTTGTTACGTCGGCACCCCACTTGTTTAATGCATCTCTTAATAACAAAAAGTTTCCTTTATTTTTAGACATTTTTTCTCCGTTTAATAGCACCCACCCATTTATGCCTATTCCTTTAGGCCATTTGCTTTTATCAAAAATTGCTGCATGGTGATATATGAAAAACAACAAATGGTTTTGCATGAGGTCTTTACCGCTAATTCTAAGATCAACTGGATACCAATATAGAAACTCTTGTCTCATTTTTTCTATTAGATCTTTATCAAGACGTGTTTTTTGAGATAACTCATCTAAGTTGCCTATTCCTAAGAAAATATAATCAAATAGTTCCGGAATTAATTTTGAAGGCTCTATTTTGTTCTGGATATAGTGTGCTATCGTATAATAAGCCATATATATAGTTGAATCACTAAGGCTTTCTATAACCCATGTATTATCCCAAGGTAATGGTGTACCTAATTCATTCATATGTGTAAATGCCCAGTCGCTAAGCCAATCTATTAGTCTAAGAAAATCTTCTCTTGCAGATTCAGGATAAAAATTCATATTCTTTACTAGTTCTCTGGACTTGTTTTTCCAACTTTCGTTGCTATATAGTAAAAACCATTGATTCTCAACAAATTTTACGTGAGTCCTGGCGCCACATCTGCAATAAACCTTTGAAGGTAATGTGTATACTTTTAGTGCCTTATTTTTATCTTTTAGGTTTTCTATTATTTTTTCTCTGGCTTCATTAACTTTAATATTGCTATATTCACCAACATTATACATTATTCCGCTATAAAATTCTTTAGCATATAGCTCTTTTGTTGCCTTTTCTAATAACTCTACATCATTTTGGCTTTTTATGTTTAACTTTCTTACCATTTCCTTTGCTGGTATATCTTTAAAGTCAGAGCTCTTTATTATAACTAAGGGATTTAATTTCTTTATTTCTTCTTCGTTTAATCCAAATTCTTTTATAATTTCTTTATTTCTCTTCAGATCTTCGAGCGCAATATAATCATATGGAGCATGGGCAGGGACACTCATAACACTTCCTGTACCTTCATCATAAATAACGAAGCTTGCTGGTAATATAGGTATTTTTTTATTGTTTATAGGATTTAATGCATATTTACCTATTATTTCTTTTGCTTGTATTTTCCCTAAAACTTTGACTTCGTGTTTTTGGTCTGAAAGCTCATCTATCATATAATCGTTTATAATCCATTTCTCTCCATCAACCTCTGCAATATTATATGTAGAATCTTTATTTATCCATATGTTTGTAACTCCAAAAATTGTTTCAGGTCTGTAGGTTAATGTAGGAATTATTAAATCGTTATTTTCTATCTTAAATTTAATTATAGTGGCATCAACTGGACCTATACCTGCATATTCATCTGGCCTGTCATGATCACCCACAACCTTCTTTTCTTTAGGACACCAAACAACTGGATGGCTACCTTTAGCAATATAATTTAGATCTCTTAGTTTATAGTATTGCCATTCCACAAATTTACTAAAATACGGATTTAGACTTGTTGTGTAAAATTTCCTTCTCCAATCAATGCTTAATCCATATCTTCTTAGATCTTTTTCCCATTCATTTGTAAAATGAAATACCCAATAAGTAGGATCTTCAAAATTACTTATAATATCATCTGATATTCCCATCTCTTTTAGTTCTTTTATTTTTTTAGGGTCTTTTTCTTTAATTCTTTTTGCTGATGCTACAATTGGACCTCCTGTTGCATGCCATCCTTGAGGGAATAATACGTTGTATCCTCTCATTCTTTTATATCTAGCCATTATATCTACTCTAAGTATAGTAAAGGCCCCTCCCAAATGGGGAAGGCCATTCATATATGGGAATGGAAATGTAATGAAAAATTTCTTTTTTTCATTAGGATTCGCTTCAAAAGCTTTATTTTCGTCCCATAATTTTTGCCACTTGGTTTCGATCTCTTTAAAGTTATTAATAATTTCATCTCTTTTTTCTTGCATACCTTTTCCACTCGATGATTTCTAATGTTTATAATTCAGCCTAAAAATTTTTTATAATTAGATGAGAGTAATAAATTAAACATTAAGCATATTAAATTTGGATACAATAATTATTGCGGTGAATTAATGATGTCAGAAGGAGAAAAGAACATAGTAAACAAAGAATTTAAGGGAGAGGCAAGAGTTGGTAGGGTAATGAAAAATTTCGCTTCCATATCACTTAAACCTGAGGACTTATCAAGTCCTGTTGCATTTCAGATGGCTATATCTAGGCTTTATGAATCTTTAATGAAAGTTTTTGAATCAGGAGGTCCTGAGACAACATATATTGCTGAGGTAAAGATAACTGACGATACAGGAAATCAGGTATCTATAGCAATAGACTTAGGGAATTCAATACCACCATTCTCTTCAGATAAGGTTAAAGCTGATGTAAAGGTTACACTATATGAAGATTAATGTTTATATTATATTTTGTCTCTAAGAGTTGAGTATTTCGTTTATATTTTAATTTTTAATTAATAATTAATAATAAATACAAGTGCTAAAAGCATTTAAAACTACCAAACAATGATTTTCAGAGGGAGTAAAAGGGTGTAAAAAATGCCAGCTGAAGAGAGACCACCATTAAGGGTAGTAATTTCGGATCCAAGAGCAGGTAACAAAGCTGTCAATGTAAAAGTTAAAGGTGTTGACGATGAAGAGCTTAAATTAAATGAATCCATGAAAAAAACAAAAGAACAAGAAAGAAAAGAATTGCCTAAAGCCAAAGTCGGCAAAAAATTATTTGAAGAGCTTAAATTAAATGAAGTAGGAGTTTTGACTTTAAGCATTAAAAAAGAAGGCGGGAAAGCAAACGTTCCGTTAAAGGTAATTCAGTCAGATAATGTTCCAGAGAATGAGGTTTGGATTAGTGGTGAACTGTTAGGAGAATTGGCAGGATCAAATGAAGCAGAGGCAAAAGCTTTTAGAGCAAAAGCATGGCAATTAGCGGTTCCAGAAGATATAATGATTAGAATTTCGGGATTAGAAATTGGAGACGAATTTGATGGCAGTCTGCTTGGTTTTGATAATTTAAGATTTAAAATAAGAGGTGGAAGCGACGCAACAGGTTTTCCAATGCATCCAGGAGTACCTGGAGCTGTAAGAAAAAAAGTACTTTTATCAGAACCTCCCGGATTTCATCCAGAGAAAGATGGAGAAAGAAGGAAAAAAACTGTAAGAGGACGTATGATACCAGACCCAAGGGCCGAAAGAAGAAAAACTGCTCTAGCCCAGCTCAACGTAGAGATAAGTTATTCATAATAGCTGTTTTATTAATACTATATCAAATTCTAACTTAAGTTAAGATTTAATATTTTTAAAAATGCAATATAATTGGGTATCTAAATTGACAATGAAGGCAAAAATAACAAGGAATGGAAGGCTAGCATATATTGAGACAGAAACAGGCCAAAAGGCAGTTGTACCCTGGGACAATATCTGTAATATAATTAAAAGATTCGGTTTTATAGCAGAAATTACAGGTAACGAAAAATTAGACTGCATTAATAATATTGCTAAAGAAGGAGAGGTAGAGTTTGATGTTGAATCAGAAGAATACGATGAAGAAGAAGGCTGAAACAATAATATCACTTTTGAAACAAAAAGGGTTCAAGGTTTCTTCGCTGGAAGAAAAAGGAACATGTTTTAATTCTATAATAGATTATAATGGTAAAACTTTTGGTTTGTTTTTTTATCCATCAAAGTTTGATAATTATATTGTTTTAAAAATTACAAAAATTATCGGCGATTGTGAAGAAATTTTATATGCTGCTAATGGATTATTCATTATAGATTCGAATGAGATTAGAATAGTAGAGAAAATATTTGAAAAACTTAATTATATAGTCAATGTAAATTTCAGCTTTGATTTAAGTTAAAAATAAGAATTATGGATAGATATTAGGTAACCTACTTTCTTGTTTAGATATTATTAGAATGAAATTTATTTTGTTTTCTTTTCATTAAAGGAGGAAGTTTACAAAAAAGGATTAGTGGTTGAAAAGCTTTTTTAAGTCGGAAAGAAGTTAGTTATTGTAAGAATAAGCATTTTTATATTAAACCTTTAAAAGTGTCTATGAATTGGGGGGAATAATAAAATGAGCCAAATCCAATCTCAAGGATCTCAAACTAAGAAATTAAGACAGCCAATAGTTGTTGTTTTGGGCCATGTAGATCATGGAAAAACATCATTGCTAGATAAAATTAGGAGTACTGCTATAGCAGCAAGAGAGGCTGGAGGAATAACTCAACACATTGGAGCCAGCATTGTACCTTCTGATGTAATTGAGAAAATATCAGAGCCTCTTAAAAAAATAGTTCCAATTAAGCTTACTATACCCGGATTGTTATTTATAGATACACCTGGTCATGAATTATTTTCAAATCTAAGAAAAAGAGGAGGAAGCATAGCTGATTTTGCAATATTAGTTATAGATATTACTAAAGGTCTTCAAGACCAGACATATGAAGCTATAGATTTATTAAAGTCAAGGAAGGTACCTTTCTTAGTTGCCGCAAATAAAATAGACAGGATTCCAGGATGGGAAAGTTTTTCAGATCAGCCTTTTGCTATTTCTTTTCAAAAGCAATCTAATAAGGCAAAAGAAGAATTAGAAAAAATAATTTATGGAACAATTGTGATAAAACTTTCTGAGCTAGGATTTCAATCGGATTTATATACAAAAATTAGAGACTTTACAAAAACAATAGCAATAGTTCCTTTGTCGGCTAAAACTGGGGAAGGAGTTCCAGATTTGTTAGCTGTATTAGCAGGTCTTGCTCAGCAATATTTAAAGAATAAACTTGTTTTTGCTGAAGGACCTGCTAAGGGATCAATACTTGAAGTTAAAGAAGTAGAAGGATTAGGTACCGTTTTAGATGCTATAATTTACGACGGTGTAATAAGAGTCGGGGATATAATAGTTCTTAATGGTAAAAATGGGCCCATAATAACTACAGTAAGATCACTCTTAATGCCATCTCCATTAAGTGATATGAGAGCTAGAGGGACAAGGTTCGTTGGTGTTCAAGAAGTTTACGCAGCTGCTGGGGTAAGAATTGCAGCCGCGAATTTAGAGAATGCTTTAGCAGGATCTTCAATTCAAGTTGCAAACAATTATGAAGAAGCTGAAAAAATTAGTAAAATGTTGCAAAGCGAAGTAAAGGAGCTTATCTTTAAGGCAGAAAATAATGGTATCATAATAAAAGCTGATACTCTAGGAACTCTTGAAGCTTTAATAGAAGCTTTTAAAAGAATGAATATACCAATTAGGATTGCTGATATTGGAAACGTTAACAAATCAGATATACTTGAGGCATCTTTAACAGCTAAAAAAGATAGATCATTAGGAGTGATAATTGCTTTTAACGTAAAAATATTGCCAGAGGCTGAGGCAGAATTATCAAATAATAATATTAAAGTCTTCCAGAATAATATTATTTATCACTTGATAGAAGAGTATAACGAATGGAGAGAAAAACTAAAAGAAGAGGAGATACAAAAAGAATTGAATTCATTGATAAGACCTGGAAAATTTAAGATCTTACCAGGATATGTGTTTAGAAGGAGTGACCCCGCTATTGTAGGGGTTGAAGTAAGCGGTGGTATCATAAAGCCTGGATATCCATTAATTAACGAAAAGGGAAAAGATCTAGGTAGGATCATGGCAATAAAGGATAAAGATAAGAGCCTAGAATATGCTAAGGTAGGCTCTACAATTGCTGTTTCTATAGAAGGCAAAATTTTAATAGGTAGACATGTTAATGAAGGTGATGTTATATACACTGATGTTCCTCAGGAGCATGCAATAAAATTGATTACACAATTTAAGAATTACATAAGTAATGACGAATTATTGACTTTAAAAGAAATTGCTGAAATTAAGAAAAATGCGGGTTTTAAGGAATATAACATAGTACTTTCGAAGATAAAAGAAATATTAGATAAAAAATCTAATAAGTAATTATTTCTTCGTCTTTAAATAAAACCTTATATTCTCTCTCAAAGCTTTCAGGAGAATCGCTAGCATGAACAACATTATCCTGTATAGATAATGCAAAATCTCCTCTTATAGTACCAGGTTGGGCTTTTCTACCATCGGTACTACCTATCATTAACCTTACTACGGAGATTGCTGAATCTCCCTCTAGTATGATTGCAACTATTGGTCCGCTTGTTATAAATTCTACCAGATCTTTAAAGAAACTTTTATCTTTATGAACCGAATAAAACTCTTCGCCTTTACTTTTGTTGAGCTTTACCATTTTTAATGCCAAGATCTTCAATCCTTTCTTTTCGAACCTTGATATAACTTCTCCAATTAAACCTCTCTTAACCCCATCAGGTTTAACCAATACTAAGGTCTTTTCAGTCATTTCGGTCTTCACCAAGTTTTAGTTTATATTAGTGGTTTATAGATTTAAAGGGAAAATTAGAAAACTTCATTCAATAAAATAAAGATATTATTACGTAAAAATTTTAACTTTATGAGGCTATGAGCTATGATGAAGCGTAATTTATAAGTTCAATAAAACTAATAAATTCTTTGATAGAAATAAAATTGGGGAGTGAAAACATATGCATAAGAATAGCAGAAGAGGTAAATCACACTCAATAAGACCTTCATCAGTTACAGCAAACTGGATAACCTATAGTCAGCAAGAAATTGAATTAATAATAGAAGAGCTTGCAAAGAAAGGCTATACACAATCTCAAATAGGAATTGTTTTAAGGGATCAATTTGGAATACCACTGGTTAAACCAATAATAGGTAAAAAGGTAAGCAAGGTATTAGAAGAGAAGAATTTGCTACCAAAAATACCTGAAGATCTATTCAATTTGATAAGGAGGGCAGTTAATTTGAGAAGACATTTGGATGAGCATCCAAAAGACAAAACAAGCTTAAGGGGATTAATATTTACTGAAAGCAAGATAAGGAGGCTAACTAAATACTATAAGAGAATTGGAAAGATTGCAAAAGATTGGGAATATGATCCCAATACTGCTAAACTTTTGGTAGCTGGTAGCAGCTAAGCAAAATATTAAATTTCTTCTGAACAATATAAAATTGAAATTTAGTGGTGAAAAATAGTTTGTTAAAACTTAAAATTGAGAAGAGTGAAAACCTAGAAAAACAACAAACCCTGTTTTCAAGTAATCTTAGCAAATTATTTCAAGAATCTAAGGATAATGGGATTTTAAGAATAATCTTATATCCTTCTTTAGAAAACATTATCTCAGGGCTAATTTTATTTAATGTAGCTTTAAATTTAAATATAAAGCCATCAATTTCTATTAAGCTTAATGCACCTCAAAGAATAAATGAACCCACTATACTTATAGGATATTCAAGCCTAAACTATAAGGCGTCTGATGTGTCTTCAGCTTTAATTTCTTTAGCCCATGAAATAAATGGTATTCCAGTAGGAAATTCTACTTTTATCGAGATAAATGGTAGTATCGGATCTGGCATTTACCTAGCTTTAAAAGGATCAGACATTATTAATGTTAGGCCTGAGTACGCTATATTATCAATGGCATCGTCATATGCTAGTAAATACGTTGATGACGCAGGAAAATTTTATTCGCTTGATGATTTAGTTGTAAGTACAGTTATATCAAATGACGATAATTTAAAGATGGAAACAATTACTGGTCTAAAAATATTTAGACCTTTGTCTATGGACTTCTGTAAATCTTTATCTATAACATTAAATCCAATTTATCTTACTTTATCAAATGAGGATGCTTGTGAGAAATATCTGAAGGAAAATGGATTAGAGAATTTAATAAATAGCAACATAGGAAAGATTGACGATGAAACAATGAAAAATTTAATTATATCAATAATAAGTTTGATGAAAAAAATATCTAAAAAAAATATAGAACCATATGATTATGCAGGAGCTATGGAAGTATCAACATCTAGAATAGTTATGGAGGATCCAAGAGAGGTTATGTATTCGATAATGTTGCTAATGGATACAATGGGCTTTGGTTCAACTGTTGGTTTAATAGCTGATTATGAGAATGAGTATCCTCAGATTATTCATTATCTTAAAGATGCAGTAAGCAAATCAAGTGATATTATATTAAATAACAAATTTAGCAAAGTGAGTCAAATAAATTTTGGAAAAGTTTATACAGTAGATGAAGATAATCTTCCTATAGGAGCCATCCAAAGACAGCTTAAAATTTTAGGACTTATTGAAAAGGATGGAATTTTAGGATACCTAAATAATAATGTATTAAAATTACCAGTATTATCTTTTGAAGAATCCATGGGATATAATTCTGCTAGCAGGTTTATACAGGCGTTTAAGGCCGATTTCGATGGTGATTTTATATGGGTGAAGATAGCTTAGATTGTACAGCTACGTTAATTTTATCTTCAAAAGATGCAGATGTTTTAGCAAAATCATTAAAACCAGATAATATAAAGAATATTCCTAATTATTTAAGTATAGATTGTAAAAGCGATAATGGGAAGCTTATATGCACAATAAAAATTTTGGATTGTACTGATCCTAAAAAGATAATGTCTTTAAAAAATACTATTGATGATCTATTAATTAATATAAAGTCTGTAGTAGATTCGATCTAACTAACTTTTGTTTCTATAAAGGCGAAGTTTTGGATTTACTTAAAATATCTTTTAATATTTTGATTAGAAAAGAATTTATTATAAAAAATTATAATCTTTAAATATGAATAAAATCTTAGATACGATATAAATATAAATTATTAACTAT
>ERZ1669250.448-NODE-448-length-18899-cov-6.862556_pt1 | contig 18899 bp, 21 predicted proteins | sample MGYA00579295_ERZ1669250 | MGnify/ENA primary metagenome ERZ1669250 (study PRJEB41166, sample SAMN08046056) | hot springs metagenome | biome: hot spring; feature: acid hot spring; material: thermophilic sediment; isolation source: thermophilic sediment from acid...
CATAGACTTAACCGGACTCATAGGTTAATTCACTACTAGGTCTTTATAAGTTTTTCCTACAGATCATTCTACAGTGGTTCACAGTCATAGTTATAATGAAGCCATCGTAATTTACTTGGAAAATTTATTTTTACTAAATCATGCGGGTAAAATCAACTCCCCCTTAAGCCACTTACCCTAGACTCAATTAATTCAATATACCCCAGTACGATTAATGCTATTGAGGTTAAGAACAAGATTAGCATTAGTATCCAAGCTGGATAATAATATACTGGTCTCTTCACGGAATAGAGATTAATGAATAAGTGTGAGTTACTGCAATTAATGGCAATACCCCTAATGTTGAGAAATACTAGTTTAGTTGCATTTAAACGCGTCGTAGTTAGGTTATACTCCTGCGGTATGGTTATATTGGTTTGAGGTATGTGTTGATAAATAATGACCACCGATGAAGCGTTAATGAGCCCCGTATTATTTAGCACTAAGTACGCATTACCAGTGAAATTCATTACTAATGCGCTTGAGCAATTATGGTTTAGTGCAATTGGGATTAGGCTGTATTGGCCTAGGAGAAGTATAAGTGCTAGGAAGACTGCTATGAACCCTAAGGTGAATCCTATTTTCAAGTACCTATTTAGCATATTTACCTAGCACTTTTAGGTAGTGATGGGGATTAATTACTTTTCTATGAACAGTAAGGTAGCTCAGAGGCTCCTTAATTGATTAACATCAATAACATTAACTCTATTTTCACTTAAAATAAGCACCACAGGTATTTTAATGATGCCATCCCTTACACCGTACTTAATTAATAACTCCTTAGCATCATTATCATTAATCATGATTACTCTACAGAGTACACCCTTATTAAGTAACCGCCTACAATGATACTTAATGAAGCCAAGGTGAACATCCCATGATGCTGTAACTACAATAACCTCCATTAACCATACTCACTAAGTTACTTTAAAAGGAATGCGCATGAAGTAAACATGGTGAATTACATGATTGCTTCCCCATCATTTAATCGCACTTCCCCAGCTTCCTTATTTAATGGCACCGATAGAGATAAAAAGTGTACGCCTTAATATTTAGTGTCTTCCTCCCTGGAGACCTGCTTGGGCAGGCCTGTGAAGGGGGTGGGGTTACCCGGCCGTCACGTTGGAATAATACTTAAGTTAATGTAGTTTATTTTAGGCGAAAGGTTTATAAATGAGTAAAGTTTTAATTAGGTGGAAAGGAGGTAACATGAGCACCACACAGGGGGATTCTAACCAGCAGGATGAAACCAGGAGGGAATTAATAATTCAGAAGTTTAAACTATTTAGGAGGGAGGGTAATAACCTGGAGTTTGTTGATCAAAGTGGGCAGAAGTTAAAGTGCCCAATATGCGGTAATACCGTGTTTATTGAGGATGCTGAGCGAGGGCAGATAGTATGCGCCTCCTGCGGCTACGTACTCATGGAGCACATTCTTGACACTGGACCTGAGTGGAGGGCTTTCACACCCGAGGAGAAGGAGGATAGGGCTAGGACTGGTGGACCATTGGAGAGGGTTACCAGTGAGGAGCTTGTTACTAGGATTGAAACCACATTAAAGTCCCCTGACTTAAAGAAGAAGCTTGAGATCCTTAAGTACAAGAAATGGCAACAGAGGATTAGGGTTCAAACAAGCTATGAAAGGAACCTTGTTCAGGCAACCCATGAGTTAAATAGGATTGCTCACCAGCTTGGTGTACCTAAGTCCTGTATGGATGAGGCCCTAGCCGTGTATAAGCAGGTCCTTAAGAGCGGTTTAGTTAAGGGTAGGAGCGTTGAAGCGATTATAGCAGCTTGCCTCCACATGGCCTGTAGGATGCAGGGCATGCCTAGGAGCCTTGATGAAATTTCACAGTACACTAGGGCGCCTAGGAAGGAGATTGCGAGGTGCTTTAGGTTGATTGCTAGGGAGCTTAGGATTAGGTTACCGTTAAGTGACCCAAGGCAATACGTGCCTAAGATAGTTGAGCAGCTTAAACTCCCTGGTGATATCGCTAAGGAGGCTATTAGGGTTCTTGAGGAGGCTAAGGATAAGGGCTTAACCGCAGGTAAGGATCCAGCAGGCTTAGCGGCTGCTGCCGTCTACATAGCGTCACTGCTTAAGGGTGAGGTTAGGACCCAGAAGGAGATTGCTCAAGCTGCTCAAGTAACTGAGGTTACTGTTAGGAATAGGTATAAGGAGCTTGCTAAGGAGTTAAACATAAAGATACCCATTAAGTAACTTACCCATGAAGATACCTGGCGTTGAGTATAGGATCCTATGCAGGTACTGTAATCTGGGCACTGAGTTACTAATAGCTGAGGAACATGGCTTCGCTATTTACGCTTATGATGAACCCTTCAATAATGGTCACATTGTCATAGTGCCTAGGAGGCATGTATCCTTAAGTGAATTAAGTGTTAATGAATTATACAGGGCTCTTAGGCTTGTTAGGAAAGCTGAGGCTGTCTTGAGGAATACTTATCACCCACATGGCCTTAACATTGGGTTAGTCGCTTACCCACATGTTGCCTTTCACGTTGTGCCCAGGTGGGGTGGTGATGTTAGCTTCATTAAGGTTTTCTTCAACGCTAAGCCAATCCCGGAAACGCCCATTCAGTATGCTGAACGCCTTAGGAAGGCTTGGGGAAGCTAACCCACCGGGTACTCTGGTACTAGTTCGTAAATAACCATAACCCTTTCATAATCGCCTGCTAGGTTATTAAGGTTACTTAACTGCCTAATCTCAACTAGTTCATTAATCCTCCTTATTTCAAAAACCTTAAGTAATAGGCCCTTATTCACATTCCTTACCTCACCACCTGGGTTAACTCTAATTAACCTAATGCTAATGTTGCCTCTCCTGAAGGTTAAAGTCTCATTGGATCCACTCATCAGTAGTTGAATGCCTAATGTTAATGGGGAAACAGAGGATAAGGGCCTAACGGGCCCAATCCTAGACTCCTTAATCAACTTAATGTATTGATCCAGTAACTCCCAGTCCAGTAACTGGTCGTATACTACTGTGATGCTTCCACCGGAGGATAATACCTTGCCTGCTAGGAACACTAACTGCTCGGGTTTAGTACCCTCTAGTGGTAGTGAGGCGCAGGTGCACTTAGTGTACTCTAGGAATGACTGTGGGACGTGGGAAGTGTAATAGACTACTGCTGATGCCCTAATTGTCCTATAAACCCTGAAGCTCATCATTGATGGTAAACCTATACCCACATCAACTAGATACAGGCCACTTTCAACCTGCTCCTCCACTATAGTTATGTTACTTGGAATTAACCTATACAGGTACCTTCTTCCCCTTGAAATGTCAAGTATTACCTCAATTATACCTTTAGCCTTCAATTCACTTAATGCCCCCCTCACAGCCCTTTGACTTAGACCAGTGTTCTCAACAATGTCATTGAACGTTACGTACTCTCTACCGTTAATAATACTCTCAAATTGAAGGTAGCTAACTATTATCCTTGCCGATGGTGATAACTCCATGAATCTATGAGGCAAGTCAATCCTCCTACCTTCACTAGACACACTTAAGCTTAAGGTAGGATTCCTAATAAGCGTTTTACTGAAGTTTAACAATAGCTAACAGTAATGCGCAGGGGAATTCTTTAAAGAAAGCTAGGGATAGGTATGATGAATGAGGATAAGTTACGTAGGTAATGATGTTGGTTGGGTAAATTACGATAAGGTTATTGAGGTAGCGGATCTAGTCAGTGGTATAAGGCCTGTTCAAGATAACTACGTTAACCCGGATTACTATCCCTCAGTTGAATTAGACTTGGAGATTCAAGCCACGTACTTCATGGCCATGGTTGCCATTGACCATAGGCTTAACTTACCTGGACACCCCTATGAAGCCTTAATTAACGGTAAGAGCTACGTTGGCTCTGACTTACTTTGGAAACTTGGAGCTGAAAAACTCAAGAATGATGAATCATTCTTCACCCCCAGTAGGCTAGCTAATTTAAAACCCAGTGATGTTAAGGATTGGTTAGGTGACGTATGGGATTATGGAGTTAGGGCATTCTTACTGTCGGATTTAGGCGTTAAGATCGCTTCATTATTCAACAGCTCTACGTTAAGCGCCTTAAGATCCACTGGTGGGAGATTACTTGGTGCAGGTGGCTTAGTTGAATTAATGAGGAACTTCACCGCATACACGGACCCAGTGGAGAAGAAGACATACCTATTGGCTAAGTTCATTCATGGTAGAGGCATAATTAGGTTTACTGATATTAATAATGCCCAGGTAGCTGTCGATAATCATTTAACGAGAATCGCCATTAGGCTTGGCTTAGTTGAATTAAATCAAAGATTCATGAACATGGTTACTAGTGGTATACCCTTCACTCCTAAGGATGATGTTAACCTAAGGAGTTTAGTTAGGGACTCATGGAAAATAGTATCCATGTATTCTCATACTGACGCCTTCTCACTCGATGATTACCTATGGAACCTTGGTAGGTCAGTATGCATCCGTGATAAGCCTAACTGTGGTAAATGCCAGTTAAGGAAGGCGTGTAATGCGTATAAGAGCGGGAGCTTCATTAATGAGCACGTCTTTTACTCAACTTTCTGGTACTAAGCATTAATTACCTTAACCATAATTTAACTCAGGGCAATACATGTTTAACTGACCTCCTTCTCGTCTTGATGGGTGTGGTTTTTCTTTGGGTGGTTTACTGCCTTCATTCTAATTGCTCTGCTCATTCAGTGGTGGGCTATGGGCTTGGCCTTAAGCCCATTACCCTTATCCCTCACCGCGGAGAACCCTCATCAAATACCCCCATGCAGGGATACGTTTAATTCAAAAACCTAACCCCGCATTAAAAGGCAAGACTTGCCGTTCATATTGTCATCATGGATTTCACTAGGCATGGATCAAGGCTGGTTAGCCGTCAGTTTCTTAAGCAGTGTAGCTACTTTCCTTAAGTCGTCTAAAGTTACGTCACCCATAACCCCTATTCTTATACTCCTCTCCCTTATACGCCACATGCCGCCACTTATGACGTAACCATTCTGTCTAAGGTAATCAATGACCTTAGCTGGGTTAACTGGACTATAGAATGCGGTTACTGTCCTACTTCTATCATTAGGGTTCACGGGAACAGGCTTAAAGCCTACATCATTGAGTTCATCATAAAGTAGCCTTATCTTCTCATCATGAATTGCCACGTACTTCTCAAGACCAACCTCATCAAGTATGTACCTTAATGACTCCCTAAGTGCGTAGAGGACATTAATTGGAGGCGTGTAGGGTGTTTCCAATCTTGCACTGTACTTGAGGTAGTTACCCAGGTCCATTGATGGTGGCTTAGGGTAACTTACTATTAATCCAGGGTCCTTAAAGGCTATTATTGAACCCCCCGGTGGGGCTAGTAGCGCCTTATGTGTAGCTGTTGCTATTACATCAGCATCATTATTGAGTGGCTCAGCTGGGACACCTGAAACACTGTCAATTAGCAGTATTCCACCATTATCGTGAATTACCTTAGCTACTTCACTAATGCACCGGTTAGCAACCCCCATGCTTGTCTCATTGTGAATCATGGCTATTGCCTTAGCCTTAACATTCAATTCCTTAACATGATCACATATTGACTCGCCTGGTTCAGTGTAAATCCTCTTAACCACCGCACCCCTTGACTCCACTGATTGGGCAAGCCTCTCCCCAAACTCACCGTTAATGGGGACTATGACCTCATCACCTGGCTTAATGAAGTTGTAGACCATTACATCAACAGCAAAGGTACCGGTACCAGGTAGTACGCTTACTGTGTAGCCTCTGAATATTCTACCCAACTGGTTAATGACATCACTGTAAAGTTCACTGAATTCCTTACCCCTATGGAACATGGGCTGCTTAGCGTAAGCCTCTATAATCCTTGGTGGTAATTGAACAGGACCAGGGGTTAAGTACTTAACCATGGTTCCCCACCCTTTCTAAGGCGTCCTGAATATTTGAGACTAGTTCGTCAACCATCCTCCTTTGAGCATCAATAGTTTCCGCACCTATATGCGGTGTAATGACCACCTTTGGGTGTTGAATAAGTTTGAATTCCCAATCCTCCCTGGGCGGCTCGTGTTCAAGGACATCAAGGCCAACACCCCATAGCCTATCTAGGTGATTAAGGAGAACCTTAGTGTCTATAACCTCACCTCTACTCGTATTAACTATAATAGCATTATCCTTAATTAATTTTAACCTATCCTCATTAAGCATGTGGTACGTTTCCTTATTTAAGGCAACGTGAAATGTTACAACATCACTACTTGAGAGTAGGTCAGTAAGGTTGACTACACTTGCCCCGAGTTCTTCCGCATACCTTGATATATCCACCACGTCAGTGGCGAGTATTCTCATGCCTAATGCCTTAGCATAATTGGCAACTGCCCTCCCTATTCTACCGAATCCAACTACACCAAGTGTTTTACCCTTAAGTTCAATCCCGTGGTAAAGCCCCTTACTCCACTTACCATTCTTAGTATCCATTATATGGAGGTGAATATTCCTTGATATGACTAGCATCAGGGTTAACGTTAACTCCGCAGCCGAGTACGTGGCGGCGTTAGGTGAATTAACTATTATTAACCCCTTCTTAAGCGCATAATCAACATCAATGTTGTCTAAACCAACACCAGCCCTGGCAATTATCTTTAATGAAGTACCCCTATCTATGACCTCCCTCGTTACCTTAGTCCTACTCCTAACTATCAGCAGGTTATAATTCTCAACAATCTTTAGAAGTTCCTCATACTGTATGCCGGGCTTATAGTCAACCACTACACCTATTTCACTTAACTTACCTACTAGACGATCATCAACCTTATCTGTTATTAGTGCCTTATATTGGATTCCGGATTCCCAACCCATTCCCGCTTATTCATAGAGGGGTTGCCTAACTATATTTTTAAGCGTTACCCAACCTTAAACCAACCCTATTAGTAAGTAATCTACATAGAGTCTATTTTTACTTACCTAGCCTCATTATACTATTAATCATGTAATTAATTTAGGAATAATATTATACATTATATGATAAGGAAGTTAATGGTAATAAGTGCATAAATACAGCATTGTAGACTACACGAGTGCATTAAGGGGGTGGAGGGGTTAGGGAGTTTACGAAGCTGAGGTACTCCTTATTACGTGTTATTGCCACATAGGCTTCCGTTAGGTTTCTTGATGATGGTACTATATCACTTAAATATCTTATAACCCACTTAACAATGTCCCTAAACTTCTCATCATAGTTACCTCTATATATGTAGAATAATTCAGTTGGGGTTGGTTTAAGTTCACTAACAACAATAACATCATCAGTCACATTCCTTACTTTAAGGTGGTTAACGTACCCTATTGACACTACTATTGAGTCCTGTGGGTAAGTCCTAGGCTTATCAAGGGTTTCAACGGCTTGCCTATGTAATTTAACCCAATCATCAATTTTAATCCCAGTTAACGCTGACTTAGCCGTTAAAGTAACCATATCTACGGCAATCTTACTTATCCTTCTTTGGTCGCTTAAACTTGGGCTACTTGAAATCAAGTTAACCCATGGATATTCCCTGTAGAGCATCATTATTAGGTCTATTAATGGTGAATGGGTGACTAACCAGGCATTACCTAGACTCCCCCTTAGGAACTCGATTGCGGCTCCCTTACCTGATGATAAGGTTAGTTTAATTACAATAGTCAATAACTCCTTAGGTATTGGGATGGCTACATTCTCAAACCTACCCTTAGCAAGTAATGCTGAGACAACCCTACCTACTGAGGCTACATGCGCCTCTGTTGAAGGTGAGGAAACCGCTAAAAGCATTAGTTAACTGTAACCAGGGCCCTTAATTAACCTATGTTCATGACTTTAAGTTAACACCGTAGGCTATTCACTAATGTTTATAAAGCCTAATTCAATAAAGTTAGGTATGGGTGGTAAAAAGAAGCCTACCATCTCGCAATTAGCCAAGAAAGAGGGGAAGGAGAAGGAGCAGACTGAGAAGAAGGGGAAGGGAAAGGGGAAGGCTGCTGAGGAGACTGTTAAGAAGATTGTAGCTACAGTGCCGGCGGAATTGTATGATCAGATAGCCAAGGATGTGCAGAAGATGGATTACGTAACGACTTATGTAATATCCTCAAAGTATGGGCTTAAAATGGGGGCTGCATCAAGGGTACTTAATGATTTAGTGAAGAGAGGTGAATTAGTGCTGGTAACAAGGAGCCATAGGATGAATGTTTACGCTCCTATGGATAGGGCTAAGAAACTAGGTTTAGCTTAGTATTGAAATACGTAAAAATAAAGTTTAATTAAATAATACTGACTTCAGTGTTTTACGAAACCTTATACTTACCTTCAGCCACCTTCTGGACCCTGCCCTCCTTAGCTAACCTAGTTAACTGCGCCTTGACAACGTTAAGTCTCTGTTCACCAACAGCCTTAGCCACATCCTCAACTGTTAACTCCTTACCCTTATTTTGAACCAAGTAGTCTAATATCTTCTTCTTTATTCCATCCGACATACTGTATTTAAACTTAGGTTAGTTACTTTTATAGATTTCTGCAATACACATAGTGTGTATTCAGCAATACTGGTTTAATTCACATGGTATATGAATGCTATAATCATTAATGTATGTGTTTATTTCCCTAATAATTAATCTCTTTTTATAATACAGAACTACTGAAATTAATGTGAGATCATGGTATTTCCATGATGTTAAAAATTATTACTATACTAAAAGAGAATTATATTTAAATATTATTTACCTAATACTGAGCTTAAAACCCCATATCACATGAGGATAAGAACTACCTAGGTGCCTATGAAACCTTAGCTAGCACCTGAGCTTAATGAGTAATGTGGGGGTGAGGAGACAGGAGACCCCCATCCCTTTAGGATGAGTAAACCATGGAAGCTTGCTATGCCTTAAATCCATAACCGGGAAAAGTAATTAAACTAGCCTAACATTAACTAACTAGGATGATTAGTGTCATTAGAAGGTTTGGTGGAATTGAAGTTTCATGCTGTGGCCATAGCATACTCGTAGATCCTACACGTAGATTCATAGATAATTATGATGCAGTATTGATAACTCATGGGCATAGCGATCATTATACAAGCCATGTATCTAAAGCCAGGAGAGTAATAATGAGTGGTGAGACTTTAAGAATACTTAGGGAATTCAGGGGGTTAAGGCTTGGGGCTGGTGTAACCGTGGCATATCCAAATAAGCCAATAATCTTTGATGACTTCAGTGTAATACCATTAAACGCAGGTCATGTGATGGGTAGTTTAATGTACTTGATTGAATTCAAGCATGGTTCAGTATTATTGACGGGTGACATGAATGTTGAAGATAGTATCATACTTAAGGGGGCTGAGCCCTATCCTGACGTAGATATACTAGTCATTGAGAGCACATATGGGGATCCAAGTTTCCACTTTGAACCACGTGATAACGTATACAACGATATACTTGACTTAGCGGAGAGAACAATAATGAAGGGGCTTAAACTAGTGCTCTCAGGCTTTGCCCTTGGTAAGGGACAGGAACTATATAAGTTGCTCATTAATAATGGATTTAACGTTGCAATGGATAAGAATGTGCATTCACTTAACAGTATACTGCTGAACATAAGCACCCTACACAATGACAGTGACATTATAGTTGCTGATATACCTCCAAGAATCAAATCGGTTAATGACTCAGTAATAGCATTAGTAACAGGTGGTGCCCCTGGAGGATGGATTAGGAAGCATGTTCACATTCAGTTAAGCAGCCATAGCGACTTTAACGGGCTAGTAGACTTCGCAGTGAACTCAAGGGCAAAGAGAATCTACACAATTTATGGCCACAGCGAGAAATTAGCTAGACACTTAAGGCTTGAGCATGGCTTAAACTCATACCCTATACCTAATAATACCCTAATTTAACTAAGAACAAAGTAGAGCTTGTTTTAACTCACGTACCATAACGTAATCAAGCGTACTTCTTAGCCTAAGTACTAAATTCTACTGCGTATTCAAAATATAGAGTTAATACTAAGTATTATTAATTTAGGAACTAATGGTTTTCAGGAACTACAAAGAATGGAATGAAAATCACACAAGTTAATGTATTCTACATTAATCAAAGTCCTCCCCCATTTCCAGTAAATTATCTAGGAGTTGTTTACGGTAGTCTTCATCAACCTCCTCTCCTGAACTACTCTTATTCTCAACTATAGGTACCTTAACGCGCTTATCCTCCTCAACAACGCTCCTCTCGACGAAAGACTTCCTATCCTTCTTGTTAACCTTCTCTTCATACCCACATTTAGGGCACTTCAAGTATGTTGCATTTCCCTTCTTAACTGGAACCATGGCGGTTCCACACTTAGGGCAAAACTTCATAATGGAGAAGCTGACTTCTAGTTAATAAATGCTTCGCCAATAGTAGACAATATGGCTTTAATCTAAGCTAGGGTTTATTACCTACTCTGTATAAGGTCTAGTTAATATTTTATGTAATATTATCGAATATTGATCTACCCTAATATCCATATACATGTATGTAAATATCAAAGCATGGTCTTTATTATACAGTAATTTTTATAAATTGAACTACTAGATATTGAGCAACAGATATGGCTAATAATGTTCAGCGTGTGCCAAATCATATTGGGATAATACCAGATGGCAATAGAAGGTGGGCGATGGCTCATGGCATGGATATATACACAGCATACTTAATTGGTTCAGATAAGGTTGAGGAGGTTTTAGAATGGGCACTTGATAATAATGTGCAAACAGTCACAGTTTATATACTATCCTACGAGAATTTCGTGAATAGGAGTGAGATGGAGAAGAGAATTCTCTACGAATTACTCATTAGGAAGCTTAAGAAGGCTAGGGAAGATCCCAGAATTCACGATAATAAGGTTAAGGTTACTTTAATAGGCAGGTGGAGGAACCTACCACCGTATGTTGTTGATGAGGCTATTAAGACCATGACCACTACGGAAATGTATAATTCCCACTTCCTTAACCTGGCAGTAGTCTATGGGGGTTATCAATCCATCGTGGACTTAATCAATACAGCAATAACTAAGGTTGGTAGGTACATTAAGGATGATGAATTGGTTAAACTACTACCAACCAGTTTCCTACCTAACCCATTCATAGACCTCGTAATCAGGACTGGAGGCGAGAGGAGACTGAGCAATTTCTTTCCATTGGAGTCAATCTACGCTGAGTTGTACTTCCTTGATAAATACTGGCCTGACTTCAGCAGAGAGGATTTCCAAGAGGCCTTAAGGTACTATGCGAGTGTTGAGAGGAAGTTCGGTAAGTGAAATTAATGACCTTCATGAGGATTAGTTTAGGATGAGCTTGTTAATTAAATGAAGCTTAATAGGCGAGTTACGTTTAATGACTTTCAATATTTAGTAGATTATTTAAGGAGAATTATATTACCCTTCTCTTCTCAAGTATCTTGTCGATTAATGTTAAGGATTCACCATTATAATCAATAATTTGCTTGGCTGGTGGTAGTTCAAGGTAATTGCTTATTCTTGATGCTAATCTATCAGTATATGTTGGCTCAAGTTCATTTTGGTAAAATATCCCTATAGGTATCTTCTCATCCATAGGTTCCCTAGCCTTTTCAATAGCCTTAACGAGTTTCTCCTCAACCTCCTTAGGATCCTTAACCTTGGGATCCCATTTTTCGTTTTCTAGTTTGTATATTCTTTTGTCGTACCATTCTTTTGTGTTTATGTCGTTGTATGTTGGGCATGGTTGTAGGACGTCTACTAGTGCTGTTCCCTTATGCCTTATTGCCTCCTTTATTACCTCCTTTAAGTGCCTAGTGTCGTATGCGTATGCCCTAGCCACGAAGGTGTAGCCGCTTGCTAGGGCTAGGACTATTGGGTTAACCGCATCCTTAATATTAGGCTTAGGCAAGGCCTTAGTCTTAACATTCCTAGGCAAAGTAGGTGAAGCCTGACCCTTAGTTAAACCATAAACACCATTATCATGAAGAATAATGGTTAAATCAACATTATACCTACCAGCACTAACAAAATGACCAACACCAATACCAAGCAAATCACCATCACCACCATTAACAACAACAGTTAAATTAGGGTTAGCTAACTTAATACCCATTGCATACGGTATCGACCTACCATGCAGTGTATGCACCCCTTCAACATTCATGAAGTGGGGTGTTTTACCTGAACACCCAATACCAGAAACCACAACTGTTTCCCTTGGATTTAACCCAAGTTCAGCAAAGGCCTGGGTCTCAGCAGCCAAAATACCAAAATTACCACAACCAGGACACCAATCAACCCACACCTTACTCCTATAATCCTGTGGACTTAAGGTTACCTTTACTGTTGCCATCCTGAGTCAATTCCCGTTGTAGGCTAGTCTTAATAATGTTTACTCGCTACACTAATGCGTTTTAGGTTAATCCACTAATGGTTAATGTTACTTAGTTGACCTACTTAGTTTAACTAGGGTATTCTCATTAATGAGACCGGGAAATACTTTCTCATAGTCTGAATCCACCATCAACAATTCTCCCCCCTTAATTAATCCAATTAACCTATTCATTGTAACCCAGCCTGAGAATGGACTATGCTTAGCCTTACTCATGAATAGGTCTGGGTCTATTACTGTACTTGACTTAGTGTCAATGAGCAAATGAGCATCATTATCTACCCCAAGTATCTTAAGTGGGTTAGATGAGTAAGCCTCAATAACCCTGCTTAAGTCCAGTAACCCCCTCCTCCATAGGTCAAGTAGGAGAAGACTCGTCGTTTCCAAACCGGGAAATCCTGGGGATGTATTATCATAATTATTTTGAAACTTCTCGCCACTGGCATGAGGGGCGTGGTCACTTGCAATAATGCTGATTGAACCATCTATTAACCTTCTTAGTAATTCACGCCTAATCGACCTATTCCTCAACGGTGGATTAACCTTACAGTAAAATGGGTCATTAACCTGCTCAATGCATGATTCTTCATCAAGCAGTAAATGATGCATTGTAGCATCAATGGTAATCCTACTGCTTAACTTAGCTAAGTCGACAATCCTTGGGTCAGTCACATGAGTTAAATGAACCCTTGCACCATGGATTAAGGCAAGCTGCATCACCCTTAATGCACATGTGAACTCGGCATCAATGGGCCTATTCTCACCGTGAATTCTTGAGTCATTACCCTTAAGGCTTCTGAACAATGAAGGATCCTCACAATGAATGATAATAATCATGTTGTTAACCGCAGCCGCCTTAATTATCCCCTCAATTAGCCCATAATCCTCAGGATAAACCTTAATGCTCCTAATACCAATATTAACGTAACCTTTCAGTAGGCTGAGGTCTGTTGGGACACCACCGTGTAGCCTATAGTTTATTTTAAGGGTTGAAGCATCCTTAATTCTCTTAAGGGCTAAGTCAGGATCACGTACTGGGGGCTTAGTATTAGGCATGTCCCCAACTGCGGCTACGCCGCCTGCTAAGGCTGCCCTTGAACCTGAGGTTAAGTCCTCCTTATAGCTTTCACCCCAATCCCTAAGGTGAACATGCATATCTGCAAAGGCTGGTATTGCAATTACATTATCAGGTAAATCAACAGACGCTGAACCATTTATCCTCAGTTTAATCCTAGTTAATTCACCATCCTTAAAATACCTAACTGAAATCATGACTAACCATTTATCACTAGACCTTAAGGTTTTAACAGTGACTATACTTAAGGTTTAAATAGGGCGGCCTAAACGTGTAGAATATGGGTGGCAGACAGAGGACTAGCTTGTTCTTAACCTCGGAGGAGGAGCAGAGGAGGATTGAGTCGAAGCAAAGGGCATCAAGTAGTGCTAATAAGCAGGGTTCTTAACTTTAGGATTCTTAATCCCTAATTAAATAGCTAATCACCTTAACTAAAACTCATCAAATCCTCATTATTAGGAAACCTTATCCCTCTTAAACTTAACGTGAAACTACTTTAATCCCCTAATCTAGGCTTAAGTCATGAAACCTATACTACTTGATAAGGGTAAACCAAAGCCAAGTGAAATTAGGGGTAGGTTAAGGGAAAGGCTAAGTAAGGGTGGTATAATAGTGGCTCCCGGTGTTTTCATCCCAGCCGCGGCAATGTTAGCCGAGGAACTGGGGTTTGAGGCTGTTTACTTTAGCGGTGCTGCGTACTCAAATATGCTTGGCTTACCCGACTTAGGTGTCTTCACGCTTAGTGAATTATCATACTACCTGAGGTTCTTCACTAATGCAATAAGTATACCTCTTATTGTTGATGTTGATACTGGTTTTGGAGAGGCATTAAACATTACTAGGACTATTAGGGAACTTGAGGATGTTGGCGTATCCGCTGTTCACATTGAGGATCAGGAAATGCCTAAGAAGTGTGGGCACTTAGCCGGTAAGAGGGTGGTGACTATTGATGAAATGGTTAAGAAGATTAAGGCTGCAGTAGAGGCTAGGAGGGATGAGAACTTCATAATAATAGCTAGGACCGACGCTAGGGATGTAGAGGGTTTTGATTCAGCCGTAGAGAGGGCTAAGGTTTACATCGAGGCTGGTGCTGACGTAATATTCCCTGAGGCCCTCCATAGTAGGGAAGAATTCATGGAGTTCGCCAGGAGGGTTAAGGCACCCTTACTGGCAAACATGACTGAGTTTGGAAAAACACCATACATTACCGCCAAGGAATTTGAGGAAATGGGCTACAGGATAGTCATATTCCCAGTCACAACATTCAGGTACGCCATGGGTGCTGTTAAGAGGGCATTAATTACGCTTAAGAATGAGGGAACTCAATTGAATTTAATCAATGACATGATGAGTAGGGAGGATGTTTACCAACTCATTGGGTATCATGACTATGAGGAATGGGATAAGAGGTTAGCTGAGGAGACTAATAGATTATTAAGTGGGAGGGTTAAGTTAAGGCAGAGTTGAGTTGCATTTAATTAATCATAGTTTAATCATAACTATAGTTCACATATTAGCATTTAAATAATGCTCATGAACAATTATTGATCTTACATAACTCTAAGAAAATAAGTTGCATGATGAATTATATTATATAATTCAATTAAATTCTAACATTATACATTAATATATTAATATAACGTAGATATTATGGAAATGTAAGCTAAGTGGTATTTCACATGTGCTGAAGTACCATAGCATTAATGCTTAAAAGCTAGGAAAGAAACCGTGGACACTATGGGGAAGAAAATCCTAGTGCTAGGTGGTGGCGTTGGTGGTGTAGTTGCTGCTAAGAAGCTTGCGGAGAGGTTAAGGAACCGTGTTGATGCTGAGGTAACATTAATAAGTGATACTGATTATTACCTATTGCCACCGTTACTAGTTAACATTGCCCTAGGTGACATGGATCCAGCGCAGGCTCAACTACCATTATCCATGCTTGGTAAAAGAGGTGTTAGGAGCGTTAAGGCTACTGTAACTAAGATAGATCCTGATAATAGGGTCGTTGAGACTGATAAAGGTAAATTCAACTACGACTACTTACTGGCTAGCCTTGGCACCGAGTTCGATTTTAAATCATACAACATAGGGGTAGGTTACCATAACTTCACCCTAGATGGGGCGCTTAAGTTAAGGGAAGCTTTAATGAACTTTAAGGGAGGAAGCTTAGTAGTCTTCACCCCTGAGCCAATATACAGGTGTGGTGTTTACCCCTTTGAGATTATTGCTCAATTAGACACCATATTTAGGAAGAGGGGGATTAGGGATAAGGTTGATTTAACGCTCATACACCCATTTGAAAAGCCCATACAGCCGTTGGGCCTGGAGGCAGTTAAGATAACTGAGGATGTCTTCACCCAGAAGGGGATTAAGTACATTGGTAACGCTAAGCCTATTGAGGTTGATGATAAGAATAAGGTTGTTGTACTCACCTCGGATAAGGTTAAGTATGACCTACTTATAGTAATCCCACCAGCTAGGTTACCTAAGCCCTTTGAGGGAACCCCACTTGTCACTGATACCCCAAGTGGTAGGTGGACTACAATAAACGTGTATACTGGCAGGAGCATTAAATACGATGACGTGTACCTACCTGGTGAACACTCAATGCCAGCCATAGGCTTACCAACCGCCGGTGTGCCTGTTCACTTCACTGCATTAGCCAGCGCAGCTGCAATTGCCGGTGAACTCCTTGGTGAACCCTTTGATCCAGCTCAAATAAACGCAATGGCATGCGCAATGGATTACGGTGACTTAGGCATGATGTTTAACTGCGATATTAAGCTTGACCTCAAGAACAATAAGGCCTTATGGATGGGTAACTGCTACAGCATATTGACGTCACCATTGGGTAAGCTTATAAAGGACCTATTCTACAAGACGTGGCTGCAGACAACAATGTGAGGTGAATGACCATGACAACCCAAGAACAGGCTCAAGTAAGCCCTGATGAAAAACTAGCTGAGGCATTAAGCATACTTGCTGAGAACGCCGATGAGTTGAAGGGTTTAATTGAACTAATAGTGGAGTTAAAACGCAGTGGTGTTCTAGATTCAGTAATGCTGATACTTAATAGGTTCGAGGAGCTTATACAGTATTTATTCCAGGACCCTGCAGTGTTTAGGCTCCTAGCCATCGCATTAGACGGTAGCTTAGGCTTAATGAATAAATTAGACGCTAATGATGTGATTAGGCTTAAGGAGATGATGCAGAACTTAGGAGGATGCATGAGTAAGAATGTTGATGCAGTTTCCAATGCTAAGCCCGTTAAGGGATTAATGGGGCTTTGGAGGGCATTAGGTGATGAGGATGTTCAAAGAGGATTAGGGGTGGCGCTTGAGTTAGTTAAGATCCTTGGTAAATGCTCAAGTGGTAAACAGTAACCATAGCTAAGTAAGTTAAAATAATGTTTTATTTGGGTTAATCTACACGTACCTTATTACCTTTAAATTAAACACCATGTTAAGGGCATGATAATAGAGTGTTGAGCACGGAATATTTAAAAAGGTATGCGTCTAAATATTATTGATAAGTTATGAGCGAGGGATTCAGAATGCCCCTCATAGGGGAGAAATTCCCTGAAATGGAGGTAACTACTACGCATGGAAAATTAAAACTACCAGACTACTATAAGGGTAAGTGGTTCGTACTCTTCAGTCATCCTGGCGACTTCACACCAGTATGCACCACTGAGTTCGTTAGCTTCGCCAAGAGATATGATGACTTTAGGAAACTGAACACTGAGTTAATAGGCTTATCCGTGGATACTGACATTAGCCACATTGAGTGGGTTACTTGGATTGAGAAGACCCTGGGTGTTAAGATACCGTTCCCAATAATAGCTGACCCAATGGGCAATGTATCCAAGAGACTAGGCATGATTCACGCTGAATCAAGCACAAGCACCGTTAGGGCAGTTTTCATTGTTGATGATAAGGCCACTGTTAGATTAATAATGTATTACCCACTGGAGCTTGGTAGAAATATTCCAGAGATTTTAAGAGCAGTGAGGACTCTACAATTAATTGATAGGTATGGTACAGTGGCCCCAGCCAATTGGCCATATAATGAGATAATTGGCGAGAATATGTTGAACCCACCACCTCACAATGTTGAGGAAGCCCCCAAGAGACTTCAGCAGTATAAGGGTTATGCATGGTGGCTAACTTACAGGGAGATACCGAAGGAGGAGGTGGAGGATACTAAGAGGACTATTAAGATAAGGATTGAGTAGGGTTTATGAAATTCCTTAAGATGCTTTAAATTCATTGCTTACTTTTTTGACTTACAACTTTCCTAATTGTGAAACCAATCTGGGTTACCTAATTAATAATCATTGTGAGTCTTCTTAAGGAAAACACCTCATATGATGAAACCTTAGATGCATTAAGTATTGTTTTTGGATAAAGTATAAAAATAAGTCAAGAATTAAGACATTACGTGAATTACTTACTCGATTTCGGAAAAGCGAACTTTAAGTATATTGAATTCAGCTACATACATGAAACTGACTGGACAGCTAAGGCTACGTTTGATGGTTATGAGTATAATGTAGTGGAGTCTTATGTTGATGGTTTAAAGAGCCATGTTTACGAGTTTGCAATGCTTAAGGTTAAGAATAAGCTAAGCCTAAGGAGACTATTCAACATACTTAGTAATGATCCTAGCGTTGAGGAGCTAGTTAAATTTGAGCCAATGAATAAGGGTTATCCAAAGAGAATTGGGGTTGTTATTAAATCTAGGTTAGGTAACTCAACTAGGTATAAGGCAAGGTTATTTTATGGTATTGAGGTTAAGGATTACATAACTAATGGGATTGAGAACTGGGGATTCTTATTCCCAGTTAACGTTGACTTGGATTTACTCTTCAATAGTCTTAAGACTAATGGGAAAATAATTAATACACGTTCAAGGAACGTTAATGTAATCGATGCGCTAAGCCTAATAAACTTCAGTAAGGTAACCTCAGTACTAACCAAGGCTGAATTAAACACACTACATAAGGCGTATAAGTTAGGCTTCTTTAATGAACCAAGGGAAGCCAGCTTAAGAACACTAGCCAAGGAACTTAGCCTATCAACAAGCACAATTAGTCACCAATTAAGAATTAGCCTCAGGAAAATCCTTAATACCATATTTAGTGATAACGATCACCAATACGCCTAAAAACCAATCACATCAAATTACCACATTAATACCCCATAATCTAAAGTATTCATAAAAGTTGCAAAAATTATAATTTTAATCCTAAAATTCAAGCAAAATTCAAGCCTACTCTCATTTCCTTCTCATTGCTATTATTGTTGCTATTGCTGCTACTATAATCACTATGATTACTATGCCTATTACTAGTGTTGTG
>ERZ1669250.449-NODE-449-length-18883-cov-46.336679_pt1 | contig 18883 bp, 18 predicted proteins | sample MGYA00579295_ERZ1669250 | MGnify/ENA primary metagenome ERZ1669250 (study PRJEB41166, sample SAMN08046056) | hot springs metagenome | biome: hot spring; feature: acid hot spring; material: thermophilic sediment; isolation source: thermophilic sediment from acid...
CTTTTTAGTATATTCCAAAGTCTTCTCATATCTAAAGCTTTTGGATTTTGTGTTGTTGCTTTTATTAAAAACTCAAAACCTATAGATTTTTCTTTAAACCTAAAAGCGGTTTCTGATATGCTTAAATACATATTGGCATCGGCTATATCTTTATGCATTTCGTAAACCTTCATTGTATAATAAAAATACTCTTTTGACCGGCTTGTCCTTTTGCCATGCTCTCTTATACCCACCGTGTTTTTGTCTATAAGCTCTATGCTAAGCCCTTCTTTGTAGTATCTTAAAAAAAGCTCCCAGTCTTCTCTTTGGTGAAGATGTTCGTTAAAGCCTAAAAATGTAGCTTTTTTAACCATAATGCCAGAGGGATAACCCACCATTCCCCCAAGTATCATAGATTTTAAATCTTTATAAGGTTTTTTTGAAACTTTCTTGATATGCCCATCTTCGTCTATAAAAGTCCTTGGTATAGAATAAACCAAATCTTTATCTTTTTTGGATAGCTCTTCAAGGTGATTTGGAAAATATACATCGTCGGCATCCAAAAAAGCCACGAATTCGCAAGCGCTTTCTTTTACTCCTAAGTTTCTTGAATAGCTTCTTCCTTTATTCTTTTCATTTGTTAAAAGCCTAAAATCAAAAGGCAGTTTTATATCTTTTAAAATCTCTTTTGTGTTGTCAGAGGACCCATCGTCTATTACTATAAGCTCCTTTGGAGGGTATGTTTGATTTTTTACAGAGTCTATGGCTTTTAGCAAAAATTTAGAAGCGTTGTAAGAGGGTATCACTACGCTAATGCATTTCACAATACTTCTATGCTAAAATGCTTGTTGGTGTAAACACATATATCTGATGCTATATCAAGAGATATTTTTACTATTTCTTCGGCGCTTTTCTCAGTGTGATAGTATAGGGCTTTGGCGGCACTTCTTGCAAAATCACCACCAGACCCGGTAGCTAAGATGGGCTCATCTGGTTCTATGACATCTCCGTTGCCAGATAGCAAAAACATGCTTTCCTTATCACAAGCTATCAATACCGCTTCTAGCCTTCTTAAGTATCTATCTGTGCGCCATTCTTTAGCAAGCTCTACGGACGCTCTTGCTAAGTTTCCTCTGTGTTCATCTAGTTTTGACTCAAGCCTTTCCATAAGCGCCAATCCATCTGCGGCTCCACCTGCAAAACCTACTAGCACCGTCCCTTTGTGAAGTCTTCTAATCTTTTTTGCCCCGTGCTTTAAGATTTGTGAGCCAAGCGTTACCTGTCCATCGCTTCCTATAGCGGTTTGACCGTTTTTTCTTATCGCTATAACGGTGGTGGCGTGCAACAACCTATTTTTTACATCCATCTTTCTTTAATCTTTTGATAAATATATTCTTCGTCAAAGCCAAAATGCTTCATAACATCTGGACCTTTTCCAGATTTGCCAAAAGTTTCCATGGATATTATAAGGGCGTCTTTGTTGACATACTTGTACCAGATATCTCCTTTGGCAGCTTCTATTACTATGTGTTTTGTGGTTTTTGGTATCACCTCGTTTTTGTAAGCTTCATCTTGCATTTCAAAAAGCTCTAAACAAGGAGCACTTACCACCGAAGCTTCTATGCCGTTTTCAGCAAGCTTGTTTTGAAGAGCTAAAGCAATGTGAACTTCTGAGCCGGTGGCTATGATGGTAAAGCTTGGGTTTATTGAACCAGAAAGCACATATGCTCCATACTTTGCCATACTTTCTTTGGCATATTTTGTCCTATCCAAAGTTTTTAGCTTTTGACGAGATAATATAAGTGCCACTGGACCGTCTTTTCTTCTTAGGGCTAACTCCCAACAGTAAGCAGTCTCGTTGGCATCGCAAGGTCTCATTACCCATAAATTTGGTATAAGCCTCAAAGAAGGTATGTGTTCTACGGGTTGGTGAGTGGGTCCATCTTCTCCCAATCCAATAGAATCGTGCGTAAATATATATATTACGTGCAATTTTGAAAGGGCAGCTACTCTGATGCTTGGTCTCATATAATCTGAAAACACCAAAAACGTCCCCACATATGGAGTTGTAATACCTCCGTAAGCCATACCGTTGGCTATAGCACCCATCGCATGCTCTCTTATACCAAAGTGTATATTTCTTCCGTAGTAGTTTGTGGCTTCAAAATCTCCTTCGTTGTGAATGTATGTATTGTTTGATTCGTGTAAGTCAGCAGAACCTCCAAAAAGTGTAGGCATATGTGGTGCTATTGCATTTAACACTTTGCCGGAAGCTTGTCTTGTAGCCATATCTTCTGTAAATCTTGGTATATGGGATATCACGTTTTCTAAATCTATATTTCTTGACAATATATCTACAATATCTTTATGGGTTTCTTTGTATTTTGACAACTTTTCTTGCCATTTTTGCTCTAGGGCTTTACCTTCTTCTACCTTTCTTCTTGTGTAATCCAACACTTCTTGGGGTACGTGGAAAGGCTCGTAGGGCCAGTTTAAATCTTCTCTTAACTTTGCCACGGCCTCTTTTCCAAGTGGAGCCCCGTGGGCTTCAGCGCTATCTTGTTTTATGCTTTTATAACCTATATGAGTTCTCACGGATAAAAACACTGGTTTTGTTTGATTTATTAGAAGTTCTCTTATAGTATTTTCTAAAAGCTTAAGATTGTATCCATCTTCTATGTGTCTTACTGTAAAACCAGTGTTTTCAAAACGCTTCAATACATCCTCACTCCAAGCTAAACTTGTATCTCCATCTATGGTTATATGGTTGTTGTCCCAGATAATAAATAGGTTGTTAAGGCAAAGATGACCTGCTAAAGCTGCTGCTTCGTAGGACACTCCTTCCATTAAATCCCCATCTCCTACCATGCAGAAGACTTTGTAATCTAATATGGGTTCGTCGAGCTTGTTGCAAATGGCGCTAAGATGTTTTTGTTCTATGGCCATGCCTACGGCGTTTGCTATACCCTGGCCCAGTGGTCCTGTGGTTGCTTCTACCCCTTTTGTAAGAAAGCTTTCTGGATGACCAGGGGTTCTACTCCCAAGCTGTCTAAAGTTTTTTATATCTTCAAGGGTGAGGTCAAATCCGTAAAGATACAAAAGGGAATACAAGAGCATGGACCCATGTCCGTTTGATAACACAAATCTATCCCTATTTACCCATTTTGGATTTTCTGGATTGTATCTTAAGATTTTATCAAACAGTATATATCCTATATGTGCTGTACCAAGTGGCATGCCTGGATGTCCTGAGTTTGCTTTTTCTACTGCATCCACGCTTAAAAATCTAATGCTGTTTATTACAAGCTCGTCTATGTTCATACTTCTTATTATAAACCATTTTTTTTCCTACAAGCTTTTAAACAAGATATGAAAATAATATTTTTTGCTAAGAAGAGTTAAACTTTGAACATAAGTAGTGATGGGAATTATAAAATGTGTAAAGTAAATATAATTTAATATTTTTATAGAATTTTTATTTTTTCATTACATTTTCATTGCACTTTTTTATATTATTTTTATAATCCTTGAAAGGAGGTAGTTGCCATGAGACACGTAGCTGTATTAACAATGTTGTTAGCTCTTTTTGGGGCTGTAATGTTTGTAGGGGCCAGTGCTCAAACCTCACAACAATCATACCAAGGTTCAGCGGCTTTAATGTCAGCCAAAACTACCAAGTCTTATCTAGGTGATCGTGGTAAACTTGTAGCTGAGGATAATGAGCAGCAAAAAGAAGACTCCGAAGACAACTCAAACGACTCAAATGATGAATAAGAGCGTGGTATAATCTCATAACCACCTCCCCTTCCTCCCCTCCTTCGCATATATGCCTGCAGGTTTATCCTGCGGGCCACTACATAAAAAATTTATAAGGTAAGCACCAATGAGCCATAAACTGTGGAATAGTTATAGAGTTTAACTCTTCTTTTGATATTCCATAAAAGGAAGCGGCAAAATCGTTTGCTTTTACGATGCGTCCTTCTTTTGAAACTATGAATATTGGAAATCCAATGCTGAAAAGTTTTTCTAAGGTTTTGTCTTCGGATTTTCTTAATATTTTTATGATAAAAGCTACAAGAAAAATGTTTAATAATGTGGAAAATATCAACAAACTGTTTAAAGCAATAGATTTCATAAAATGTGTTTATTATATTATAAAACTTCTGTAAAAGTGTAAAAAATTTTATATGCCCCGCAAAGGGGCATGTTTATTTGTATTCATTTGAATAGCTTAATAGGTAAAGGTTGTGCTGAATTTTCGACCACCTATTTCATGTAATACAAGAGTATATTGACCGTGTGTTAAATTTAGGTTTTGAGGGAGTGGTAAAGTGATTATTGCCTTAGCACCAAGTCTCATGCCAAGAGCGTATTGATTTATCTTAGCTTTGTTTATGTATATGTTTTTTACGCTTGAGGGTGGTAAAGAGGTTATAGCCTTTTGATCCCAAGCGTAAACTACTTTCCGTCTTTCATTAAGTCAATCTTTGGTATCCAAGCCATAGCCGCAGAACTTCCACTTATCCTATAAGCTTCAAAAACGAGGTTTCCGTTTTGTATATGTGCATTGTATACTTTTACATCAAGGACTTTACCGAAGTTGTGAAGCTTACCCCATACTCCGCCTTGGAAGTATTGGTTTGTTCCCATTGTTACAAATAGAGCAAAAATAACACCAGTTATAGCCATTTTGTTAAAAGCAGGACTATCAAAAAGTGGACCACTACCAAGCCATCTAAACCATTTGCTATCTTTTAAGCTTGGATATTTTTGCATCAACAAACAATCTACGCTTAGGACAACGCTCCCAGCAAAAAACAGCGTGAGACCCATTGCAACACCCGTAGAGCCTATTTGCCATTCATCAAGACATGTGGCACCTTGCCAACCAGCTCCTAAAAGCATTCCAAGGGGCAAAAGCGTACCGCCGATAGCACTAAGTCTTGATAAAAGCCCAAGGGCTATGCCAAGGTCCTGTTAGGAACTCTATTATGGTAAATACCCATAGAAAACTTGCCAAAAGGTCTGGGTGAAGCACCAAATATCTTACAACATCATGAAGCCAAAGTATGTTTGAAGCATGGGGTAAGAAAGAGTTGAACTTACGTCCCACCCACAACGGTGAATTTGGATCAAGCTTCCCGCTGGCTAAAACTACACTTCTTAAAGGTGCTGATATATACATCCATGCATATACTAGTATTACTGGTAAGACCACGAATGCTAAGAGCCTCAATATATCTATGCTTTGGCTTGCAGTGCTCGTTGCGCCTTTATAAGATACTCCACTTGTAGCTTCCATAAGCTCACCTCCTATACAAAGTGATATATTTAAACATATATAACGGTATGCAAAAAACAACAACATTTGTTTATGATATTATAAGCTAAATTTTTCATAACGTTTGCTATTTTATATTTTTTTCAAAAATATGAGTTAAAATATTTGTATGGATATCTTGGAAAGAGATAAAGCTATATTAAAATCGTGGTTAGGTAGAAAAAAAGGGGAGAACGTCTCTTTAGAGAACTTTAGAAACCTTGTATTGGCGCTTTTGGTAAGACCAAAGACTTCGGATTATAGGGAGGCTATAGTTTATATAGCAAAGGACATAGGTATAGCTGATGCTGATAAGATAAACACAGAAGAACTAGAAGATATCTTGTTTAGGAATAAAGACCTTATGTTGATGGCTAAACCAAAGCACGTGCCTATAAATAAATTTTTCTGGCTTGCTATGGGTGGTATTGTGATATCGGTGGCTGTTTCTTTTTGGACTTTTACTATAGGGACTTTGAGTAGACCTATAAATCATACTCTTTGGGCTGTAGCTAGTTTGATAGTGAGTATAATAGGGCTTGTCCTTCTTTATATAGGCTTTAAGCAACTGCCAAAGTATAAAAGAGCCAAGGATGAGGTGGAGGTAAAAAGCATCGACGATCTTGTTTACGCTTTTGTAAGGATATATGAAATAAAGCATTCTTGATGAAAAAGCTTTTCCTTCTAATAGTTTTTAGTTTTTTATATCTAAAGGTAGGCTTTTCTAAAGATTTTGTTAAAGAGTTAAAACTTTTAACAAAAGCCCTAAAACTTGTAGAAAAAAATCCATTAAAAGCAAAAACCCTTGCAAAAGAAGTTATATCTTACAACGACCCTATTACAAAAAGCGATGCCTTGGTGGTTTATGCTTATCTTTCAAAAGATTCTGATAACCTCAAAAATATACTTGATAAAGTAGATACTCATCGCCTTACAAGGGGATTTGTTTACGAGTATTATAGGCTTTTAGCAAGAGTAGATAAAAGTATTATGTCCCAAAAGCCCTGCTTTTTCCAAGACAAGAAGAATGAACTTATGGGAAATGAACTTGCTATAAAAAATGCGTTAAAAAACGGATGTTATTACTTTGCATATGTCATATCTCAAAACAGCTCTTCAAATTATGCTATTGAGGCAAGGTTTTATCACTATCTTTTTACAAACAACTTTGACAAAGCAAATGAAGAGCTTTCAAATTTAAAACCCTATCCTGTATATCAAAAGCTTAAAGACTTTTATGCAAGCTACATATATAGATATCTATTTTTTAAAGATGAGCCAAAAGCCCTCATAGATTATGCAAAACATGTCCCAGATAGTTTTTATAAATACTTCTATGAAGGGATATCTTACTTTGAGCTTGGAAACTACAAAGATGCTTCCATATCTTTTGAAAAAGCCTCTTATTACGATAAAACAGGTGCTTCTTACTACTGGCTTTATAAAAGCACCAAAAACAAAAAATATTTAGAAAAAGCTTCAAACTACGATAGTTTTTATGGGACTTTGGCTAAATTAAAGCTTCATAAGCCTATATATGCAAAATTTTTAAGATGCCCTTCTTATAAGCCTGATAGAAGAGTAAAAGAGTTTAAAGAGATTATGGATTATGGGTTTAACAGCTATCTTTACAGCTATTATAAGGATAAATCTTTTACAAAAAAAGAAATGTGCGAAATATTTCACATAAACCCAAATTTTTTTATGATAAAAAAGCGTTATTGGGATGCCTATCCTATAGTGTTTTTAAAATACATTCCAAAAGATATCGTTAGCCCAAACCTCGTTTTATCTATCATAAGGATGGAGAGCTTTTACAACCCTATAGCAAGGACTTATTGGGCTTTTCCAGATAAAAAACCTACTACCGTTGGACTTATGCAGGTAAAAGATACCACTGGCATGTTTGTGGCAAAAAAGTTTAACCTTCCTTTTGTAGATGATATGAAAAACCCAAAATACTCCATACTCTACGGTAGTTATTACCTTTATTACGTTTATAGTCTTTGGAATAAGAACCTTGTAAAAACTATAGCATCTTACAACGCTGGACCTGGAAACGTCTCAAAGTACAAGGATTTTAACGATTGGCTTTTGTTTGTAGAGCATATACCAAACACCATAAATAGACACTACGTAAAAAAAGTATTAAACTTTTATTGGCATTACAAATATGCCCTTGCAAGATGATTATCTTCTCATAAATTTGCTTAGTTGTTGCTGTATAATCCTTCCAAAAGCCATCGGCAAGTTGTTTATAGAGTTTACTATGAGGGTGTTTTTTCCAAATATATCTTTTATAGATTCACCAGCTTTTCCTACGCTTATAGCGACAATGGGTATTTCTAATTTTAACAAGTTTACGTAAGAACTAAGCTCTTCTTTTTTCATGCCTTTGGTGGGTTCTCCATCAGAAAAAAGCACAAAAACACCTCTTTTGTGGGTTTTCCTTTGAAAATCATCTACGTGTCTTCTTTCTTCTTCTAAAGCAAGCCCTAAGTTTGTGCTTTTTTGAGGAGATATGTTTAGTATATTTCCTATTACATGCTTGTAAGGAGTTTTAAAATCTTTTAATATAAAATACTCTTCGTTGAAAAGACTTATAGAAAAATCAAGTTTTAAATCGCTTAAAACCTCGCTTATGAGTATTAGGCTTTTAATAGCGTTTATAAGCTTATCTTCCTTTCTCATGCTTGAAGATATATCAAGTAAGAATGAGAAAAATACCGGTATCTCATCTCCAGAGATTCTTCTTTGGAAGATTCTACCGCTTCTTGAGGCTATTTCTGTGGCAAGGGCTACTTTGTTTATGTGCTTTCCTGTGTTGTATTTTCCTTCAAACAAGCTGTCTTCTTTTGGAAACAGCGTTGATATGTTTCTTTTTAAAATCTCAGATACCACTATGACAGAGTTTTTTATTTCGTTGTAGGCTTTGGTTTGGTCTTTTCCAAGGGAAGAGGATCCACTGCCATCGTTGTTCTTAGAATCTGAGCCCCCTGATTTTGTAGAGCTTCCAGAAGCTATGCTCTCTTCCCAAGGCTTTATGATAAAGCTTAAAAACCCTCTATGCTCTATCTCAGCTTCTAATACTTTTGGTAAAAACTCCCTAAAGAATAGAGCATCTTGCTCTATCATCTCCATTTTTACTATTTGCTTGGCATAAGCTATCATCCAATCTGGTATTTGTTTTAATATAGCCTTTGTTTTGTCTATGATGCTTTTGTCTAATAAGTTAGATTTTTTAATACTTTCAAAAAATGCCACATCCTGAGGTGTGAGTTTGCCAACTATATCTGTGGTGATTCTACCAGAATGCTTGTCTAACTCTTTTAGTATTAGCTCTATAAATCTGATATCTTGGGAAAACTCTACGAGCTGTCTATATCTTGGCCAAACCGATTCCATTAAGATGTTGTAGGCTTCTGGTAGGTCTTTTAAAGCTTCGTCAAAGCTATGTCTTGTATCGTTTGCATGCTTTTTTATATCGTTTGTAATATCAAACTGCTCTTGATAAAAGCTTTTATAGATATAGGTAAGATATAAATGGTGTGGATACTTTGGCTTTATGCGGTTTAATCTTTCGTTTAGTCTTTTTTTCTCAAAAGCTCCAAAGCTCTTTTCTTTGTCAAGCCTTATGTTTTCAAAAACTGCGTAAAGGCATACAAACGAAGTTGGGTCATACCCTGCTCTAAACACTTCTCTTTGGCCGTTTCTAAAGTTAAAAAGGTTTGTACTAAGTATATATCTTATCTCATGCCCTATATCCGATATGGCTTGTTCTTGAGATGCTCTTAAAAACTCTGAAGCGTTGTAGACTACACCTGCTGGTATTCTTATTATCTGTGGTATATCTTCTATCTCCCCTTTAGCCCACATATCCACCATGGATACGTATTTTGGGTCGTATCCACAGCCCCAACCCTCTTGGGAATGTTTAACCTCTACGTCGTATTCTCGTTCTAGTATAGCGTCTAATTGGTCAAATTTGTTCATTTTTTACAGGGTTTTGTTTGTTGAAGTAGCGTAAAGATAGTCTCTGCCAGCACGGATATAGAGTTTTTCTCTTTTATCTCTTTGGAACTCATGTATTTATCCACTGTTTCTTCTAAGGCTTTTAAAAGCTTAAAACGTTGACAATCGTTTTGTAAGTTTGGCAAATTTACCAAAAGATAGTTTTTGAAGCTGTCTATGTTTTGGCACAATATATATTCTAAGTTGCCGTTTGATTTTGAGATCATGATAATGATATTTATATTTTTTGAAAAGTTCATTTTAAGGTCTATCAAGGACTTATCAAAAGGGCTAGATTTTATTTCATCAAAAAATACTTCCAAGCAAGAAACAAGCATTGAGCAAGAATCCTTCATAGACACACTCCAAAACTTAAGATAGTTTATATAAGATAAACTATTTCCACGAAAAAATCAAGCTCAAATATTTTTACTTTCTTTTAGGCTTTTAGCAAACTCTATAATAGCTTGTATTGTGTTTTGTGATAGCGATGCAAGTTTGTAGCTTTGGTCTAAGGCATTTTGGATATCTTTATTTATATAGTAATCATAAGCCATTTTACCTACATCGTGAAACTCTTTATGAGCTTGCTCTATCTTAACAAAAGCCTCATAGGCTTTTTCACCATATTTTGATTTTATTTCTTCCTTGCTTTGGGCATAATACCACTTACCCAAGGCGCATTGGGTATGGTCTGCTGGCTTCCAGTCTGATTTGCCGTTAAGCACCAAAAATAGGTTGTGCATATAATTTGCGTGGTCTACCACTTTCTTTAAGGTTTCTACAAAAAGATCTTTGTCCTCAATCTCATATGTGGTATTCCATACCTCTATAGAATCTTTAAACAACTCGTTTGTATAACCTGTTATATTGTCAATTATTTTCATAAAATCTTCAAACCCTTTTCTAAAGTTAACTACATTTTCAGATATTTGATGTATAGCTTGAGATTGTTCTTCCACTGCTGCCGTTTGCCTATCAAGAAGCTCTGTTACCTCTTTGGAGCTTTGCTTTATCTCTATAAAGTATGAGTTTATCTCTTCGTAAAAAGCCTCCATACTCTTTATAACATTGTTTATATTGCTTACTTTGTTTGAAGCGTCGTTTGTGGCTTTTAACATATCTGTTAGTGTGGATGCTATCTCTTGAGCGCTTCTTGAAGTTCTTTCGGCAAGCTTTTTCACTTCATCTGCCACCACAGCAAATCCTCTTCCCACTTCACCAGCACGAGCCGCCTCTATAGCTGCGTTCAGGGCCAAGAGGTTTATTTGTTCTGTGATAGAAAGTATAGTGGAAACTATGGATTCTATACCTTTGGATTTTTCGCTTAGTTGATGTATTGACTTGCTGACTTCGCTATATACCAGTTTAGAGCTTTCTACAAGCTCTTTTGAAGACTCCACTTGCTTTGTTTTTTCTTCTATTCTCTGGCTAAGCCTATCTTGTATGGTTTTTGTGTCTAATATAGAGTTTGCTATATCCTTCATGGTGGCGCTAAATTCCTCTTCTGCGTTTGCTATAGCTGATATAGATTCTTTTAAATTTTCAGACGTATGTCTTGCTTCTAGCGAAGCTATTTCTATTCTAGCGCAGTTGTAAACCTCCGTGGCTAAATCAGGCATTATAGCTTTGAAGTCTTTTTTAATTTTTTCGTCTTCACATACTCTTACCTCTACCTCTTCTTTTGCTTCTTTGCCAAAGCTAATCCATATTATGGTGCCAAAAAGTATAATGTCCAATACTATTAGCCCAAGACCAACAGGCATGATTTTCACAAACACTCCCGCCAAAGCGCTCAAAAACAACAATACAGCACTTCCTATTAGTATATTATCTTTGTTCATACATGCAACCTCCTGTGTTATATATTATAAACATTTTTTATATTTTTTTCATAAGAATATTTGGTATATTTTTTATTAGCTCTTTCCAACCCCATCTATACAAATCTTTGTAAGTTTTTTCTCCTTTTAAAAGCTCAAAAAACATATAAAGAGCTTTGTCTTGAGATAGTTTAAACGATAATTCTTGTATATTGTAAACGATAGAAGCTATTTTGCCAGCGTAAACTAAATCTTCTAAGATGGTGTTTTTAACAAACCTTTCATACAAGGTATTTGCGTTTTTCTTGGCAAGCTTTATAGCCCTAGCGCTCAATGACCCACTCAAATAGGCGTATCTTATCCCCTCTCCTAAAAGCGGGTCTACTATAGCCCCAGCATCTCCTGTCAAAAATACCCTATCTCTTCCAAGCCTTAAGTCTTGGGCTTTTGATGTAAAAGGTATAAACCACGATTTTATGCGGTATTTTGATAAGTCTATGGGAAATAGCTTATGATTTTTTGCATAGTTCTTAAAGATATTTAAAAGGTCTTCTTTTTCGGCGGTGGCTATACCTACATTTACAAATTCCCCTTGCGGAAAATACCAGCCGTATCCTCTTTTTACAACCCCTATATCTATCAACACTTCATCCTCTGGAAAGTCCTTTAAATCTTCTTTTGGGACTTTCACTTCCATTGCTATAAAAAATTTTCTTGAAGTGTCTTTACAAGCAATGGATTTTCTTGTGATAGAGTGATAACCGTCGGCTCCTATTACATAATCGGCTTCAAATACGCCTTTGTCAGTGATAACTTTTCTAACGGTGGGTGTTAGCTCTATATCTTTTACTGTGGTTTCTTCTAAAAGATTTGCTCCTTTTTCTTGGGCTTTTGATATAAGAGAATAATCAAACTCTTCTCTATCTACTATCACAGCGCATTCGTCTTTTTTCTTTTCTACAAAAGCCTCTCCTCTAAATCCAAGGATGCCTCCTTTTATTGTGTTTTTTATGTTAAAAGCCGGAAACAAATCTATAGAGCGTTTTGATATACAGCCAGCGCAAAGCTTTGGTCTTGGGTATTTGGCTTTTTCTATTACAAGGACTTTTGCTCCAGCGTCTGCAAGCTCACAAGAAGCCCCAGCCCCAGCTGGTCCACCGCCTATTACTATAACGTCGTATCTTTCCATCAATCTTCCTTAGATACCACAAAATCTATTTTTGGAAGGGATTTTGTTTTTATTCTTTTTGCCAAAAGATGTCTTATATAATCTCTTGCGCTTTGTAGTCTTTTTAAAACAGCATCTTCTTTGTCTTTTTCTAAAACGCTTATAGATATAAGTACATTTTTACCATCTTCACTCAAAAGTACGCCGTTTACCGTCACAAAACCCGGTATATTTTCTATATCTTTTACAAGTATATTTGCCACCTCTTTTTCTATGGTCCTTTTTAACATGTCTTTTTGTTTGCTCATTGGGATTCCTCTTCTATTTTAATGTTGTAAGCTTTTATTTTACGATATAAATTTGTAAAGTCCATACCTATGGCTTGGGCTGTTTGTTTTATGTTGTAGTTGTATTGGGCTAGTTTTTTCATTATAAACTGCTTTTCAAACTCTTGTTTTGCGCTTTTAAAATCCTGATACTCCTTTTGTTTTACGTTTAATCCAAGAGCTTCTTCCTCTATGACGTCTTTTTCAACTGTGATGCTTAACCTTTCCATAAGGTTTTTTAATTCTCTAACGTTCCCGGGCCAATCGTATTCTAGAAGGGCTTCTTTTGCTTCGGGGGTTAGTTTTTTTGGTTTTACCTTGTTCTCTTGGCAAAATTTGTCCAAAAAGTACTCTGCAAGGATGATGATATCTTGGCCTCTTTCTCTTAAAGGTGGTACTTCCAACGTTATAACTGCAAGCCTGTAATAAAGGTCTTCTCTAAAAAGCCCTTGTTCTATTAGTTTTTTTAAATCTTTGTTGGAAGCGCAGATAAACCTCACATCCACATCTATTTTTTGAAGCCCGCCAAGCCTTTGAAAGCTCTTTGTCTCTATAGCCCTTAGGAGTTTGGCTTGGGCTTTTAGGCTCATATCCCCAATCTCATCTAAGAATATAGTCCCTTCGTTGGCTATCTCAAGTTTTCCGGCTTTTCTAGACAAAGCTCCTGTAAAAGCTCCCTTTTCGTATCCAAAAAGCTCAGATTCTATAAGCTCGTCTGGTATAGCCGCACAGTTTATATCCACAAAAGGCTTGTCTTTTCTAGGGGATAGTTGGTGTATGTTTTTTGCCACAAGCTCTTTGCCGGTGCCATTTTCTCCAAATATTACTATGTTGGCGTTTGATTTGGCTACTTTTTTTATCTCCTCTTTTAATTTTTTGATGGCTTGAGATTCTCCTATGATATCATCCTCTTTTTCTGTGGCTGTTTCAATTTTATTTTTTATGTGCTCTTTGTGGGCTTTTTCTATAACGTTTAAAAGCTTTTCAATGGAAAGAGGTTTTTCTAAAAAGTCAAAAGCCCCCTTTTTTATAGATTGGACGGCAAGTTCTATACCACCATGTCCTGTTATCATCACAATAGAGGAGTTTGGAGATAGCTCTTTTATAGTGTCTATAAAATCTATACCAGACCCATCTTCTAGCCATATATCGAGAAGTATCACTGGAAAATATTCTTTCGTAAGTATCTTTTTCGCTTCTTGTAAAGACTTTGCAGTTTTTGAGCTTATATTTTCATCGCTTAAAATCTCTGATATAGACTCTCTTATAGCATCTTCATCATCTATTATAAGCACTTTCATGGTTCTATCTCTACAGACTCTATGCTAAAATGTGGTTTTAGTGTATCTACAAACTCCATCAAATCATTAATTTGATACTCTGTGGTGAGTATTTCAAGTGTTTTTTTGTCATGGGGTCTTGTCCTTGTAAGACCAAGTCTGTTGGGAGCCCCTGTTATAATGGCATCCAATATGAGAAGTTCCCCTTCTTTGGAAAGCTTTATAATCACTTTTAAATCACTTTTTCTCATAGTGCACTATCTTTGCCGGTTTAAAGACTTCTAAGATTTTTTCTACCTCTTCTGGATATTCGTTTTGTTTTTCTTGATTTTGGGAGCTTTTGCTTAAATCATCTTTTGGCGGTTCATTTAGTGTTTTTTTTTCAGCGGCTTTTGCGGGCAAATCTAATCCTTCTTTTAAAAGCTCTGAAATGGGCACAAAATCCTTTATCAAAGAGGCTTTTAAAACTGTTATCTCAAGGGCAAGGATTGGGTCTTTTTGATACATAGCGCTAAAGCCTTGATTTACAACATCTTCAAGGTATAAAAACACCTCTAAGGGTTTTGAAAGCATATTTTTGTAAAACTCTTCTTGGGCTTCTCCTGTAGCAAAGGCTTTTAGTATGTTTTTAAGCTCTTTGTAAACCCCTTCCCAGAAAAGTCTTACGTTGTATCCTTTTTCGTTTAGCGTGTTTAATATGTCTATAGTTTTTCTCGTATCTCCTTCTATTAAAAGCTCTAAAAACTTTCTTATAGAGGCTTTGTCCACCGGCCCAAACATTGCTTTTACAACATCTATCGTTACCTTGTTGTTGCCGTAGGTACTTGCTTGGTCTAACAGGCTAGCGGCATCTCTCATAGAATCGTCTGATAAATCCGCTATCACATCCAAAGCCTCTTCATCTACTTCAAGGTTTTCTTCGTTGGCTATACGTTTTAGATAGGTTTTTATGTTTTCTTTTGAGGCTTTTGAGAAGATAAGCTTTTGGCATCTTGATTGAATGGTGGGAAGTATCTTGTCAAACTCCGTAGTGCAAAGGATAAATATCAAAGATGGGGGCGGTTCTTCTATGGTTTTTAAAAGGGCGTTGAAGGCTTCTTTTGTAAGCATATGAGCTTCGTCTATGATATAGACTTTGTATTTGCCTTGCATTGGAAGATAGCTTGCCCCTTCTTTTATAGACCTTATCTCGTCTATGCCTCTGTTGGAAGCAGCGTCCATCTCTATCAAATCTACAAAAGTGCCCTTTTCTATGGCTTGACAGTTTTGACAACTGTTGCAAGGTTCTCCTTCTTGAGGGTTTAGACAGTTTAAAACCTTTGCAAATATTCTTGCGGTGGTGGTTTTCCCGGTACCTTTATGTCCTGCAAATATGTAAGCGTGGTGTATCTTGTCGTGCAAAAATGCATTTTTAAGTATAGTAGCAGGTATTTCTTGTCCTATAAGCTCTTTAAAGGTTTTTGGTCTATACTTTCTAGCAAACGGTAAATAACTCATCTTTAATATTTTACACTATATTGCCTTAATTTAAGAAAGCTTTGCATGTTTAAACTGTCCATAGGACTTTATTTGTTTACTTGATATAAAATATTTAAATTAAAGCTTCAAATCTGACATAGGAAGTGTAGATGATGCGATTTATAAATTACAAAAATACGAGCTTGTTTACAGACCTCTATGAGCTTACGATGGCACAAGTTTACTTTGAAAAAGGCATAGGAAAAACCGCCGTGTTTAACTTTTTTATAAGACCCACAAATAAAAGAAACTACTTCTTGTTTTCTGGGCTTGAGTTTTTAATAGATTATCTGCTAAATCTAAGATTTACAAAAGAAGATATAGAGTTTTTAAGGTCTACAGGTAAGTTTAAAGAAGATTTTTTGAAATACCTTGAAAATTTTAGGTTTACTGGTAATCTTTACTCAGTAGACGAAGGGCAGATAGTGTTTGCAGACGAGCCGATAGTACAAGTAGAAGCTCCTATACTTCAAGCTCAAATAATAGAGACTTTTTTAGTAAATACGCTTCAGATATCTATCCTCGTTGGTACAAAAGCCTTGAGGTGTTATAGCGTAGCCAAAGATAAAATGCTAATAGAATTTGGTATGAGAAGAGCCCATGGAGTAGACGCTGGTATAATAGCTGCACGAAGTAGTTATATAGGGGGTTTTGCTGGAACCTCAAATGTTGTGGCTGGTAAAATGTTTGGCATCCCAATTTACGGCACGATGGCGCATTCTTTTGTGATGGCTCATGAAAAAGAAGAAGAGGCCTTCTGGAATTTTGCATCGGTTTATCCTGAAAATACCATTTTTCTAATAGACACCTACGATACCGTAGAAGGTGTTAAAAACGCTATAAAGGTTGCAAAGAAAAAAGGAGTAAAAATAAAAGGTGTAAGGATAGATAGCGGAGACCTTTTAACGCTTTCAAGAAAAGTAAGGGAAATACTGGATGCCAACGGTTTTAGAGATTCTATAATCTTTGCAAGCGGCGGGATAAACGAGTACAAGATAAAAGAACTCGTAGAAAATAATGCCCCAATAGATGGCTTTGGAGTTGGAACAGAGCTTGTTACCAGTGCCGATTTACCTTACTTAGACTGTGCTTACAAGCTGGTAGAATACGATGGAAAACCAAAAATGAAACTAGGCTATAAGAAAATTACTATGCCTTATAAAAAGCAACTTTTCAGGATTTTTAAAAATGGCAAGATACTAAAAGATGTAATATCTCATTTTGATGACGTCGTAGAAAACGGCGTAAAAATGCTTAAGCTTTACATAAAAGATGGAGAGCTCATAGAAAATACCCCTTCTTTGCAAGAGATAAGGCAAAAGGCATTGACAAACTTTAAGACCTTACCAGATATATTTAAATCTCTTACACAGCATAAAACCTTATCACCAGAAATATCGCAGCGACTTTCAAAATCCACTGAAGAACTTGAGAGCCTGTTAAAAGCTTTATAAAACAATATTTATAACAATATAGATACTATACAAAACTATCCAATTTGATAACTTTGCTTTTATTTTGAAGTATTGGGCTTATATTAAGCTATAAATTTATCTTTTCAAGCTTTACAAGTCTGCCACGGCTTACAAATCTGCCACACTCACAAGTATAATAAGGTTAAACATGGGGCTTGTTTTAAAAGCCCCAAAGCATAGAAAATATTTAGAACGCTACTCCCACTTCTGCAAATGGACCATCTACTTTAAAATCTGTTTTTATAGAGCTTGCATCTATCTTTAACTCTTCGTATCTATAACCTGCTCCTATAAACAAATGATTGCCTAGCCCATTTTTTATAAACACTGGATGGAGTTTTGCTTCTGCTACCACATCGTAATATGCATTTGACCCGTAGGCTATACCCTTTATGTGAAAATCGCCTTCTATAGCCGGCACAGGTCTTACATCAAGAGCAGCGTACAACATTGGTACTGGCACAGTATAGGATTTGCTAACAGTCTGGCTTTGAGGCTGAGGCAATAGCACACCATTTACGCTTGTAGCGCTACCTGATACATCCGCTTTGAAATCTACTATCCTAACGCCAAGGCCTACTTTTGGATTTAGCACACCTTTTGATGCTGTGTTTATAAATGGAAGATGATAATAGGCAAATATATCATAGTGATCTGCTTTTAATGTAGATGATACTGTGCCATTAAATGTATACCCATCATATGTAAAGTTTTGATTTGAGGCAGTTCCGCTAAACTTCATCGGTAGATAATCAAATTCAAGATTCGGCACTATTGGTATTCCCCCTGTGTTTAATTTTAACCTTACCCAAGGTTTTGTCTTTGAGCTAAAACCAAGGTTATTTTTTACATCTACATTTTGAGATGTCCCGTTGCTGTGGTAATTAATATAACCACTAGGAGATTCACTTATGAACCCTACCGACCCAGACAAGCTCACAGCATAGGAGCTTGCTATCCCAGAAAGTAGCCCTAAGGCTAATGCGATTTGCTTTCTCATCAAACACCTCCAAGAGTATTTTAAAGTTACTAAATTATATACGAACTTTCGCTTTTTTTCTGACTTTTTAAATCCTATAAATAGAAAGCATGGGACTGCCCAATCTTTTGCGTAATTCTTTAAGCGTGTTAAAATACTTTACTTTAATAAGAAACATAAGACAAATGGAAAAACCCATAAAAGATTAGGATATTATAAGAAAACAGCTTGAAATCCTTTATCCACAAGTGTGCCACGGTCTAGGAGCGATATAATGATGTTTATTAATATACTTTACATAATCACAATTGGTGAAACAGTCCTTCTCAAAAGCTTTACAAATTTCTTAAAACTATCGTTAATTAGATAAAAAGTTAAATTGATATACATTTTAATGGTTTAAGTTGTAATATTGTACAAGTTCCCAAACACTATTAACACTTAACCGTGGTATACTTGTACCTCTGTTAAAATTTTATTTATGGAAATCTTATAAAAGGAGGTAAGAATATATGGTGAGAAGAGAAAGTTTCTTAGAGTCAAAAAGGAGGTGGGTACCATGAAGGGACAAGTGTGCCACGGCTCAGGATAGGTACCCAAACTGGGATATTCTCACTCTATCCAAAAAGTTTAAGTGATAAACTCAAACATGTCAATGATGTAAAAAATCGTGTTATACATGTAGCTTACAAGAGAAGTTAAGGTAAGGCTAAGCTGGATAGAGCATTACAAGAAAGTTCAAAATGTGTCAAAGACTTGTAGATACTTTGGACAAGTATACCACGCTCCACAAGTATACCACGCTCCACAAGTATACCACGGTTCATATCGAGAACTACCTTTTACAAATGGTTTAGAAGGTATGAAAAGTATGGGCTAAAGAACCGCGGCACATTTGTCTTTAGGATATATGACTCCTGCTGAAGTAGCCACAAGTATACCACGTTTAACAAGTATACCACGGTTTATGGAAATAAAGAAACTAATTCTGGAGTAAGGTTGTA